>Ga0268386_10000946_pt1 | contig 19472 bp, 19 predicted proteins | sample RVTome_15_FD_200260 | JGI IMG/M metagenome (GOLD analysis project Ga0268386, IMG submission 200260) | Soil microbial communities from uranium-contaminated site in the Upper Colorado River Basin, Wyoming, United States - RVT150D86... ...
ACCCAGCCCGCTCGACGCTCCGGTGATGATGACCAGGTCGCTGATCTGCTCAGGGTAGGAAGAGTTCTTCTCAGTTCATCGATGCGTAACACTCTCGAGACGTTCGAGCCTTACCTTTCCTGTTGTCAGCGTCCCGCCCTCGCCGATGCCTCGGCGGGGTGATCGTCGACCTCGGTGACCGCGAGGCGAGGGTGAGGATCGCAGGTCACCATCCCCGCACGTCCTCCGTGCCGGGGAGTCGCGCCTCATCGGAGTAGGGGAACACCTCCATCAGCTCCCCGGACTCGATTCGCTCCTGGATCGTGGTCCACGGCCGGGCTTCGAACAGGTCGCCGTGCCGTGCCAGGAGCACCTCCTTCAGCTCGGGTGCCAAGCCCAGGAAACGCTCATGCTCCTCGGGGAATATGTCGGACGTCCCCACTCCGAACCAGGGCACCTCGGACAAAGTCTCCAGGTCGTCCCTCGGCTCCGGCATCTCCTTGAATCTCACGTCGGTCAGCGAGCTCAACTCGTCGTAGTCGTAGAAGACCACTCTGCCGTGCCGGGTGACCCCGAAGTTCTTGGTCAGCAGGTCACCAGGGAAGATGTTGGTGCAGGCGAGATCCTTGATCGCCTGCCCGTAGTCGATGACGGCTGCTGAGGCTGCAGCGAATACGGCCTCACGAGCGTAGAGGTCGAGGGGTATCACGCGACGTTCGACGTACAAGTGCTCGAGGACCACGGTGTCGCCCTCCAGGCGAACTGTCCTCCGGGCATCGGCGAGAAGCTCATCGAGCAACTCGGGTGCGAACCGGTCCCTCGGGAACTGGAGATGCTGGAAGTCCTGGGCGTCTATGAGCCTGCCGGCCCGGTCGTGCTGGAACACCAGGCGGTACTTGGCCATGATGTTCTCCCTGGTGGTCCGTTTCGGGGGTGGGAAGCTGTCCCGGATCACCTTGAAGACGTCGTCGTAGCCGGGCATGGTGAAGACGATCATCACCATGCCTTGCGTGCCGGGGGCGTGCTCGAATCGCTCGTCGGTGGAATGCAGGTGCCTGAGCAGGTCCCGGTACCGCTCCGTCTTGCCGTGCTTGTTCTGCCCGATCGAGATGTAGAGCTCGGCGATGCGCTTCCGTGGCATCAGCCTTCGCAGAAATCGAACCAGGTCGTATGGGCGTCTCACCTCCACCGCGAAGTAGGAGCGGGTGAAGCTGAACAGGATCGACGCCTCGTCTTCGGTGAGGAGGACCGCATCGACGACGACGCCACCGGTCTCGTGGCGGAGGGAGAGGACCATGGGTAGCCGGACCGAACCCGCATAGAGGAGCCCGACGATGTACGCCGACTGGCCGCGATAGAAGACCGAGCGGACCACCTCGGCCCGTCCCACCACGGGGAGACCGCCGCTCTCTGTCAGCCTGGCTTCGATCCGGTCGGCGACGGCGCCCGCGTCGGTGTCGAGCCGCTTGAACGTCACGTCGGGTAGGAACCGCTCGAGGATCTCCTCCACCAGCGCCCTCGTGGAGCCCTGGCGATCGAAGATCACGTAGACCGGCTCGATCGAGGGGCTGGGAGGGCTGTCGAAGTCGGTGTCGACGAATTCGATTCGGTCGTCGACGCCCACCGTGTCGAAGAGCTGTCGGGTCACGGAATTGTGAAACGTCTCGGCGAGCTCCCAATCCTGACGGTCGGCGATCAGCCCCGAGTACACCGCCTTGATGGCGATCCACAGCAGTCGGTCGTCGGCGCGTGGCCCCAGCATCTTCCGGATGTCATCCACCACCCTTGCCACCACGAGGGAGTAGATGCGGAGACGCCCCACCGCGTCTGCCTGCATGCCCCGCCAGTCGCCGTCGGCGAATCGGGTCGGAGCCCGAGCGTTGAATTGGCCGAAGCGAGAGACATACTCGTCGAAGCCCTCGAGTATCCGATTGGCGCTGAAGTTGGACAGCCGGCTGTCGGAGAGCGTGGTCACCGGCGGCCCCCGGGTCGGCGGTCAGGCGCCTCTCGCTCCGAGCTGGCTGTCGAGCAGGAGGATGGCGCTGGACTCACCCCCGGCGAGTCGAAGCCTCTCCAGGATGGTCTCGACGGTCGCCTCTTCCTCGTTCTGCTCCTCGATGAAGGTCTGCAGGAAGGGGAAGCTGGCCAGGTCGCCACTATCGGATGCGAGACGGTAGAGGTCGTGGATGGCCCGGGTCACAGACTGCTCCTGATGGAGTGCGGTCTGGAACACCTGCTCGGCGCTCTCGAATCCCGAGGCAGGGGCGTCGATCGCGCCGAGTCGCACGGGGTTTCCCCGGTCGAAGACGAATTGCATGAAGCGGTGGGCATGCTCTTTCTCCTCCTCGGCCTGCACGCGCATCCAGGCGGCCATGCCGGTGAGGTTCTCCGCCTCGAAATAGGCGGACATCTGGAGATATGCCATCGACGACCCGAGCTCCATGGTGATCTGGTCGTTGAAAGCCGTGGCCAGGTCGTCTGGCATCTTCATCGCATCTCCTCGATCGATTCGGTCGGTCATCGTAGGGCAACGGCACCTGGCTTCGGGCCTTGGCCTCACGGCTCGTTACGATGCCGACATCGTGTCGAATTACGGACGCTATCGCGAGTACGCCGAAGCCGTTTGGGAGATCGAGGAGCTGGGGATCCCGGTCATCCAGGCGAGAATCGCCGACTGGCTCGGCGTCAGCCGCGCCAGCGTCAACGAGATGGTGCATCGGATGAAAGACGACGGGCTGGTCACCATCGACGACGAGATCCGGCTCACCGACGAGGGTCGTCATCTCGCCGCGGTGATCGTCCGCCGGCACCGGCTCGCCGAGCGTTTCCTGACCGACGTGCTCAAGCTCCCTTGGGACAAGGTCCACGCCGAGGCCGAGGTGTGGGAGACCACCATCTCGGATCAGGTCGAAGAGGCTATGTGGGCGGCCCTGAAAGACCCCCAGACCTGTCCTCACGGCAACCCCATCCCAGGAGCCGGGTACCAGCCACCGAAGATGAAGCCGATCAGCGCCATGGAGCCCGGTGAGACCCGTCCTCTCGAGCGAATCTCAGAGGAGCTGGAGCTCGACGACGAGATGCTTGGCTTTCTCTACGAGTCCGGATTCCACCCGAAGACCGACATCGAACTGGTCAAGCGCGACCCACAGGGCGCGTTCACCGTCTCAGTTGGCGGCAAGCGTGTCGGCGTCGGCTCTTTCGCCGCCGATCGCCTGTTCGTCGCCGTCTGACAGATACCGCGCCTGGTCTCTGACCATGTCGGCCAGGGCGGAGACCCATCCCGGGGACCCATTCACACAGGGGACCAGTAGGAGGTCCTCGCCTCCGATGGAGGACCACTGGTTCCGCAGCCTGATCCCGATCTCCTCGAGAGTCTCGAGGCAATCGGCGACGAACGATGGAGTCAACACGGCGAGCCGACGCACACCGTCCCGATGGAGATCGTCGAGGATCGCGTCGGTAAAGGGCTCGATCCACTTCTGACCGGCGAGCCGGGATTGGAACGATGTGGACGTGACTCCGGCGTCGAGTCCCATGTGCGCGGTCACGGACTTCGTCGTGGCACAGGACTGGGCGCGATAGCAGAAGCGGTTGACGGCCTCGATCGAGTCGCAGCAACCGTCGCTCTGCAGGCACCACTCGCCCGACGGGTCACTCTTGCGGATCTGGCTCTCGGGAAGCCCGTGATAGCTGAAGAGGATGTGATCGGGCTCGAATCGGTCGAGCAGCGGCCCCGCCACCTCTGCCACCGAGCTCACGAACCCGGGGTCGTCGTAGAACGGGGGGATGGTGGAGGTGGCGGGCACGTTCCAGTCCGAAGCGACCAGTTCCAGTGTCCTGGCGACGGCCGACCCGTAGGCAGCCGACGAGTACTGCGGGAACATGGGGGCGATCACGATCCGATCGCAGCCGGAGCCGGCCAGCCTCGTCAACGCCGAGGCAATCGAAGGGCTCTGGTATCTCATGCCGACCTCGACGACGTACGCATCGCCGAGGTGTTCTTGGAGGCCCCGGGCGAGGAGCTCGGTGTTCAGGAGCAGGGGCGAGCCCTCGTCGGTCCAGATCTTCTCGTATTGCTCGGCGGAGCGGCGGGGTCGAAAAGGGAGGATCACCGCGTTGAGCAGGAGAGCGCGCAGAGGCGCGGGGATGTCGATGACCCTCGGGTCGGAGAGGAACTCCCGCAGGTACCGTCTCACGTCGCGCACGTCTGTCGACTCGGGGGTGCCCAACTGCAGGACGACGACGCCGATCGGTGACTCCGCTCTCGCCATGGGCGGCGCGGAGCCTGACTGAAGAGAGCCCATTGCCGGCGACCGTATTTTCCGGGTGACTCGACAGCGAGTCGACATCTAGTCGACTCGGTGTCGGCAACGTGGTGTGCGACCCTCGAACCGTGGCCAGTCGTGACGGCTCCGTCGAGGCTCCGGGCCTGTACGTCGCCGGGAGGCAGGGCATACAGAAGGCGGTGCTGGTGCTCGTGGCCCGAGCGCTCCTCACCGCGGTGGCAGCCGTGTTGTTCGGCCGGTTCTTCGACCTCGTCGTCGCGGGCCTCTCCGTCGCCACGGTCACGTGGTGGCTCGCAGCCTTCCTGGTCAGCGCCGCCGGCCTGGGCTGGGCTTGGCCACTGCTGGCGGATCACACCAGGAACGCTGTCGAAAGCGATCTGAGGGGGCGCATCCTCGACCGGGTCGTCGCCAACCCGAAGAGCACATCGAGAGCCGGCGAAGTAACCAACCGGGCCACCGAGGGCGTGGCAGCCGTGGGTGCTCTAGCCGGGAGGTTCATTCCCCAACTGATCGGGGGTGTCGTCATCCCGCTCATGATCTGCGGCGTAGTCGCCACCATCGACGTCCCGTCGGCCCTCATCCTGCTGGTCACGGCACCGGCAGTTCCCCTCCTGCTCAGGGGCATGGAGAAGAGATTCATCTCGGTCACGGAGCGGTTCAACGCCACGGCCGATCGGCTGACGTCGCAGTTCCTAGACGGAGTTCAGGGGATGAAGACACTGCGGAGCCTCGATGCCTCGGCTGACTACGGGAGGGAGCTGGAGACCGAGTCGAGACAACTGCGTGACGAGACCATGGCGCTGCTTCGGGTCAACCAACTCGCCCTCCTGGTCGTGGATTCCTTGTTCACGATGGGCACCGTAGTGGCTGCCGGGGCGGCCGCTTCGTGGCGGCTCCAGGGGGATGCAGTCACCGTCGGGGAGGCGGTGGCGATCATCCTCCTCGGCGTGGCGCTCATCGAACCGATCTCACAGATCGGCCGCTTCTTCTACGTGGGAGCGATCGGACGGGCGGCCGCTCGTGATATCGAGGGGACTCTGGCCGCTTCTGATTCGGAGGGCTCGTTCGAGATGCGGGCCGGCACGGAAGGCTGGGTCGACTTCGACGACGTCTCGTTTGCCTACGAACCGAGCCGCCCGGTCCTGCGATCGGTGTCGTTCCGGGTGGAGAGCGGCGAGACGGTGGGGCTGGTGGGGCCATCCGGTGCCGGTAAGTCGACCATCGCCGCGTTGGTGAGCGGCCTCCTCGAGCCGGATCAGGGAGAGGTGCGGGTAGGGGGAAGGGTCGCCGTCGTGTCACAACGCCCCTTCCTGTTCCACGGCACTCTGCGTGAGAACCTGCTCCTCGCCGATCCCTCCGCATCGGAGGATCAACTGTGGAAGGCTCTGGAGACGGCCGAGCTCGCCGGTCTGGTTCGCGGCCGCCAGGGAGGGCTCGACCTCGAGGTGGGAGAGCGAGGGCTCCAACTGAGCGGTGGGGAGGCGCAGAGGCTCACCATTGCCCGCCTCATCCTCGCCGATGCCCCGATCGTGGTGTTGGACGAGCCCACCTCGAACGTGGACATCGAGACTGAGAGCCGGGTCCGGCGTGCTCTGGACAGGTTGATGGTTGGAAGGACCGTCCTCGTGATCGCTCATCGCAAGTCGACACTCGCCGGGGTGGACAGGGTGTTGCGGGTGTCCGGAGGAATCGTCTCCCCGGGAGTGACGACGCAGTGAGGCTCGACGTGACCCGCCGATTGCTCCGACTGCTCCACGGCCAGTGGGCGTTGATGGCCGTCTCGGTGATCAGCCGGGTCCTGAACCAGGGGCTGGGTGTGGCCATCCCTGCGACAGCGGGGTTGTTCGTCGTGCGCTCCGCCCAGGGAGACCGGCCTGCCTTGGGGATGGTGATCCTCGTTTTGAGCGCGATGGCACTCGTCAAGGGCGTTTTCAGGTATCTGGAGCAGTTCACCGGGCACGCCGTGGCGTTCCGGCTCCTGGCGGAGGTTCGCAGCGCGGTCTTCCGTTGGCTGGAGCGGGTGGAGCCGGGTCGCACCGACACGCTGCGCGGTGGAGACCTGGTCGCCCGGGTGTCCGGCGACATCGCACGGGTCGAGCCTTTCTATGCCCACACCATCGCACCGGTCATTGCTGCCATCCTCCTACCCGCCGTGGTCCTCGTCGGGCTCGCCGGTGTCGCCGGGCCGCTGCCTGCCCTCGTGCTCGCCGGCTTCGTCGCGGTCTATCTGATGGTCGTCCCCTGGTTGGGCTGGCGCCGGGTGGGCGCACAGGGTGCCGAGGAGCGTCGTCTCGCTGGGGATAACTCGGCGCGGGTCACCGAGATCGTCCAGGGCGCCGAGGAGATAGCGATCCTGGGTGCCGGCGAGGAAGTCCTCGTCGATTCGGAGAGCTCGAGCGAAGTCCTCGCCTCTGTGCGCCGTTCCCTCGCTTGGGGCTCGGCGAACCGGTCGCTGCTGGGAGGGGTGGTCTCGGCGGCCGCCTTGATCGCCGTCTCCATCGCCGGGTTGGCCGCCGATGTCGGAATCGATGCCATGGTGGCCTCGGTCATCGTCTCGTGGACCTTGATGGGCTACCTGCGTTCCCTCGAGGAGATCATTCCGGACACGGAGCAATCGTTGGCTGCGGCGTCACGTCTCTTCGAGTTGGAGGGCTTGGAGCCTCAGGTGGCGGGTGAGGTCGACCGGCTCATCGACGGCGGCGTCCGGTTCGAGCGGGTGGCTGTCCAGGGCGGCGGGCAGGTAATGGTCGACTCGGTCGATCTCATGATCCCCGACGGGTCCCTTCTCGGCATCGTCGGGCCGTCCGGGTCGGGGAAGTCGTCCCTCGTGGAGACACTGGTTCGACATCGCGACCCGTCATACGGCAGTGTGCTCATTGGCGGGGTGTCCGTGGAGGATCTCTCGCTCTCCGCTCTGCGAGCTGCTGTGACGCTCGTCCCGCAGCGGCTCGATGTGTTCCACGGAACCGTCGCATCCAACCTCCAGGTTGCACGCCCGTCGGCAGGGCCCGAGGAGATGAGACATGCCCTCGATCGGGCCCGTCTCCTCGATTGGGTGGACGGGTTGGAAGGCGGCCTCGACGCGCCCGTGGGAGAGGGCGGGCACGGCCTGAGTGGAGGTCAGGCCCAGCGTCTCGCCTTGGCGCGTGCTTTCCTCCGTGACCCGCGGGTCCTCATCCTCGACGAGGCGACATCGGAGCTCGACGCGGACACCGAGCGAGCCGTCCTCGACGAGGTGCGCTCGGAGCGGGGCAGGCGCACGCTCATCGTCGTCGCCCATCGCATGGAAACGGTGGTGAGCGCCGACCAGATCGCGGTGATGGACGGGGGTCGTCTCGTGGAGATTGGATCACACGACCACCTCGTGGCTGCGGGTGGTCTCTATGCCGCCCTCTGGGCCCGCCACGAGGACATGTTGGCTGTCACCTAGACGGGGAGGGCCGCGTTCAGGTCGATCCCGATCAGGACGAGCATGAAGGCGATCACCGCCACATTGATGGCGATGACCGGTTTCCGCCAGCGATGACTCGACCTGGCGAAGCGCCTGATGCTGAAGACGTTGGCCACGATCGCAACAACCCCGATCGCCACCCCGAGCCATGGGCCCACCCAGGGGGCGAGGTTGAGGAAAGGCGCGGCGAAAGGGAGGAGGATGTAGGCGATGAGGCAGCGGATACCCGAGATGACCATCGCCGTGCTGAAGGCACGCTGTGCACCAACCGCAGAGACCCTGGGATAGGTCACCTCTGCCTCGGGGTGCCGACTGGTGATCTGGTCCACGACGTGAGCCTAACCGGGAAACGGTGGCAGCAGAATCAGCCCAAGTGCGGAGGGTCCCCTACCTGAGCAGGGACATCAGCCCGGCTGTCTCATCCTCCAGTTGACGTGCGAACCGCCTCGGAATCGGTCGGAACGGATCCAATGTCACCTCTCCTCCCTGCACCCGCCATGTCCCGGCGACCTGACCGTCGACCAGGTAGGTGTTGAAGGAATGTGGCGCCTTGGTGTGGAAGATCCGCGCCCGGTGCTCCTCGGGGAGAATCAGCGACCGCCGGGCATGGACCAGCAGTGTGGCGTCCCAGGTCCCAAGAAAGCGAACCGGTGCGGGGGCGTCCTCATCGGGAAGCAGTGCCCCCTGGAGGTCGAACAAGGCTCCGCCCTCCTCGTCGGCGAACCTCCGTACCGGAAGGCGCTCCAGAGCACCGTCGATCGTCGCCAGGGTCAGTGAGGTGAAGGCCCGGATGTCCTCACGGGAGGCCGGCCCGAACCCAGCCAGATAGCGGCGGATCAGGAGATCGACGCCTCCCGTGGGATCTGCGTCGTCGGGTCCGACCCAGGACGTTGCCAGGCCGTAGAGATCGGCCCTTCTTGACTCCCAGGTCCCCGAAGGCGGCACCCTGACCAGCTCCACCCAGTTTCCGACACCGCTCCAGGCGGTGCTGTCGATGCCGAGCTCGGCGATCAAGTCCTTAGGCTTACGCGGGCCGTCGGCGAGTGCCTCCCGGAGACGGTCGGCCAAAGCCTCCATCTCTAGAGAGCTGAGGCCGGAGCCCTGCACCTGGAGCCACCAGTCCCGCATCCGATGACGGATCGCGGCGGCGATGGGCCAATAATCGGCGCGGGAAACCAGATGGATGGTCCCCCGCATGAGAGTTCCCTGGACCACCGATCCGCGACGCAGCGAGGAGGTCAGCATGTCTCGGGAGAACCCATCGACTCGCGACCACAGGCCGACGTACGCAGACGGGATGTATTGCGCCTGAACGCCTGCGATCCTCTCCACCACACGGTGCAGCGGCACCCGTGACCGCTCCAGGAGCGACTGTCGGGCGAGCACCGCCCGGTTGATCCGTCGCCAGCCGAGGACCTCCATCTTCAGGGTCAATCCTTGGGCGGGGTGTCCCAATCCTGGACGTCCTTGCCCTCTTCCCGGGCCAGGATGTCGAGGGCGGCAACGGCTCCAGCCCCCGCTGAGATGATCGCCTGTGACCGTGCCGGCCTCACCGCCCGGCCCACGACGTAGAGACGGTCGATCGAGGACATGTAGTTGGCGTCGACGGTGATCGACCCCGTCTCGCCCTCGTCGAGCCCCAGAGATCGCGCCAGCTCAGGGTTCTTTCCCTCAGTGAGGATCAGGTAGTCGGATTCGAACACACCCGACCCGGTGGTGACGACGAACCGATCGCCAGAGGTCACGGCCGTGACTTCCTCGTCGACCAATAGGGCGCCAAAGCTCTTCACCTGGTCTCGGGCGACCTTCTGGAAGTCGGTGCCGGCGATCTCGGGGATGCCCAGGTAGTTGTGGATGTGGGCGAAGTGCATGGCTGTCTTGTCCTGGCCGTAGACCGCCACCTCATGCCCGTTCTTGGCGAGAAAGAGTGCCGCGGAGAGCCCTCCCGGTCCATCGCCGACGATGTTCACACGTGCCATGTCATCTCCAACTCGGGGCCATCGAGCCAACGTAACCGGCTCGCCCTGTATTCGGGTTGGCGACGATGATGGTTCGCGTGGAGTCACGTTCCATCCCGCTCGAGAGGCGTCCCCTCGATCTCCGTCGCACCCTGCGCCCTCTCCACGGCCGCTTCGCCAACGACGGGTGGTGGCTGGCGGCGCGCACGCCCGACGGCCCAGGATCCCTTCGTGTCAGGCGGACCCGTGACGAGTTGATCGGTGAGGCCTGGGGGGAGGGTGCCGGCTGGATGCTCGGACGTCTCGACTCGATTGCCGGACTTCACGACGAGCCGGCGGTGTTCGAGACCGACCACCCCGTGGTGTCCCCCCTCCATCGCAGTCATCCCGGCGATCGGTTCGGAAGGACCGAGCTGGTATTTCCCGCATTGCTGGTGGCGATCTGCGGCCAGAAGGTCACCGGGCAGGAGGCGGCGAGGGCGATGCGTGGGCTGATCCGTGAGTTCTCCGCCCCGGCACCCGGGCCCCACCCAGGTCTGCGTCTCGGCCCCGATCCCGACGCCATGGCCGAGGCGCCCTACCACCGGTTCCATCCGTTGCACTTGGAGAAGAGGCGTGCCGACCTGATCCGGCAGGTGAGCCGAGACGCCGCGAGGATCGAGGCGCTCTCGGGCTCCGACCCTTCCGCGGCCGCCGCCCATCTACAGAGCTTCAGCGGCATCGCAACCTGGACCACGGCGAAGACCCTGGAGGTGTCCCATGGTGATCCCGATCAGGTGGCGGTGGGGGACTTTCACTTCAAGCACATGGTGGTGCATCACCTGACGGGCAGGGATCGGGGAACCGACGAGGAGATGGTGGAGTTACTCGAGCCGTTCCGGCCCCACCGCGGCCGGGTGATCCGACTCCTTCACCTGCTCGGTCATGAGCCCAGCTTTGGCCCGCGTCTGTCGCCACGCGATATCACGAGGATGTGACTGCGTCTCTCGGTTCGGAAAACCGGCTCGTCAGGGTGGGGATCAGCAAGAGAACGGCGGGCAAGACGACGAGGGTGAAGGAGTGCGGCAGGGTGGCGGACGCCAGCAGACCCAGCCAACCCCAAACCCGCCATGAACGTGTTCGCATACGTTCTGGACCATCGATCGACAGGAGATAGGCGATACCGCCCAGGAGACCGGCGAGGCCCGAGAAGAGAACCCAGGCGAGGACCCAGGTCTCCTCGTATCCCCTCTCGGCGAGATTGGCGATCAGGATCCAGGCACCCAGGAGCGTCACGGCGAGAGCCACGAATCGGGCCAGGCTCCATCCGATCCGGCTCCAAGCTCTCATCTCCGAGAAGCTACTCCTCTATCGCTCCAGCCAGGTCACGATGAGATCGCCGACGAGGTCGGGGTCGTGGATGTCGTTGTGCCCGGCGCCCTCGACCAACTCGAGCAGGGACAGGCTGCCCGAGAGCGAGAGTGCCTCGAAGAAGTCGATGGCGAAGCCGACGTCGACCAAACCGTCTTCGTCGCCGTAGATGATCAGCGAGTCGAGGTTGGGGTTCTCGTCGGTGAGCAGTTGGGGGTTGCCCGCTTCCCACACCTCGGGCGACTGCTCGGGCCGGGCTCCGAAGAAGGCGACGATGGCGATGCCCAGCCGCGACACGTCGTAAGGGCCGGCCAGCCCCACGAATCGATCGGGGACACCTGACCCCGGGTGGGGGCAATTGGCGGCGTACTGGTCGCCGGTGAGGGCGACGAGCGCGCCGATGTGGGCACCAGCGGAGTGGCCGATCACGGCGACGGTGCCGTCGGAGTTGGGATGGGTTGCCGCGAAGCGCACCGCGCAGGCGACGTCGTCGACCGCCTTTGGGAAGGCGGCGTCCTCGAAGTCGGCCAAGGCGTACCGGGTGTTCACCGTGAGATGTCCCCTCTCGACGAGGTAGTCGGCCAGGGGACGGAGGAGATCGGGGGAGCCGGTGACCCAGCCCCCGCCGTGGACGAGCACGACCGCGGGAAATGGCCCGTCACCCGAAGGGACACTGACTTGGGCGTCGACTTCGACTGGCCCATCGATGCTCGTCGAGACCACCGGGCTCGACGTAGTCGTGAGAATGGAGGTCGTGGTGGTGCTGGCGGCGATGATCGTCGTCGTCGTGGCCGACGAGGTCACGGGCTCCGGTTCCCCCACAGCCGGCGAGCATGCCGCCGTGGCCAGGAGAATCAGGAGAGCAGTGAGGCGGCGGCCTTGTCGACGTGCCATTCCACTCCGGCATCTCCATCGTCGATGCGGCCGATCGGCTTGCGCGATCCTTCGAGGGCGTCGCGCAGCGCAGGGGCCTTGCTCTCCCCGGCGGTGAGGACCATGAGACGGTGGGCGCGCCAGAGCAGCGGGTATGTGGCGGTGAGACGGTCCTCACTCGTCCCCGGGATGCTGTTGTCGACGAACCAGCGCGTGGTCTCCTCGAGAGCCCGGCTCTCCGGGAAGAGAGAGGCGGTGTGGGCGTCCTCGCCCATGCCGAGGAGGATCAGATCCGGTCGCCGGTCGCCGTGGATGGAGCGAAGTGTCGCCTCGTAGTGAGCCGCGGAGTCCGCCGGCTCCATGAAGTCGCTCCAACGAGGTCGGTGAAAGCGCGCGTCGATGTGGTCCATCAGGATCTCGGCCGCCATGCGACCGTTGGACCTCTCGTGATCCGGTGGCACCCAACGCTCGTCGGACAGCCACGCGTCGACACGATTCCAGCCGGTCGCTCGACCCCGCAACGCGGCGTACGTGGCGCTTGGTGTGCTCCCACCGGCAAGACCAATCGAGAAAGGGCCTTCACTGTCGGCCAACAGGTCGGCGATGCGCTGAGCCGCACCTGCGGCGAGCTCTTCTGCGCTGTCGTACACGACCAACTCCATGAGAGCAGACGGTAACCGCCCTTTTAAGGTGAGAGGATGAGCGAGAAGGCCAGGGTCACCTGGGATGGGGGAGAGGTCACTGCCATCATCGAGGGCTCCGGCCCAGTTGGGGTGCTCGTCGCTCATGGCGCCGGGACCGATCAGGAGCATCCCTCGATCGTGGGCCTTCGCAAAGGGCTGGCCGGTGGCGGGCACACCGTGATGACCTTCAACTACCCCTACACCGAACGCGGCTCGAAGCGACCCGACACTCATGACCGGCTTCTGGGTTGTCATCGGGCAGCAGCGGATCGTCTGTCCACGGCCGTCGAGAGCATGGTCCTGGCGGGGCGGTCCATGGGCGGGCGGATGGGCACCTACCTGGCGGCAGAGGGATATCCCGCACTCGGCCTCATTCTCTACGCCTATCCGCTTCACCCTGCGGGGAAGCCGGAGAAGCTCCGCGTTTCACAGTTCGCCGACATCGCGATCCCGATGATCTTCTTTCAAGGGACAAATGACGCCCTGTCCCGAATGGAGTTGTTCGATGAGCACATCGCACCTCTGCCCAATGCCGACGTCGAGTTGTTGGAGGGAGCGGGACACGGGTATCGGGGTGGGGGATGGGATATCGAGAGGATCACCGATCGCTATGTCAGTCGCTCCCTGGCCTGGATCGAGCGCCTCTCGTCTGGCACAAGCAGATGACACCGGCCATAATTGGGGCTCACCCCTCCCTTCGTCCAAGGAGTCTTTTCAAATGGAGCAAGTAAGCCTGCGCGCCCGGGCCGGCCGCAAGCCAGGCTCGCGTGAGTCGCGCCGCGTGCGCCGCGAGGGTCTCGTCCCCGCAATCGTCTATGGCCCCGACGTCAAGGACCCGATCCCGGTCGCCATCGACTCCCACGACCTCCATTTGGCACTCCACACCGAGGCCGGGACCAACGCCATCATCAACCTCGAGATCGAAGGTGGAGACACCTTGACCACGATGGCGAGGGTGATCGAGCGTCACCCCTTCCGCAACGAGTACCGCCACGTCGACTTCCTCACACTGGACCTGACCAAGAAGACCACCGCCGAGGTCGCCCTTCACTTCGAGGGGACACCCGCCGGTGTCAAGGAAGGCGGTGTGTTCAGCCCCCGCCGCACCCATGTGCTCGTCGAGGTGCTCCCCACCGAGATCCCCGCGTTCATCGAGCTCGACATCTCCGAGGTCGAGATCGGCGGTTCGCTGCGGGTCGAGGACCTTCCGGAGCTCGAGGGAATCGCCTACCTCGAGGAAGCCGATGCCGTTGTCATGTCGGTCACAGTGCCGGCTGCCGAGATCGAAGAGCCTGAGCCCGAGGAGGCTGAGCTCCTCGAAGGCGAAGAGCTGGAGGAGGGTGAGGAACCTGAAGAGGCTGAGGACGAGGGCGGAGAAGAGCCCGAAGACAGCGAGTAGGCCGGTGCGGGTAGTCGTCGGTCTCCGCAACCCGGGGCCCGACTATCACGGCACCCGTCACAATGTCGGCGCCGAGGTGGTCGAGAGAGTCATCGAACGCCTCGGAGAGGCTCCGGGCAAGGCGCCATCCCGCGTGAGCGGGGCTATCGCCCAGTCCGGGGCTGGTGACGACCGCACCCTGTTCCTCCTCCCCTTCGTCTACATGAACGAGAGCGGCCGGGTCGTTCGGTCTGCACTCGACTACTACAAGGTGGCTCCCGATGACCTGCTCGTGGTCCACGACGACATCGACCTCCCCTTCGGGCGTCTTCGCCTCCAGGTAGCCGGTGGGAGCGGCGGGCACAACGGGATCAGGTCGGTCGAGTCGGCACTGGGCACGAAGGAGTTCTCCCGTCTCAAGTTCGGAGTGGGCCGTCCCCCGGGCCCCCAGGACCCGGCCGACTTCGTGTTGCGCACCTTCACCAAGAGCGAGCGCCCCGAGGTCGACGTGATGGTCGAGGACGCCGCCGACGTGGTGACCGGGTGGTTCGAAGACCGGGCGAGGGCCCAGGAGTTGGCCGCGAGAAGAGATGCCTGAGCTCGTTGGCGCGATCGATCAGGGAACCAGCTCGACACGGTTCATGGTCTTCGACGCATCTGGTGGGGTCGTGGCCATGGCACAGGAAGAGCACACCCAGATCTTTCCCCGGCCCGGATGGGTGGAGCACGATCCCGAAGAGATATGGGAAAAGACGTGTGTCGTCGTGGAGCGGGCTCTCGGCGGGGCCGGGCTCACGGTGGCGGACCTGGCGGGGGTCGGTATCACCAACCAGCGGGAAACCACTGTTGTCTGGGACCGTGAGAGTGGAGTGCCGGTGGCCAACGCCGTCGTCTGGCAGGACACACGCACTGCCGATCTCTGCGCCCGGCTGGCCGGTGACGGGGGTATGGGCCGCTTCGCCTCGCGCACCGGGCTTCCGCTGGCGACCTACTTCTCGGGACCGAAGGTGCGATGGCTGCTCGATGAGCTCGATCTCGATCAGCGGGCACAACGGGGCGAGCTCGCTTTCGGGACGATCGACAGCTGGCTCACCTGGAAGCTGACCGGACGCCATGTCACCGATGTGACGAATGCCTCGCGAACCCTGTTGATGGACCTCGCCACCACGGCCTGGGACTCCGACCTCGCGCTCGAGATCGGTGTGCCCACCCACATGCTCCCCGACATCGTTCCGTCCATCGGTGAGATCGAGACCTGCCGGGCGCCTTTGGATGGTGTGCCCCTGGGCGCGATCCTCGGCGACCAGCACGCTGCCCTCTTCGGCCAGAGCTGCTTTCGCGCTGGCGAAGCCAAGAACACCTACGGCACGGGGAACTTCATGCTCCTCAACACCGGCAGCGAGCCGGTGGCCTCTGACCATGGGCTGCTCAGCACGGTCGCGTATCAGCTCGACGGCGAGCCCACCGTCTACGCACTCGAGGGCTCGGTGGCGGTCACAGGATCGCTGATCCAATGGTTGCGAGACAACCTCGGGATCATCACGGAATCCGCCGAGGTCGAGGAGCTGGCCAACGACGTCGACGACAACGGCGACGTATATCTCGTCCCCGCCTTCTCCGGCCTGTTCGCTCCCCATTGGCGTCCCGATGCGAGAGGTGTGATCGTCGGGCTCACCCGCTTTGCCAACAAGGGCCACATCGCCCGAGCGGCGTTGGAGGCGGCGGCTTATCAATCAGCCGACGTGCTCGAAGCCATGGTTGCGGATTCGGGCGTGGCCCTCACCGAGTTGAGGGTCGATGGCGGGATGACCGCCAACGAGACCCTGATGCAGTTTCAGGCCGACATTCTGGGAGTCGATGTAGTTCGGCCTGCCAACACCGAGACGACCGCGCTGGGAGCGGCATTTGGCGCCGGCTTGAGCGTTGGTCTCTGGGGTGATCTCGAGGAGATCGAGTCGATGTGGTCCGAAGACCGACGGTGGTCGCCGCAAATGGATGAAGCTGAGAGGTCCCGGCTCCATCACCGATGGCGCCAGGCCATCGACCGTTCCCTCGACTGGGTCTGAGCGCCTGCCCGGGGGCGGTAGGGGCATCCCCGGCATATGATCCGGGACGAGGTGAACGTCAACGTCCCCAACGCCCTGGCGATCTTCAGGATCGTGATGGTGGTCCCCATCATGTCGCTCACCCGCGCCGACGACATCGACAACCACTACGCCATTGCAGCGCTCCTCTTCCTGATCGCCGCCTTCACCGACTTCCTCGACGGGTACTGGGCGCGGCGGACCACCGGTGGCACGGTGCTCGGCGCCTTTCTCGACACCACTGCCGACAAGATCATGGTCACGGGAACGTTGCTAGCCCTCGTGTCGGTGGATCACGTCTCGATCTGGCCCGCCTCCATCATCATCTTCAGGGAGTTCACGGTGATGGCTCTGCGCGGGGTCGTTGCCCAGCGGGGAGGCCTGATCGCCCCCTCCACCTGGGGCAAGATCAAGGCCTTCACCCAATACGCCGCCATCTTCTTCGCCTTCATCCGCTTCGGCGACGAGCTCGGCCCGCTGTATTTTGACGAGTGGCTGATGCTCATCGCCGTCATCGCCACAATCGGCTCGGCCTGGGGTTACATCACCGCTTTCTGGGAAGTGGTCAAGACGGAGCCCACCCAGGTCAAGACGTGAAGGTCGCCGTCACCGGTGGCTCCGGCGTCGTGGGCAGCGCCGTCGTCCGCCACCTGATCGACGCCGGCAACGAAGTCGCGGCGCTGGCTCGCTCCCGACAGGCGTCCGAGAAGCTGGAAGGCCTCGGAGCAACCGTGGTGAGCGGGGACATCCTGGACCCTGACGCCGTCGGCCGGCTCGTGGAGGGACGGGAGCGGGTCTTCCACGTCGCCGGGGTCAACGAGTTGTGCTCACGCGATCCATCTCAGATGTGGAAGGTGAACGTGGAAGGCACGACCACCGTGGTCGAGCAGGCGCAGCTCATGGGGGTGGAGAGGATGGTGCTCACCTCGTCGGCGGTCACGATCGGTGAGGAGCGCGGTGTCAGGGGTCACGAGCGATCCCTGCATCGGGGCCACTTCCTCTCCGAGTACGAGCGGTCCAAGACCGTTGCAGAGAGACTCGCTTTCGACATGGCCGGCGACCTCGACGTCGTGGCCGTCAACGCTTCCTCGGTCCAGGGCCCGGGTCGTTCGACCGGGACGGGAGCACTGCTCCTCGCCGCCGCCCAGGGGAGATCGCGGTTCCTCGTCGACACCACTTTCTCGCTGGTCGACATCGACGATTGTGCCCGAGGGCACTTGCTCGCCGCCGAACAGGGAGCGTCGGGAGAGCGCTACATCCTCAGCGGTGGGGTGCTCACCGTCCGTCAGGTGGCCCGCATCATCGATTCCATACTCGGCCGTAGACGACGAACTTGGTTCATCCGGCCCGGGCTGGTGTCGGCCCTGGCTCCCGTCGTGGAGACCGCGTTCAGGGGAATTCGCAGACAACCGCCTCTGTGTCGGGAGTCGGCGCGGGTATTGCTTCACGGCCATTCCTACGACGGGAGGAAGGCCACCCGCGACCTCGGTCTCGAGTACACCACCGTCGAGGACACGCTGGAGAGAGCGATCCGCTGGTTCCGAGACGAAGGAATGCTGTGATGGACTCGATCGATCACCTCGACTCCTCCTTGTTCGACCCGGAGACGTCCCCGGGCGCCGACTTCTACCGACACGTCAATGGGGGCTGGCTCGAAGCCAACCCGGTACCGCCCGAATACCCAGGATGGGGGGCGGGTCTCGAGGTTCACGTTCGCAACGAGCAGATCCTGCACGACATCCTCCTGGAGACCAGCCAGTCGCCGACCATCGACGGCTCACCGGCGCAAATGGTCGGGGACTACTTCGCCGCTGGCATGGACGAAGCGGCGATAGCCGACGAGGACATCTCTCCGCTGCGCACTCGGCTCGAAGCCATCGCCTCGATCGAGACTGTGGCGGATATCCGGGATCGCATGCTGGAGTTGGTCCCATTGGGTGTGGGCGCATTCCACGGGCTGGGTACTGCCCCGGACTTCGAGGATGCCGACAGCTACCTGGTCTATCTGGGTCAGGGTGGGCTCGGTCTCCCCGAGCGCGACTACTACCTGCGGGAGGACGAGAGGTCGACGGCGTTGGTGGGCTCCTACGTGGACCACGTGACCCGCCAGTTGGATCACCTGGGCGCCGGAGGCCACGAGGAGGCGGGGGCCATCCTGGAGTTCGAGAAGGGTCTTGCCGCCGCGTCCCTTCCGGCCGAGAAGCTCCGTGACCTCCAGCTCACCCTGAATCGCCACCGAGTCGACGAACTCGACGACCTCATGCCCGGCTTCGGGCTGTCTGGGTACGTCCGGGCGCTGGGCGTCGGCTCCGAGAGCGTCAACGTGGACAACCCGGGCTTCTTCATCGAGCTCGACGGTCTCTTGACCTCGACACCCATAGAGACGATCCGGGCCTATCTGGCTTGGCATCTGGTGAGGAGGTATGCCTCGGCACTTCCCAAGCGATTCGAGGAGGAGGCTTTCGACTTCTACAAACGCAAGCTCGGTGGGCAACAGCAGCCGCGCGAGCGATGGACGCGCATCGTGGGAGCGGCAGCGGCCGACATCGGAGAGCAGGTGGCTCGCTTGTACGTCGAGAGGGCCTTTCCTCCCGAGGCCAAGGCGCGAGCAGAGCAGATGGTGGAAGGACTGCTCGTGGCGATGGCCAGGTCGATCCGCAACCTCGACTGGATGGGTGAGGGAACCAAGGCCGAGGCCCTGGCCAAGTTGCAGGGCTTCAGCTACAAGATCGGCTACCCGGACGAGTGGCGTGACTACACGGGGCTCGAGATCGGGCGAGACTCGTATGTGTCCAACCGGATGGCCAGTTCGGTCTTCGAGTTCGGGCGTGAGATCGGTCGACTCGACGATCCAGTGGACAAGGGGGAGTGGGCCATGCCTGCCCACGTCGTGAACGCCTATTACCACCCGCTCCTCAACGAGATCGTCTTCCCGGCCGGGATACTGCAGCCCCCGTTCTTCTATCCGGACGCCGACGACGCAGTCAACTACGGGGCCATAGGCTCGGTCATCGGACACGAGATAACCCATGGCTTCGACGACAACGGCAGCCAGTTCGATGCGGCGGGGAGGAAGCGAAACTGGTGGGCCGACGAGGACCGGGCCGAGTTCGAGCGCCGGGCCGAGGCGCTGGTGGCCCAGTTCTCCCGATACCCGGTGGGCGACGATCAGAAGGTGAACGGGAAGCTCACCGTTGGAGAGAACATCGCGGACCTCGGTGGCCTGGCCATCGCCTACGAGGCCTTTCTCGCCACGCTGGACGGCAACTCTCCCGACATCGGCGGGTTCTCTCCGAGGCAGCGCTTCTTTCTCTCCTACGCAACGATTTGGCGGATGAACTACACCGAGGAGTACCTGCGCATGCTGGTGAACGTAGATGTTCACGCCCCCAACCGGTTTCGGGTCAACGGCCCCCTCTCCAACCACCCC
>Ga0268386_10000947_pt1 | contig 19471 bp, 18 predicted proteins | sample RVTome_15_FD_200260 | JGI IMG/M metagenome (GOLD analysis project Ga0268386, IMG submission 200260) | Soil microbial communities from uranium-contaminated site in the Upper Colorado River Basin, Wyoming, United States - RVT150D86... ...
CGTGAACGACCGGCTGGTACGTGAAGGCGACAGCTTCGACGGGATCCGCGTCGTGCGGATCGGCGCCGCCGAGGTGGAGATCGAGGTCCGCGGCCGCCGGCGCATCGTCCGCTTCTAGGACGTCGATCCTCACCCGGCGGCCGAGGGCTCCCAGCGTAGCCCCAGGTTCACGATCCGCTGGAGCAGCGGCCCGTAGTGGATCCCGGCCCGCTCGGCCGACTCGGCGAAGTCCTCGCCGTACGCGAGCTGCGGGTTCGGGTTCGCCTCGATGACGTAGATACGCCCCGAGTCGGTCAGCCGGAGGTCGATCCGGCCGTACCCGCTCATCAGCAAGATCTGGTAGACGCGCTTGCAGATGGCCTGGATCCGCTCCCCGATCCCCGGGGGGAGCTCCTTCGCCTCGTCGCTCATGATCCGGTGTTTCTCACGGTAGGCGAGGCTCCACTTCAGCCGCTCGGTGGCGATGCGGCGCGCCTCCTCGGGCATCTGGGCGAACGACAGCTCCCACACCGGGAGCGCCTTCAGCCGCTGGTTGCCCAGGATCCCCACGTACAGCTCCCGCCCCTCGATGTAGCTCTCGACGATGGCGTCGGTACCGAGGCTGTCGTGGATGAAGCGGACCCGCTCGGCGAGCTTCTCGTCCCCGTCGACCACGGAGGCTTGCGAGATCCCGATGGAGGCGTCGAGCGTCAGCGACTTGACGATGAGGGGAAACGCCAGGCGCTTGGGCCGGCGCAGGCGGCGGCCCAGGGGGACGATGGCGAACTGCGGCACGGCGATGCGGTGGTAGGCCAGCAGCTTCTTGGTGAGCGACTTGTCCCGCCCCAGCATCAGGCCCCGCGAGTTGCAGCCCGTGTAGGGCACCTTGAGCAGCTCGAGGTAGGCGACCACGTTCTGGTCCCAGGTCACGATCTCGTCGAACGCCTCGAGAAGGTTGAAGGCGATGTCGGGGCGGAAGTCCCGGACCGCGTCCCGGATCGGGCCCAGGTCCGCCTCCACGCCGACCGGGAGCACGTCGTGGCCCAGCCCGCGCAGCGTGTGCACGACGTCGAACTCCGTCTTCCACTCGGCCTCGGCCACGTCGATGCCGGTGACGTCCTCGGGCGGGACGAGGGCCTTGTGCACGAGGGCGAGGACGCGGAGCTTCTTCACAGGGCGAAGCGGTGTCGGCCGCTGTGGAGGTAGTTCATGGTCTGGACGGTCAGGAGCACGGCGAAGTCCTGCTTGGCCTGGTCCTCGGGAACGGCCAGGCGCAGCCCGAGCTGGCGGCAGCGCTCGATCATGTCGTGGAGCACCTGGTCGATGACGTACTGACGCTCCCCCGTCCACCGCCTCACCCGCTGGCGGACCTCGCGCCGGATCCGGGACAGGAAGGCGGCGGCCGTGGGGCGGCCGGCGGTCTCCGGGGCGTCGGAGAAGAGCTGGCGCAGCTCCCGGTCGTAGACGTCGGGCTCCTCGACGCCGTAGTGCACCCGCCGTTTGCGGTAATGGGTGCGCAGCGTGCGGCGGAGCGCGGCCAGCGGCTCCACCCGCTGCCGGTTCGTCACCAGCGGCGGGCGGCCGGCCAGCTCGCGCATCAGCTCGTCCATGTACTCGAGCTTTCGCAGCGCCGGCCAGCCCGCGTAACGCACACGCCAGTCGGAGGCGGGCGTGAGCCAGACCGCGAAGGTCTCGGCGAAGTCCTCGTCGGGGTGGCTCTGGGCGTACCAGGCTTCGAGGTGGATCACGAAGCTGCGGCTGTACGGCTTGGGGGCGTACGACTCCGGATACGGGATCGCGGTGGACCCGAAGATCCGCCGTCTCCTGCCCCGGCGCCGCAGGGCGTACGCATTCTCGACCACGTGGCCGGCCTCGTGCCGCAGGATGCGTAGGCACCACTCGGGGGTGCCCCCTTCCACCTCGAGCATCTGCCCGAGCTCCAGGCGGGCGAGTCGCGGGTGCGCCATGTAGAACGGGATGGCGATCCCCGGGATGCCATCCGGCGTGAACCACTCGTCCGAGAGCCAGTAGTGAGGGCGGAAGGACACCCCCCCGGCCTCGAGCTCCCGGTGGAGCTGGTTGATGTGCTCCTCCACCGGGCTGCCCTCGACGGCCAGGTCGAGGTCGCACAGGCGCAGGTCGAGCAGCCGCTCGTCGTCCCAGTGCTCCCAGACCGCGGGGCCCAGGCGGAGCCGCGGCCGTGGAGGGCGGCCCGGCTCGCGCCGGGCCGCGGCCGCATCCCCTTCGGGGCCGCCGTCCGGCGAGGGCGCCTCCGCCGCCTTGCCGCCCCCAGCCGTCATGGGGCGGCCAGGTACCCCTTCTTGGTTCGCGCCTTCAGTCCGGGCACGCGGACGCGGACCTCGACCGAACGGAAGCGGCCGTCGAGCGTCCGGGTGGGCACGTAACCCACGACGTAATACGTACGCATCTCCCCGGCGATCCTCGACAACGCGGGGGTGAGGGAGTTCGTGAGGCGGGACGTGAACCCGCCGGTGGCCTCCGCCAGGTCCTGTGCCCCACCCGATCGCGCCCAGACCAGCTCGAACACCGGCCGCAGGGGTCCCCGCTCGGGGAGGAGCCCGTCGAGGGCGGCCGCATCGACGAAGTACACCGCCGTCGCGGCGGCGCGGGCGAGGCTGGCGACGCGTTCCAGGCGATGGTCGAGGTTCCGCAGCTGCGGGAAACCCGGAGACACGAGCACCACGCCCTTGCGGCCGACCACGCCGGCCAGCTCGACCAGCAGCGCCTCGAGCGAGCCCAGCAGGTCCGATGCGCGGGCGAAGACCGAGAGGAACCGTCCGCTGGTCTCCGCCGCGGACACCGCGCCACCACCCGGCTCGAGCTCGACCCGCTCGTCGATGGATGGCACCTCGGGATCCGCCCCGCCCACGGTCCAGGGGGAGCCGCGAGGCGCCAGGGAGCGTGCCGCCGCCTCGAGGCGGAAGCGATCGCGCGGGATGCGCCCGTCCCACGCGGCGCCCGTCGACAGGTTGACCAGCCGGACCCAGTCGTCCACGTGTGTCCCTTCGCGGAGGTAGGTGCCCACCGAGGACCGGGCACGCATGAGCTGCCCCGGGGTCATTCCCGCGGTATCGACCAGGAGGAGGAGACGGCGGGAGGGCGGGTCCGTCTCGTCCTCCGGTTCTTCGGCTCCGGCCCGTGGTTCCGGCTCCGGCTGCGGCCCTCCCCCCGGCTCGACAGGCTCGAAGAACGTAAGCTCCACCGGACGGCCGTCCTCGCGCACGAGGAAGTCGTCGGGCCCCAGGCCCGCCACGGGAAGGCCTCTCCGGTCCACGACCGATACGTCGAGTCGGATCATCCGGACGTCGGACCGGAACTCGGGGAGACGACGTTCCTGCAGGGAGGCCGCGGCAAGGGCGCACGCGAGCAGCGAAAGGAGCATCCGGGCACCCCTCGGCTTCGAGGACCGCTGCTAGCATAGCCCGGTGCAGCCGCGGCCACACCTCAGAGGCCAGACCCCCGGGTCCCTGGCCGCGCTCTGGCCCGACCTGGGGCTGGACCCCGGTGTCGCCCACCGGGTCCTCGGCCGGCTGGTCTGGGAGGACCGGGACGACCTGGAGGGGGTGCGCGGCCTGTCGCGGGCGACCGCCCGGGGGCTGCTCGAGCGCGGGCGCCTGACGCGGCTGGCGGTCCGGGACCGGCGGCGCAGCCGGGTGGATCCGTTCGTCAAGTACCTCTTCTCCTCCGCGGACGGCCGCGCCTTCGAGTCGGTGCGCATCCCATTGGAGCGCCCCCGTTTCAGCGTCTGCGTCTCGTCCCAGGCGGGCTGCGCCCTGGGCTGCGACTTCTGCGAGACCGGACGGCTCGGCCTGGCCCGAGACCTCGAGGCGTGGGAGATCGTGGAGCAGGTGCTGACCGTTCGGCGGGAGTCGCCGGAGCGGCCGGTCACGGGAGTCGTGTTCCAGGGCCAGGGCGAGCCGCTGCAGAACTACGCGAACGTGATCCGGGCCGCCGAGGTGCTGCGCAACCCGTGCGGCGGGCGCATCCGCGGCGACCGCATCACCATCTGCACCGTCGGGTTGTTGCCCGCGATCGAGCGCTACACCGACGAGGGTCACCCGTATCGCCTGATCCTCTCGCTGACCTCCGCGTTCGCGGACAAGAGGGCCCGCCTGGTGCCCGCGGGGCGGGCGTACGGCGTCGAGGAGCTGGCCGGAGCCATGCGCCGGCACGCCGGACGGCGTGGCGGGCCGATCAACCTGGCCTGGGTGCTGATGTCGGGCGTGAACACGGGCCCGGAGGAGGCCCGCGAGCTGCGCCGCCTCTTCGCCGGAGCCCGCCTGCGCGTGTCGGTGATCGACGTGAACGATCCGAGTGGGCGCTACCGGCGCTCGGGCGATTCCGAGCGGGGAGCGTTCCTCACTGCCCTGGCCGACAACGGCATCGGGTTCGTCCGCCGCTACTCGGGCGGACCGGACATCCACGCCGCCTGCGGGATGCTGGCCTCGGTGGCCCGGGGCGGGGAGGCTATGGGCCCCGGTGGGCGGGCCGAGCCCGGGGCGGGGACGGCATGACCCACCGGCGAGACGGCCACGCGCTACGGCTTGGGTATGGCCTCCAGGGCGCGGGCACAGAAGGCCGCGATGTCCGCCTGCTCGGTGACGGGTGTGTCGATGAACGAGGCCCGCTCCAACGCGCGCCGGAGCAGCCGGAGCTCCCCTGGATCGAGGACGATCCTCACCCCGTCGCCTTCCCGCTCCACCTTCATCGAGAACCTCCAGGCTTCGCTCCCCGCGGACTCGCCGCGGAGGATCCGATCCCATTGTAGGCGGGTCCCCCGAGTCCGGCGCCAGGCGCCTGGCAACTGGGTGGTCGATCTGGAACTGGTCGCGCTGGCCCAGTTGGAGCGCGACGTGCTGGCCGACTTCCTCCAGGCGGTGGGGCCGGGATCGCTCCGGGTCCAGGCCCGGCGGGCCTAGGGCCTCAGCACCGCCTTCACGACCCTGAGCTTCTCCATGTCGTCGAGCGCGCGCCCGGCGTCCGCCAGCGGGTACTCGCCCGTGACGAGGGAGCGCCAGTCGAACCGCGAACGGTGGCGCTCCATCGAGGCGAGGGCGCGATACAGGTGGGTGAACTCGTACCCCCAGCAGCCCAGGACGGTCGCATGGCGGCGGTTCAGGTGCCGGTGTGGGTTCAGGGTCACGTCGCCCGCGTCGGTGTACTGGCCGACGATCACGTAGCGGCCTGCGTCCCGGACCATCTCGAGGCCCTCCCGGACCGCGGCCGGGTTCCCCGAAGCCTCGACCACGACGTCGGCCCCGCGGCCGGCCGTCCGGTCCCGGACCCAGCGCACGCGCTCCTCTGGGTCGCCAGTCGCCGTCACGTCCAGCACGTCGTCGGCGCCGATCCTTTGGGCAGCCTGCAGCCGCATCGCCGGCGCCCCGACCACGAAGACGCGCAGCGCCCCCGCGAGCTGCGCGAAGATGGCGGCGTTCAGGCCCACCGGTCCGCTCCCCTGGATCACCACGGTATCGCCGAGGGCCACCCCGGCCCGCTCGACGGCATGGAACCCCGTGGGCAGACCGCACCCGCCGCCCATGAACTCCAGCGGCTCCAGGCCGGCCGGCAGCGGCAGCACCCGGACCCCCGGCTTCAGCTCGATCCGGCCCGCCCAGCCGCCGAGCAGTCCGTCGCCGGCGCTAGTGGTGATGCCGTAGACCCGCCGGTGGGGGCACCGGGTCCCCGCCCTGGCCACGAGGCAGTGCCAGCAGGCGCCGCACGTGCCGAAGACGTCGAAGAAAGTAACGAGGCGGCCGGGCTCGAGGGGGTTGCCGTCGACGTCGCGCAGCGCGCCACCCGTCTCGAGGATCCGGCCGCAGCTCACGTGGCCCGGGATGATCGGATACGGCACGCCCGGCAGACGGCCGTGGTGGAGGTGCACGTCGGTCCCGCACACCTCGGTGAGCACGGTCTCGAGGACGGCCCCGCCGGGCGCGGGCCGCGGAGCGGGATAGTGGCGGGCCTCGAGGCGAGCGCCCGGCCCTGGCATGACGACGGCCTCGACGGCTGCGGCCATGGCCGGGATCGTATCCCATCATCAGCGTGGCCGAGGTCCTCGCCTGCATCCGGCGCGCAAACCGCGGAGCGATCACGCGCAAGGCGGAAGCCACCGAGGGCACACGGAGATTCTCCGTGTCGCTCCTCCGTCCGTCCCCTGTGATCTCGGTGCCCCGGTGGCGCCGTTCGGATGAGGGATCGGAGACCGTGAACGGCCTACCGGACGCGGACGCCTACGCCGCGGCGGGCGCGGAGACCTGGCGGGGCGCCTCCTCGGCGGCGCCGAAGCTGGCCGTGCCGACCACCCGGCCGGCGCGGTCGAGCAGCGGAGCGATCGTGAAACCGACGCGGCGGCGGGCTCCGAGCAGGGTGAGGACGTCGTATTCCGCAGCGCCCTGGAGGCCGGTCTCACCTACCCGCAAACACGCCTCCTCCGCGCGCTCCCGCTCCTCGCGAGGCAGGAAGTACTGGAACCAGTCCCGGCCGACCACGTCCTCGCGCTCGTAGCCGAGCATGGCGACCACCTCGTCGCTGCACGAGAGGACGATCCCGCGGCCGTCGCACAGTACGACCAGGGCGGCCGCCGGCCGGCCGGCGCCTCTGGAGAGGCGCGCCTCGGCGGCGCGGAGCGCCGCCTCCGCTTCCCTCCTTGCCCGCCGCTCCGACGCCTCGCGCAGCGTCCGGGCCAGCGCGATCCCGATCCAGGGGAGGTGGCTCTTGGGGAGGTAGTCGGACGCACCCGCGTCGATCGCCGCCAGACCACCCTCCTGGGCCATGTCGGTCGACAACAGGACCACCGGCAGGTCCAAGCCTCTCCTCCGGACCAGCTCGAGCGCCCCGGCGCCCTTGAGGTCCGGCAGCGAGTAGTCGGCGATGACGACGTCCCACGAACCCTCGTCGAGGGCGAGGTCCATCGCGGACACCGTGCTCACCTGGGTGGCGAAGGGCGAGAGGCCATGTCGGCCGAGCTCCGCCGCCAGGTCCGAGACGAACGCCGGTGAGTCGTCCAGGATCAGGAGCTTCAGCTCTCGGTCCATGCCTCGAGCATCCGATGGAGGGGACCCGCCTACCGGCGAGGCAACGCTCTTGCCACCTTGCGACGGCGGTCGGCAGGGCCTCCAAGACGGCCTTCGGCCGAGACTTGTCCGGGGGCCGGGCGTGTTTCCCGCTGCTCAGCCTGTCCGGCCAACGGACGTGGCCCCGAGGTGGCGCTGTCGCAGCTTCGGACAGCTCACGCGGGAGGCGCCGGCGGGCTCAGCTGCCGTTCTTTTTCACGGTTTTACTTGATCAGTCATCCATTGATCGATATCCTTTCGTCATGGCGGCGCCTCGCAGCGCGGTGGCCCGGGAGATCCGGCAGTCGGTGCCGTTCCGCTCGCGGGCCCAGGAGGGCACCGTCGCCCTGCTGCGGACGGCCGACCTGCTGCGGCGACACGTCGGCCGGGTGGTGGAGGCCGATGGCGTCACGCTGCAGCAGTACAACGTGCTCCGCATCCTCCGGGGCGCCGGGGAGGCGGGGCTTCCCACGCTCGAGATCGGCGCGCGCATGGTGGAGCAGGCTCCCGGGACCACGCGCCTGCTGGACCGGCTGGAGGCCAAGGGGCTCGCCTGCCGGCGCCGCTGCCCGACCGACCGGCGGCAGGTGCTCTGTTTCATCACCCCGCCGGGGCTGGCGCTGCTGGCCCGCCTCGATAATCCGGTGATCGCCGCCGACCGGAGCTTCTTCCGTCCCTTGCGGGCGGCTCGGCTCGCCGGGTTCGTCGAATGCCTGGACCTGCTCCGGGCCGGCCCCGGCGGGCGGGTCCAGCCGGGGAAGCGCCGCGGCGCCCGCACCAACACGCACCGCGCCGGAGCGCCGGCGCCGCCAACCAAAGGAGACAAGGACGAATGATCCGCAAGCCAATCCTCGCCGTTCTGGCCACCACCCTCGCGGTGACGGGCGCCGCCGCCGACATCTACGTCGTCGACCGGACCCACTCCGAGGCGAGCTTCCAGGTCCGCCACATGATGGTGGCGAAGGTCCGCGGCTACTTCACCGACTTCGCCGGGACCATCCACGCCGACGCCGAGAAGCCCGAGTCCTCGTCGGTCGAGTTCACGGTCAGGACGGCCAGCGTCGACACCGCCAACGAGAAGCGCGACGCGCACCTGCGGTCGGCCGATTTCTTCGAAGCCGACAAGCATCCGGAGATGACCTTCAAGAGCACCCGGATCAAGCCGCTGGGGGACGAGCGGTACGAGGTGACGGGCGCCTTCACCCTCAAGGGAGTCACCAAGGAGATCACGGTGCCGGTGACGTTCCTCGGCCTCAGCCCCAACAAGGCCAAGGCGGGGTTCGAGACCACCTTCACGATCAACCGCAAGGACTACGGCTTGCTCTGGAACCGCGCCCTGGACGGCGGCGGGATCGCGGTGAGCGACGAGGTCCAGGTCACCGTCAACGTCGAGGCCGACCGGCAGAAGGACGCTCCCGCCACCCGGTGACCCGCGCGGCCCACCTCACGGCGGGCGCGCAGCAACACTCGCGAGTCCGCCGCGCCGCTCCATCCAGGCGCCTGGACGCCGGGTCGAGCGAGCTTCCCCTGTAGACTGGCGTCGTCGGGAAACGAGGGCCACATGCCATTACTCGTCCTGCTCCTCGGTCTCGCGGGCGCCGCTACGCCCGACGGCGGGCTGGCGGTCGCCTACCACGCGTTCCGGCTGGAGAACGGCCTCACCGTGTTCGTGCACGAGGACCACTCGGCTCCGATCGCGACCGTGAACGCCTGGTACCACGTCGGCTCGGCCCGGGAGAAGCCCGGGCGCACCGGCTTCGCCCACCTCTTCGAGCACATCATGTTCGAGGGCTCGCAGCACGTCCCCGAGGGCGCCTTCGACCGCTGGCTCGAGGCGGTCGGAGGCAGCAACAACGGCAGCACGAACCCCGATCGGACCAACTACTGGGAGAACGTACCCGCCAATGCGGTCGAGCTGGCGCTGTTCCTGGAGTCGGACCGCATGGGCTTCCTGCTCCTGGCGCTCACGGCGGAGACCGTCGACGGGCAGCGCGACGTGGTGAAGAACGAGCGCCGCGCGTCGTACGAGAACCGGCCCTACGGCATGGCGGAGCTGGCGCTGCTCTCGGCGATGTTCCCGCCCGACCACCCGTACTCCTGGCCCACGATCGGCTCGATGGAGGACCTGTCCGCGGCCAGCCGGGAGGACGTCGTCGAGTTCTTCAAGAAGTGGTACGGGCCGGGCAACACGAGCCTCGTGGTGGCCGGGGACGTCGACGCGGCCGCCGTGCGCGGCATGGTCGAGAAGTGGTTCGGCGCGGTGCCGGCCGGGGCGCCGGTGGAGCCGCTGGCCGCACGGCCGGTCGTGCTGGCCGAGGAGAAGCGGGTGGTGATCGAGGACCGGGTGCAGCTCCCGCGCCTGTACGTGCAGTGGCCGACCCCCCCGGCGTTCTCCGGCGCCGATGCCGCGCTCGACGCCCTCGCCGCCGTGCTCGCGGGCGGGAAGAACTCGCGCCTGTACAAGCGGCTCGTGTACGACCTGGAGGCCGCCCAGGACGTGAGCGCCTTCCAGGACTCCCAGGCCCTGGCCTCGACGTTCAACGTGATCGTCACCGCGCGCTCCGGCCGCACGCTGGCGGAGATCCTGGCCCTGATGGACGAGGAGGTCGCACGGATCCGAGCCGAGGCCCCCTCAGAGCGCGAGCTGGTCCGCTTCAAGAACCAGCTCGAGTCCCGCGTCTACGACCAGCTCGAGCAGGTGGGCGGGTTCGGTGGCAAGGCCGACCAGATGAACCGCTACCACTTCTACGCCGGCAACCCGGACTACTTCGAGGAGGACATGGCCCGGTACCGCGCGCTCTCCCCCGCCGACGTGCGCGCCGCCGCGTTCGAGTTCCTCCGCCCGGAGAGGGTCGTCCTGTCCACGGTACCCGAGGGCCGGCGGGAGCTGGCGGTCCCGGAGCGTGGGAAGTGAGGGCCGTGGCGGCAGCCGTCCTGGCGGTCGGGATCCCGTGCGCCGCGGCGCTGGAAGGCCCCGCGGCCGACCGCAAACCGCCGAGCCCGGGACCTCCCCGGCCGTTGACGCTGCCGCCGGTCGAGCGCCACGCACTCTCGAACGGGCTTGCCGTACACCTCGTCGAGTCCCACGAGGTCCCCACGGTCGAGCTGGTGCTGGCGGTCGGGTCGGGCGCCGCCGCGGACCCCGGGGGGCGGCCGGGCGTGGCGGCGATGACCGCGAACCTGCTCGACGAGGGGGCCGGTGGACGCGACGCGCTCGCCCTCGCCGACGCGCTGGATTTCCTGGGCGCGGACCTGGGCTCGTCCTCGTCGTGGGACTACTCGCTGGTGCGCCTCCACGTCCCGGTGGCGCGGCTCGAGCAGGCGCTGCCGCTGATGGCCGACGTCGCGCTGCGGCCGGACTTCCCGGAGCGGGAGCTGGTTCGGCTCCGCAAGGAGGCCCTTACCACTCTGCTGCAGGCGCGCGACGAGCCCCGCGAGGTCGCCCAGGTCGCCCTCCTGCAGGCGGTCTTCGGACCCGACCATCGCTACCACCGCCCCGCGGGCGGAGACGCGGCGTCGCTGAAGGACATGGGCGTGGCGCACGTCCGCGAGTTCCATCGTGGCCACTACGGGCCGGGCAACGCCGCGCTGGTGGTGGTGGGCGACGTCGACGCCTCCGTGCTGCCGCTGCTCGAGAAGGCCTTCGGGGCGTGGTCGGGGGAGAGACCTGCCGCGGCCAGCGTGCCTCCGCCCCCGCAGGTGGCCGGCCGCCAGCTCTGGCTGATCGACAAGCCCGGAGCGCCGCAGTCCGTGATCCGGATCGGACGCGTCGGACCTCCACGCGCGACCCCCCGTTATCACGCCCTCGAGGTGATGAACACGCTGCTGGGGGGCTCGTTCACCTCGCGGCTCAACGACAACCTGCGGGAGCAGCACGGGTACGCCTACGGCGCGGGCTCCACGTTCGGGTACCGCAAGGTAGCCGGGCTGTTCCTGGCCGCGGCCGACGTCCAGACGCCCTCGACCGCGGCGGCGCTCACCGAGTTCCTGAAGGAGCTGGAGAGGATCCGGACGCCGCCCGCCCCCGAGGAGGTGGCGAGGGCTCGCGGATATCTCGCGTACGGCCACGCCGGGGACTTCGAGACCACCCGCCAGATCGCCGCCCGGGTGGCGGACCGCGTGATCTACGGCCTTCCCGCTGACGCCCTGGAGGCATTCGTCCCCAAGGTCCTGGCGGTCGGGCCGGCTGATGTCGCGTCGGCGGCGCGCGACCACGTGGACACCCGGAGCCTTGCGATCGTGGTGGTGGGCGACCGCAAGGCCGTGGAGCCGGGGCTGAAGTCGCTCGGGATCGCACCGCTCAAGACCCTCGGCGTCGACGACGTGATGGGCCCGCCGCCCGCGATCGAGTAGTTGGATATCGTGCTCCGCTCCGCGTCATCGTAGCTCGGCGCCCGTCCGGCCTATCCTTGAAGAGGGGGAGACGGCGTCACGACCTGGGAGGAACGGGCTGATGAATGCGAGTAGAGCGCTCGTGTCCGTGTCGCTGGCCACGCTTCTGGCAGCGCCCGCCGAACCGGTACCGGCGGGCAAGGACGTGCCTTACGTGCCGACGCCCCCCGAGGTCGTCGAGCGGATGCTGCAGCTCGGCGACGTGACCTCGGGTGACGTCGTCTACGACCTGGGCTGCGGCGACGGGCGGATCGTCATCGCCGCGGTCCGGAAGCCGGGAGTGCGCGGCGTGTGCGTGGAGATCGACCCCGATCGGGTCGCGGAGGCTCGCCGGAACGCGGAGGCGGCGGGCGTGGCCGACCGGGTGCGGTTCGTCCAGCAAGACCTCTTCGAGGCTCCGATCCAGGACGCTACCGTCGTCATGCTGTACCTGCTTCCCGCGGTGAACCTGAAGCTGCGCCCGCGGCTCCTGGCCGAGCTGCACCCCGGTACCCGCATCGTCTCGCACGCCTTCGACATGGGCGACTGGGTGCCCGAGCGCCGCGAGGTCGTGCAGCTCGCGCAGACGCACTACGTGATCTACCGGTGGGTGGTCCCCGCCGGGCGGAGCACGAGCTGAGCGCAAGCGCCTCGCGAAGGGAATACGACCCCCGCCCGCCGCGTACACGCGGTGAGGGGGCGCCGGCCGGCCCCCGGTGAGGTGTCCCATGACGCGGCTCTGCAACTGGCTCCTCGCTCTGGGCTGCGCGGCGCCCGCCACCGCGGCGGCACACGACTGGACCGACGTGCCGGGGGGGTCGCTGGTCTCGGTCGCGGTGGAGGTGGAGGGCCGCGACGCCCCCCTATTCGCCGCTCCGGACGCCTCCGGCCGCTTCTACGTCGAGGCCCGGAAGGGGGCCCGCTACGCGCTCCGCCTCTCGAACCGTACCCACGAACGGCTCGGCGTGGCGGTGACGGTGGACGGGCTCGACGTCGTCAGCGGGGAGCGGAGCCCGCGGCCGAGGCCCCGGTCCGGGCCCGCGGCCGGCGCTCCCGGCAGGATGTACATCCTGGATCCCGGGGACACGGCGACCATCCGCGGATGGCGGACGTCGCTGGACGAGGTGCGCCGGTTCACGTTCGTGGACGAGCAGTCCTCGTACGCCGCGCGGTCCGGGAAGGCCAACTCCCGGATGGGCTGGATCGAGGTGGGGGTGTACCGCGAGCGGACGAGGGGCGTGCGGGTGCGGCCGCACCCTGGGCCGGAGCACGAGACCGCCCGGCGCGGCGACGAGGCCCGCACCCAGGACGCACCCGAGCCTCCGGCGGGGGACGAGGCAGCGCCGCACGCGGAAGGCGCCGGACGGACCGGCCGGGCTGCCGGCGAGGTGGAAAGGGACCACGTGGCCGACCTCCAGGAGGCTCCGAAGGCGGCCCGCCCATCGCACCGACGCGAGTCCTACCCGGGAACGGGCTGGGGGCCTCGTGCCCACGACCGCGCAGTGCTCGTGTCGTTCGACCCCCAGCCGGCCGCCGCGGAGCGGATCACGCTGCGCTACGAGTACGGCCATGCCCTGCGCGCGCTGGGCATCCTGCCCCCCCGCCCCCACGGTCCCGACCGGCTGGCGGAGCGGGAGCGAGGAGCCGGCGGGTTCGCGAAGCCGCCCCGCTGGTGATCGAGGCTAGAAGCCGAGGCCCTTCGTGGCCAGGCGGATCCGGCACAGCCACTTGTTCGCGGTGACGTAGAGGACGGAGCCGTCGTCCCCCCAGGCGACGTTCGCCGTGGGGACGCCGGTGCGAAGCGTTCCCAGATGGGAGCCGTCGGGAGCGAAGACGATCACGCCGCCCGGACCGGTCGCGAAGACGTTGCCCGCCTGGTCCACCTTCATCCCGTCGGGCAGCCCGGGCCCGGTCTTGGTCCAGGCGGTGGCGTCGAAGAACACGCGCCCGCCCGCGACGCCGCCGTCGGGCTCGAGGTCGTACGCGTACCACACCGCCAGCTCCGGGTCCGAGCTGGCCACGTAGAGGGTCTTCTCGTCCGGGGACAGGGCGATGCCGTTGGGCCGCCGGACCTCCTTGGTCAGAAGCGAGAGCTCGCCTGCCGCGCTCAGCCGGTACACGCCGCAGAAGTCCAGCTCGCGCTTGGGGTCCTCGAAGCGCTTCTCGAGCCCGTACGGCGGGTCGGTGAAGTAGAGGTCCCCGTTGGAGCGGAACACCAGGTCGTTGGGGCTGTTGAACCGCTTGCCCTGGTAGCGGTCCACGACCGTGTCGAACTTGCCCTCTTTCGTCAGCCGCGCGATGCGCCGGTCGCCGTGCTGGCACAGCACCAGACGCCCCTCGGCGTCGAAGGCCAGGCCGTTGGAGCCGGGCTCGCGTCCCTTGAAGGGCTCCCCGCCGGTGTAGCCGCTCGGCTTCAGGAACTCGCTCAGTCCCGCCCCCTCCTCCCACTTCATCACCACGTTGTTGGGGATGTCGGAGAACAGCAGGTGGCCGCCGCGGCGGTCCCAGACCGGACCCTCGGTCCACTCCATCCCTTCGGCGAGCTTCTCGATCACAGCCCCCGGGGGGACCAGGCGGTCGAGCCGAGGGTCCTTCCGCTCGATGCTCCCGACGCTCGGGTAGCTCCCTGGGGGATTGGCCGCCATCGCCGGAATGAGCAGCAGGAGACCGACTCCCGCCACCACCGCCGCGCCGCACGCCAGTCTGGGAAGATCCATGGCCGCCGCCTCCTCGGTTCCGGGGAATCCTACCAGCTCAAGAGCTCTCGGGAACGATCACGTTCTTGATCCCGGGAGGCTTGCGCAGGAGCAGCTCCTGGTAGGAGTCGAGCGGGAACCGGCCGGTGAGCAACCCCCGGACCGCGTCGGGCCAGCGGGCGAGGAAGATCCCCAGATCGCGGATGGCCGCCTCGAAGGCGTCGCGACCCGCGTTCACGGTCCCCAGGACGATCTGGTTCCGCAGGACGACGTTCCGCATCAGCAGGTCGGTGTCGACCTCCACCGGGCCCTTCCGTCCCGGCACGCCGGTGAAGATGAAGACGCCGTTGGTCCCCACGACCCGCAGCACGTCGAAGGCGATCCGCGACGCCCCCACCGCCTCGTAGACGAGGTCCACGTTCCCGACCTGCGCCGCCAGGCGGTCCGGATCGTCGGTCTGGGAGGAGACGTAGTGGGCCCCGAACGAGCGCACCAGGGCGGCCTTGGGGCCGTCCACCACGTCGCGCGAGTACACGTAGGTGTCGAAGCCCGCCGCCGCCAGCGCCATCGCCCCGAGCAGGCCCACCGGTCCGGCCCCGATCACCACCGCCCGGTGGCAGTGCCCGAATCCCGCGCTGGTGGAGTGCGCGCAGGCCCAGGGCAGGCGGGACTGGATGATGCGGAGCTGGATGAGGGCCTTCTCGGCGACGGTGAGCGGCTCCACCAGGACCGCCACCGAGCGCAGCTCCCGCGGCACAACGTTCAGGTAGCGCTCGTCCTCGGTCACCCACTCGGTCATGAACCCGTGCGCCTGCACGATTCCCCGCTCCGTGTAGTCGGCGGTGGAGCAGAAGTCCTGCCGCCCCGCGCGGCAGGGCACGCAGGAGTCGTGGGGGCAGGGACGGCGGACCATGGGTACGACCAGGTCGCCGGGGCGGACGCGGGTGACCTCGCGCCCCACCTCGACCACCTCGGCCAGGGACTCGTGACCGAGCACCAGGTGAGGGCTCCCGGGCGGCGGCGTGCCGTACTCGAAGGCGGCGATCTCGCGGTCCGTTCCGCAGACCCCGACCTCCAGGATCTTGAGCTTCACCTCCGTCGTTCCCGTCCGGCCCGGCGCGGGGTGGTCGACGAGCGCCACCTCGCGCGTGCCCGGAAAGACCGCAACCGCCCTCATGGCCCACCTCCGAGCGCGCCTTGATCCCGCGGGCCTTCGGACTCCCCCGCCAGCAGGAGCAGCTCCGCCAGCTCGAGGACGTCCGTCGGCCAGAACGCCTCCGGACGGGGGCGGCCCGTGCTGGCGGCGTGCGAGCGGCAGCTCAGGACGCTCCGGCGCCACTGCACGGGCACGGCGTCGCGTCCGTGCACGGCGCCCAGGAGCGCCCCGGCGACGGCCGCGTTGGTGTCCGTGTCGCCCCCCCGCCGCACGGTCGCCACGACGCCCTCCTCGAGGCTCGGCGCGTGGAGCAGCTCGTAGAAGGCGTTCTGGAGCGCCAGCAGCACCCAGCCGATCGAGCCGCCGGACAGCACCGGCGCCTGCGAGGCCGCCCGGTCCAGGGCGGCCTGGACGGCCGTATCGGCGGCTTCCCGGGCCCAGGCGGTAGCCGCCTCGTACGCGGCGGCCGCGTCCCCGCAGGCCACGCCGTGGGCCAGGGCCACCGCAAACGCCGCCGCGGAATCGCCGCACACCGGATGGGGATGCGTGAGCGCGCTGTCGGCGCGCGCCAAGGCGGCCACGCGCCGCGTCCCGGCGCGATGGCCGAACAAGCCGAGAGGGCTGACGCGCATCAGCGAACCGTTGGCCTGGCTGTCCGCGAGGGGGCGGCCGGTCAGGGCGGCGCGGACCGTCCCTCCCACGTCGAAGGGCCCGGAGCCCAGCCAGTCGCGATAGGCGAGACGCGCCCCCTCCGGCGTATACCGTCCGGCGGTGACGATCGAGCGCGCCAGGGCCAGGGCCATCTCGGAGTCGTCGGTGGGCTGGCCGGCGAGGATCCCCCAGACGCCGCCGTCCTCGAGCCGGCGCGGACCGTCCGGGTACGCCGCCGCGATGCGGGCCGCATCCCACGACTCGACCAGGGCCCCAAGGCTGTCGCCGGCGACCTGGCCCAGGAGGGCGCCCTGCGCCCGGGACAGGAGGCCGGCATCCGCCACCGCCGCACCGGGCCGCAGGCGAGCCCGAGCGACCGGCCGGCGCGCAGAACCCACGCTCTCCCAGGGCCGGGCCGCCAGCGTGGCGGCGACGGCGGGCGCAGCGCCGTACGCGCGCCGCGTGCTGCTGGCTCCGTCCTCGGCGTAGGCGACCTCGCGGCCCGCTTCGTCGACGAGCGCGCCCCCGGCGGCGCGCAGGAGCGCGTGGCCGGCGGCGTAGTCCCACGCCCCGGGCGCGTACAGGGAAGACGTCGCCGCCCCCTCGCCCGCCGCCACCAGGGCGAGGCGGTGGGCGACGCTCGGGACGGTGCGGTACCGGGCGGGCGCCGCGCAGCGGAGGTTCCCTTCCGGGTCGCGGTCGGCCTTGACGGAGACGAGCACCTCGTCGGCGGGTCCGAGGACGGTGGGAAGCCGTGCCTCCACCGGGCGCCCGTTCCGCCGCATCGGGCCGGTGCCCTCGGCCCAGGCGAACAGGTCGCCCCCGCCGTCGGGATGGGCGAAGGCGAAGACGACCCCCAGCACCGGGCGGCGGTCCACGACGAGCGCGATGGAGACGGCGCTGCCTCGCGCGCCCTCGAGGTAATCACGGGTGCCGTCGTTGGGGTCGACGAGCCAGACGGGCGCCCCGGGCGCGCCCGGCACGCGCCCGGTCTCCTCGCCGAGATAGCTCCAGCCAGGGAAGGCGGCCAGGAGACGGTTGCGCACGAGCCACTCCGCTTCCACGTCCGCCTCGGCCTTGTCTCCGTGACCTCGCGGGCCGCCGGGGCGATGGAAGTCGGCCAGCAGGACGGCTCCCCCTTCACGCGCCGCATCCTCGGCTGCCTCGAGGGCTCTCGCGAGGTCCATTCCCGATCGGATTCTACGCCGGGCGCCGGAGGCTCCGCCGGGACGATACGCATCGCAGGCGGAGATCGGCTGGGGCGGGTAGCGCCCGAGCACGGGACAGAAGATGAAGACCGAGCCGCGGTCGCTGGCGACGTAGCGTGGGGGCGCGGCGCAGGAATGGCACAGGCTCTCCGGGAACGGAAGGCCGGCGGCCCGCTCCGGCGAGGAGCGCGGCGGCTTCAGGGCTGAGGCTTGCGGGGTGCCATCAGCTCCACGCGATGGCGGTCCCGCCGCGCGAGGATCTCCGCCGCGCTGCGCAGCGCCCCGGTGTCCTCCTCCTGGAGCCCGTAGGCGCGACCGATGTCGTCGACGCCGTTCTGGTCGGGCGTTGGGCTCGACCCTCCGGGGGTCTCGTCACCCACGTACTCGTTGGCCAGGCAGCGGTCGTCGGGGTCGCCGACCAGGATCGTCTCCGATTCCTCCGGAATCTCCTCGCGCCGGCGCAGAACCATGGCCGGCAGGATGCCGGTTCGGAGCGCCTCGGCGGCCACCGCGGTTGGGGACGGAGTGCTGCGCGGCGCGCCTTCGTCGACGCGGGGCCGCCGCGGCGGGGGGGCCCTGTGGTCTCGTGATCTCCGGACCCGGCGCGCCATGATCCAATCCTGCTTCCACAGTGCTCCCGTCGCCAGCCCCCCGTCAAGGCTTTTTCGCGGGTAGCCCGGAGGAGGCTCGGAGGGCTCGGCAGGCGAGCGCGGTCGCGCATCCAAACGACGACCACCGGGCACCGAGATCGCACTGGACGCACCGAGAGGCGAACGGAAAACCTCGGGTCCTCGGTGTCTCGGTGGCTTCCGTTTCGTCAGTGGGAGGTGATCGTCGGTGGTCCCGAGGCGGGCTCGTCGTCGCCGCCGTGCCAGCGGACGGCGCCCTGACCCACGCCCACGCCCTCCCTCCCGTCGGACAGGCTCTCCAGCGCGGCGTAGAAGCCGATGGCGGCCAGGTCTTCACCCATCATGCGGGTGACCTGGCGGATGCGGATCCCCGCGGCCTTGTCCACCATCCCGCCGGCTTCCTCGAGGAACGCCAGCGTCCAGGCGGCGACGGCCTCCACGGCCTCCTGCGGCGCACGAGACCGGTCGGCGAGGTACGGGACCACGCGCCCCTCCTCGCTCACCTTGAAGAAGCGCAGGAGCTCCCGGTCCTTCAGCAGACGCTTGTGGGTGCGCCGGAGCAGGGCGATCGAGATCACGCCGCCCAGGTGGGCCCGCGCCTGCTCCGCCACGAACGAGATGGCCCAGGCGAGGAGCGAAGCATCCACGCCCCTGCCCTCCGCCCCCCAGATCGCCCCGCGAGGCGGGCTCTCCACGGTCAGCTCCAGGATCGTCGACACCACCCGGTCGTGCTGCCGGTCGATCTGACGCTTGGCCATGTCCTGGTCCTCGCGGCGCTTCAAGGGGTGCCGCCACGAGGTCTCGACCTTGCGGACGCCCACGCCGTCCCTCGCGATCACCGTGGTGACGGTGAAGTTCGGCCGGTTCTCCCCCTCGGTCTGGACCTGGACGCTCGCGCCCTTCACGTCGACCGTGGAGAAGCGGCCTTCCGGGGCCCGCACGTCCACCGCTCCGGAGGCGCCGTCCCCCCCGGGCGCCGGGGTCGCCCCATCGCCCGGCGTCTGCATCTGCCGCAGCGCCTCCGGGTCCAGCGGCTGCTGCTCGATCCGGTAGTGTCCGCCCTCGAGGGAGAGCAGCATGTCCAGGGCCTGGTCGTTGGAGGCGTCGGGATGCGTGCCGGCATGGACGAGGTCGCCCCCGACGAAGTCCGCCCAGTGCGTCCGGCCGCTCGTGTGGACGGTGATGCGCCCGGTGAGGCGGCAGTCCTCGCAGAACCTCAGCAGCGGCAGGATGCCCCCCGGCCCCACCTCGCCGGCGAGCCCCTCCACGCGCGGCGGCTCCGGCGCGCTGAGGCGCTCCGCCATCCTCAGTGTCGCGCGGATCTTCGCGACCAGCCGCGGGAGGGGGAATGGCTTGTTCAGGAAGTCGTCAGCCCCCGCCTCCAGGGTGGCCATGATGTCCTCGGGGGTCCTGACGCCGGAGAGGAAGATGAAGGGCACTCCCTTGAGCTGGGCCGAGCGCTTGACGACCTGGAAGAAGGTGCGCCCGTCCATGTCCGGCATCATGACGTCGCAGACGATGAGGTCCGGGTTGATGTCGTGGAGCCGCATCAGGGCGTCCCGGGGGTCGCCGTAGCTGAAGCACTCGAACTCGGGGGGCCGCAGGTAGTGCGTCGCCAACTGGCGCACGTACGCATCGTCGTCGACCACGACGATGCGCTTGGGTGACGTCATCGAGTCTCCCGCGAGGAGGGGCTCTCGGAGGATCC
>Ga0268386_10000948_pt1 | contig 19458 bp, 16 predicted proteins | sample RVTome_15_FD_200260 | JGI IMG/M metagenome (GOLD analysis project Ga0268386, IMG submission 200260) | Soil microbial communities from uranium-contaminated site in the Upper Colorado River Basin, Wyoming, United States - RVT150D86... ...
GCTTATCAGGAACGCCGTGAACCCATCCATGGGAGCTTCGCGCAAACATCCTGTTTGCGACGATCCTGAAAAGCCCTCCCCCCGGCCGAGGCTCCGCTCCAAACGTCGTGCCGTTCATGATAATGCTGACAGGTCTTCGCTAGTCGGGTGCGCCGAGCAAAGTCGTGTCGATCAGGTCGCACAGGCAGTGGATCACGAGCAGGTGGACTTCCTGGATCCGCGCAGTACGAGAGGCGGGTACGCGGATTTCGACGTCGTCGTCCTTTAGAAGTCCGGCCACCCTTCCGCCGTCACGGCCCGTCAGCGCAACGACATGCATGTCTCGCTCGTGGGCTGCGACGATTGCACGGCAGACGTTTTCCGAATTCCCGGAAGTCGATATGGCGAGGAGTACGTCGTTCTGGCGGCCGAGTGCGCGAATCTGCTTGGCGAAGATGTCTTCGTACGAGTAGTCGTTGGCGATCGAGGTCAGGGTCGAGGTGTCGGTCGTCAGCGCCACGGCCGGCAGGCCGGGGCGCTCCATTTCGAAGCGATTCAGGAGCTCCGAAGAAAAGTGTTGCGAGTCTCCGGCCGAGCCGCCGTTTCCGCAGCTCAGGATTTTGCCATCGTCGAGCAGCGCGTCGGTCATCAATCTAGCGGCAGCGGGGATGCTCTGGCTGAGCTGGTCCGCGGCGGCCTGCTTCGTCGCTATGCTCTCGCTGAAATGCGCCCTGACTCTCGACACTGCGTCCATTGGTTAGTACTCCATCAAGGTGATATTCATGGGTTCAGCGAGTCGTGAAACGGTTGACCGCAAGCTGCGTGTCGCCGGCAATGGCGCGCCCTTGCCAAGAGGCGCAACGCCGTGGCGGGACACGACACTAGCTCCCCGGCCTGAATGCATCCTTGATCCATTGTAGCGTGTATCGATCGGGCGTCGGACCGTCATAGGCGACGACGTCGAAGCGAACCTTGTGGTTCTGAAAACCCTTGTGCCTGCCGAGAAAGAAAAGAGCCGCGCGAGCCAGCTTGCGCTGCTTCTGTGGACCAATCGACTCGACGGCGGATGGATAGCGCCCCGCAGGCGAACCCCCGGACTTGCGGCATCGGACCTCTACAATGACCAGGCAATCGCCTTCCAGCATGACGAGGTCTATTTCACCGACTCGGCAGCGGAAGTTCCTTGTAACGAGTTTGAGACCGGCCGCCTGCAGGTGTCGAAGCGCGAGCTGCTCCGATTTTTCCCCTACGGATTGGGCCGCGGTTCGCGCCATTCGTCGACGGCCTCGTCGTCCCGGTCCTGCAGTGAAGGGCCGAAGCCGTCGACATCCGGCATTGCGACCAGCTCACCCCTCACGAACTGCGCCCACGCCAGGCGGCGGTGTATTCTGCCTTCGTCATCGAGATACAGGTGCCCGGTCGCGCCGGTAAACTCCGGCATCGGCCCGGTGCGCGCCGAAAACAATTCTGCAACGAGCTGGTACGCGTCATAGCCCATGGCGTGCAGGCGGGCAAGGCGCCGCTCGGCTGGCCAGTACTGGTTAAAAAGGGACGGCAGTTCCGCCATCCAGGCGTGCGGCGAAACAATCCACGGGGTGTCGGCGAACATTAGTCCATTGAGGTCGGAATCCGATCGGCCATCCATGGAATAAATGAACGACGTGGAGTAAACCGGTATGTCACCTGCGTAGTGGAACTTGAGTTGTGACTTGATCAGGCGGCCGGCCTTCGAGTCGGCGTACAGGAAAATGAACTCTGCGTCCTGGCGACGCCGCGGGTCGAACTGCAGTGGACTGCCGATATTCGCGCGAAGCCGCTGGTAGCGCTGAACGCTGTGAGTGAGCGCCATGAGACTCTCGATCTCGATCGAGAAATCCTGTGTTGACGGCTCGTAACTGCGGTAGTCCAGCATTATGCCTCCCGAGGATTCGAACGCTCGTGCGAAGCTTTCCAGAACCCGCCGACCCCGCTCGTCGTTCGGTACCATGGCGACCGCGCGGCTGTAACCATCCGCCACTGCCTTTTCCGCCGCGGAAATCGCCTCGTCCTCCGGTGCCAGCGGGAACTGGAAGAATCCGGGCGGCGCGTCGACGTCGTCCGGCAAATAATTGAGCGCCAACACCGGAACGGGCAGCATCGCTTGACCCGCCAGTGCGGATACTTCCGGCCGCAGCAGCGGGCCCACCACAAACTCCGCACCGTCCGTCACGGCGCGCGCGTAAGCCTCATTTGCGCCGTCGACGTTGACGTCGTAGACGCGCACCCCCTGTTGTTCGTTGAGGCCGGAGAAGGCCGCAAAGTACGCGCCAAAAAAGCCGTTCTGAATGGCCTGGCCCGCGGCTGCGTTCTGTCCGCTCAAGGGCAGCAGCAGCGCAACCTGACGCGGGTAGTCGAGCGCCCCCTCGACAACCACCCGCATGTCGTCGAGTATGAGGTTTGCCGGATGATCGCGATTCGCACCCTGCCAGCGGGCCACGCCGTTGCTCCAACCGACACCTTGTTGTCCCGTCGACGTCGCAAGGGCACCAAGGCTCAGCCAGCCCTGTACTTCGGGATCGGAAACCCGCTCCGCAGCCGCGCGCAAGACCTGCGGATCGCTCACCAGCAAACCGGCCCAAAGGCGTTCCCGGTTGAGCTCGATCCGCCGTGTGTCGTCGAGCCAGGTCTCGCGCTGCATGTAAAGCTCCACTGCCCGAACAGGCTCGCCCTTCTGAAACCACGCGTCCGCGCGCAGGGCTTCCGCTCGGGATCGGAACGTCTGGGGCAGTGCCTGACGGCTCAATGGTTCGAGAAGCCTCAGTGCGTCATCCGGTCTGCCATCCAGCAAAGCAAGCGCGGAAGCATTCGTCGTCCACAGCAAAAGCGGCTCTCCGTCGGCTGGTTTGGCGACCGAGCGCATCGCGTTCATCGCGCGGCGTCCGTCCCCGGCGTCCAGCCATTGCTCGGCCGCAAGCAGCGTCAGGCGATCCCGCTCGGGTCCGGCGACGGCTTGCCTTGCAAGATCAATGTACACGGCCGCGGCCTCCGCATGCTGACCCGCTCGCGCCATGCTTGCCGCGCGCGCCTCCGGCTGTCTGGCGCCATCGCGCGAGAAGTCGGTCGTTTCGCAAGCGCCGAGCAGGCAGAGGAATCCGGCGCAGGCCAGCAAAATGTGAGTTCTCGCAAAACAGGAGATGCGGATGTTCATGGGGATGGCCTGTTATTGCCCGTCATTGGTTTTCGTCTGCTGGTCAGGGGGTCGACGCTACTGGATTCTGGCACGTATGCGAGAAGCGATACACATGGCAGTATGGCGAAAAGCACGGAATAAATGAACTTGACCAAGGGCACTCTTTTCGTCATTGCGACGCCGATCGGCAATCGGGACGATTTTTCCCCGCGCGCAAAGCAGGTACTGTGCCAGGTCGATATCGTTGCCGCGGAGGATACCCGCCATACCGGCAGATTGCTGGCGTCTTTCGGCATCAAGGCGCAACAAACTTCGCTGCATGAACACAATGAGCAGGACGTAGCGCCGCGGCTTGTCGAGGAACTGGAAAGAGGCTTGTCTGTTGCACTGGTCAGCGACGCCGGCACTCCTCTCGTCAGCGATCCGGGCTATCGACTCGTGCGGCTGGCTCATCAACACGGGATACGCGTATCGCCGCTGCCCGGGCCCAGTGCAGCGGTTGCAGCGCTCTCCGCCGCGGGCTTGCCGACGAATGCCTATTGTTTCGAAGGATTCCTGTCGTCCCGCCAGAAGGCACGACTGGATCGTCTCGCAGAGTTACGTCTCGAGAGGCGGACCCTCATATTTTTCGAATCCGTGCACCGTATAAAGAGAGCAGTCGGCGATATGTCGTCGGCTTTCGGGGTGGAGCGACAAGCCTTCATCGGGCGCGAATTGTCCAAGCTGCATGAGCAGTGTGTTGCAGCGACCCTGGGCGAATTGACCGCGATGATCGACGATGGTCGCATCCCGGCGAAGGGGGAATTCGTCATCGTAGTCGCAGGCGACACGGAGCGAAGCTCCGCGGGAACCTCGGTCGTCGACGCCGACCGATTGCTCGCGGAATTGATCCCGTTGTTGCCGGGGAAAAAGGTCGTGGAGGTTACAGCGGCGGTGACCGGCGAAAACAGAAACGCCCTTTACCGCAGGATGCTGGAAATTGCGAGGACTACGGAATAGCTTCGTCGATTACGAAAGTCGGGGAATAGCACGCTGTAGGAGCCCCCGCCGAAGGCAATCGCGGCGGACACAATTCGGGACGCGCTCGTGGACAGCGATCGCGGGCGACTTCATCCGGGTTCAGCGGAAGGTCGCCCGCGGCGTGGGCTCCTACAGCGCTCGGTCCAGGCGCGCGGGACCTGCCCTGCCACCTTGCAACGACCGGCGCGGGGCGAAGATCGGGTACAATCAGCGGTTCGAGAAGGTGAGAGTCGGTCAGACAATCGCCGGGCCCGGCGACAAACCGGGACCGGAGGAAAGTCCGGGCTCCTTCGGACAGGGCGCCAGGTAACGCCTGGAGGACGCGAGTCCATGGAAAGTGCCACAGAAAATACACCGCCCAAGCGTGCATCGCACGCCGGTAAGGGTGAAAAGGTGCGGTAAGAGCGCACCGCGCGGGTGGTAACACGCCGCGGCAAGGTAAACCCCGCCTGGAGCAAGACCAAATAGGGGAGTATGCGGGTCCACCGCACCGCCGGTTCCGAGCGGACTCCCGGGTAGGTTGCTAGAGGCAGTCGGTGACGGCTGTCCCAGATGAATGATTGTCCCTGACAGAACCCGGCTTACGGCAGACTCTCTCCTCCTCGTTCCCCGATCACGCTCACTTCGTCCATGGCGAGGAAAACAGCTGCATTATCAGCAGGTTGCGTGGCATTTATAAATTCGCCCGCGAACCGGCGCGCAATCCCCTCACGCCACCATCTGCACGGACGGAAAGGCAGTGGCGTCGCGCTTTGGCGACGCATGCCTGCGAGGTTGTCTAGGAATCAGGCTTAAGTGGTTGATTAACAGTCTCAAATCCCTGCCACAATTCGCCTTTATTCGGCCACCAGATAGGCCCTAAGTCCCTGTAGAACAAGAATTATTCATCGCTTTTTCAAGGGCACGTTGACGCTGATGAAAGCCGCGAATATAGTGTTGAAAAGTGGAAAAAAGTGGGAGGAGATGGGTATTACGGGGGACTTCGAGCTCCTGACTACCCATCGAAAATGCCGTGTTTCGAGGGGCCACCAAAGTCACATTGGACGCCAAGGGTCGTCTTGCGATCCCGACGCGTCACCGCGAGCGGCTGCAGGCGCGCTGCGAGGGACAGCTCGTGGCCACCGTCGATCGCGACTACTGCCTCCTTATATATCCGTTTCCGGACTGGGAAGAAATCGAGCGCAAACTCGTGCGCCTGCCGAGCCTCAACCGTCAGGCGCGGCGACTGCAGCGGCTCATGGTTGGTTACGCGACTGAACTCGAGATCGATGCGCATGGCCGAATCCTTTTGCCGAAAGAGTTGCGCGAATTTGCGGGTCTCGGACGTCAGGCGATTCTGATCGGCCAGGGCAACAAATTCGAGTTGTGGGATGAGCAAAGCTGGAACGAGAAACGCGACGCGTGGCTTGGCGAAGACGAGGAAGTCGATTTGCCCGCCGAACTCGAGTCGCTATCTCTGTAGACACTAGAAGCCGGTGGAGTGAGCGCCGAACAGGGTAGTGGAAGTCACCACACGCCGGTTCTTCTGCGTGCGGTAATAGCGGGGCTAAACATCCAGCCGGGCGGTTGTTACATGGATGGAACGTTTGGGCGCGGAGGACACAGCAGGGAAATACTGGAGAAGCTGAATGCGGAGGGGCGGTTGATCGCGATTGACCGCGATCCCGAGGCGATAGCAGCAGTCCCTCCTGAACTCAAACGTGATCCGAGATTCGAGATAGTCAAAGGTGAAATTGCGAACATCAGACAAATCGCCGCCGAGCGAGATCTCATCGGGAAACTGGATGGCGTCCTGTTCGACCTCGGAGTCTCCTCGCCGCAACTGGACGACCCGGAACGCGGATTCAGCTTTCGCGGAGACGGGATGCTGGATATGCGAATGGACCCTGCGACAGGCACCAGCGCAGCGGACTGGTTGGCTACCGTGGGTGAAAAGGAATTGAAGCAAGTGTTGCTCCGCTTCGGTGAAGAACGGTCAGCCGGCCGCATCGCGAAAGCGATTATTGCTGCGCGCGACGAAGCGCCGATTCGCAGAACCCGGCAACTCGCGGACATCGTTGGCGCTGCCGCGCCGTCGCGCGGGCAGCGAAAGCACCCCGCTACGAAAACGTTCCAGGCCATACGCATTTTTCTGAACGACGAACTGCGTCAGCTCGAGCTGGCGCTGGAAGCCTCGGTCGAATTACTGGCGAAAGGCGGGCGCTTGTGCGTGATCAGCTTTCATTCGCTGGAGGACAGGCGGACCAAGCGATTCATGCGGAATGCATCGCGCGAGCCCGAAGCCTACCGGGGCTTGCCTGCCATCCCCGTAGAACACCGGCCTCCTCTTCGCTTGATTGGCAAGGCGCAGACCGCCAGCGAACTGGAGGTGCGGGAAAATCCTCGCGCTCGCAGTGCGCGCCTCCGGGTTGCGGAGCGAGTCTGATGGAAATCAGCCAGCCAAAACAGCCGACTCTCCTCGCGCTGGTATTCGCGGTCGTATGCGTCGTGTCTGCAATGGCCCTCGTTTACACGAAGCACGAGTCGAGGAAACTCTTCATAGAGCTCGAGCAACTGACCACCGACCGTGACGAACTGAACATCGAGTGGGGCCAGTTGCAGATCGAGCAAAGCACCTGGGCGACGCACGCAAGAATCGAACGCGTGGCGACAGAAGACCTCGCGCTGGCGCGGCCGTTGGCAACTGAAATATTCGTGATCGAGCGACAATGAAGCGCGGAGCCGAGACCAGGGAACAGACCTCAGGGAGATTTGTTGGCCGCGCAGTGGTGGTCCTGGCGTTTTTCGTCCTCGTGGGATCGTCGCTGATTGCCCGCGCGGTCCACCTGCAAGTGTTCAACAAGGAATTTCTGAACCAGCAGGCGGATTCGCGTCACTTGCGCACGGAAAAAATCATCGCGCACCGCGGCGCCATTACGGACCGGAACGGCGAACCGTTGGCGATCAGCACCCCGGTGGACAGCGTCTGGGCCAATCCGAAGGAACTTGCGGCCGCGGTCGATAGCGTGCCGAAGCTCGCGGATGCGCTGGGACTGGATTCGCAATTGCTGATGCGTCGCATCACGCGCAGCATGGACAAGGACTTCCTCTATCTGAGGCGGCATTTGAGCCCTGAACATGCCGAGAGAGTGATAGCGTTGAAGCTGCCGGGCGTCAACGTCCAGCGCGAGTATCGCCGCTTTTATCCCGCCGGCGAAGTGACCGGTCACCTCGTTGGTTTTACCAGCGTCGATGACGACGGCCAGGAAGGACTCGAACTGGCCTTCAACCACTGGCTTGCCGGCGAGTCCGGCGCCAAACGCGTGCTGAAGGATCGGCTCGGGCGTTCCGTGGAAAACGTAGAAAGCATCCGGCCGCCACATCCGGGGAAGGATCTGCGTGCGAGCATCGATCTCAGGGTGCAGTACCTCGCATATCGCGCCTTGAAGGCGGCCATTCAGCGCCATCGTGCAGACTCCGGCTCGATCGTAGTTCTCGATGTTGATACAGGCGAAGTGCTGGCTGTCGTCAACCAGCCAACCTACAACCCGAACGATCGCGCGCAGTACACCGCGGAGCGTTACCGTAATCGCGCCATTACCGACATCTTCGAGCCCGGCTCTACGGTCAAACCCCTGGTGATCGCCGCGGCGCTCGAGAGCGGGCAGTACCAGCCGGACAGCATGGTCGACACCGCTCCCGGTTTCCTGACCGTCGGACCGAAGCGGATCGAAGATCTTCGCAACCTCGGGCGAGTGAGCCTGACGACGGTGCTGGCGCGCTCCAGCAACGTCGGCGCAACCAAAATTGCGATGTCGCTCGAGCCTGATCTGCTGTGGCGGACGATGACCAAATTCGGACTCGGCTCGCTGACGGCCAGCGGGTTTCCCGGCGAATCGGCGGGCTTACTGACCCACTACAACCACTGGCAGGAAATCAGCCAGGCGACACTGGCGTACGGATACGGCCTTTCCGTGACGCCCCTGCAATTGGCGCATGCCTATGCTGCGCTGGGTTGCGATGGCCATATGCAGCCAGTTTCACTGGTGGCAATCGATAACGAGAGCGAACTGAAGGAAGGTACGCAGATCATCGATGCGGAAATCGCTCAAGTCGTGCGAGGGATGCTCGAGGAGGTCGTGCGCCCCGGCGGAACCGGCGCGAAGGCGAGCGTCACTGGTTACCGTATCGCGGGCAAGACCGGTACTGTCTGGAAGTTCGCCGCAGGCGGCTACTCGGAGGACAAGTACCTCTCGATATTCGCGGGACTCGCGCCGGCGAGTGATCCGAAACTGGCGGCCGTCGTCATCATCGACGAACCACACGGCGATCTGTACTACGGCAGCGACGTCGCCGCGCCTGTGTTCGCGGAAGTGATGTCGGATGCACTGCGACTGCTTGCGGTTCCCCCGGACGCGTTGCCCGCGCGCGATCCGGGCAGCGTGATGCAGGCTATGAGCAAATGAGACTGGCAGCCGTGTCGCAACAGGAATCCGGAATTGCAGTGCGCGATCTGCGCTGGTTGCTCAGCGGTATCGTCGACGCGCCGGCAGTCGGCATCACCGGGATATCGACCGACAGCAGGTCTGTGGCTCCCGGCAATGTATTCCTTGCTGTCAAAGGTATCGGCCATCACGGCACAACCTTTGTCGATCACGCCATAGAAGCGGGCGCCGCGGCGATCGTGTGGGACAGCACTACGGCCACGGATCCCGCCGCCAGGGACACCGCCATGATAGCCATGCCCGGGCTAGCGGATCGCCTCGGAGAGCTGGCCAATCGATGGTTCGACGCGCCGTCGGAAAGGTTGAGCGTCAGTGGTGTTACCGGAACCAACGGCAAGACCACGGTCGCTTATCTCGTCGCGCAGTGCATGCAGTTGCTGCGGAGGCCCTGCGGGTACATGGGAACGCTCGGAGCAGGAATTGGCTGGCCCGAGCGGGATATCGGGTTGACGACACCGGGATGCATCGAGCTCCACCGCCATCTCGCGGATTTCGCAGAGCGGGGCGTCGCGCATGCCGCGCTGGAGGTTTCGTCGCATGCGCTGCATCAGCGTCGCATCGACGGCATCCGCTTCGAATCGGTGCTCTTCACCAATCTCAGCCGTGACCATATCGATTATCACGGCGATATGGATGCATATGGCGAGACGAAGGCGCGGTTCATCATGGACGGAGATGTCACTAATCGCATCGTCATGATCGACTCGCCGTTCGGCCTGCGGCTTGCGAACCGCTGTATGGACCGCAGCGCCGATAACCTTATCGCGGTATCGAGCCAGTCGGAAAGCGTGGCTGCCGCAATGACGCACGTTCACTTACAGGCTATCGAAACCGATGAACTCGGTTCGACGGTCGCTGTGCGCAGTTCGTGGGGCAATGCGCAGTTTCACCTGCCGCTTGCCGGCAGTTTCAACGTGGCGAACGCCGGGCTGGTACTAGCGCAGTTGCTGGCGTGGAGAATCCAGCTCCCGGATGCCACGGATGCTCTCTCGCGAGCGCTGCCGCCTCCCGGCCGCATGCAACGGGTGTTGTTCGAAGCGGCCGCGCCGGCGCCTGCCGTCTATGTCGACTACGCGCACACACCCGCCGGTCTCGAAGCTGTACTGACGACCTTGCGCAGGCATTGCAAGGGAGACCTGTGGTGCGTGTTCGGTTGCGGCGGCGACCGTGACCGGGGCAAACGCGGCCCTATGGGCAAGATCGTCGCAAAGCTGGCCGATCACGCGGTCGTCACCAGTGACAATCCGCGCAGCGAGAATCCCGGGGACATCATTGCGGAAGTGCTCCGCGACATGCCGGGCGGCACGGTCGCCATCGAGGATCGGGCCGCCGCAATCGCGCACGCCGTGAGTCTCGCCGAGGGCGACGACGTCGTGCTCATTGCCGGGAAGGGGCATGAAAACCACCAGGTCGTCGGCAGCACCCGCCGCCCGTTCTCCGACTACGACGTCGCCTTTTCGAATCTCGAACAACGCGAGTACGGGAGCCGCCGGCAATGATGGAGGGGACACTGTCGGGGGCCGCCGAGATAGTGCACGGAGCGCTGCACGGTAGCGACGCACATTTCCGCGGCATCAGCACCGATACACGCACTATAAATCCGGGCGAGCTGTTCTTCGCATTGCGCGGACCGAACTACGATGGCGAGGAATTTCTCGGCAGGGCGGCGGCAAGCAAAGCGGCGGGCGCCGTCGTGTGCGATGCGGTCAACGGACAGCTGCCCGTGATACGGGTCGACAACACGCGGCGCGCGCTCGGCATACTTGCCGCGGAATGGCGGCGGAGCATGCCCGCGACCGTCATCGGGCTGACCGGCAGCAACGGCAAGACGACCCTGAAGGAGCTGATCGCCTCGTGCCTGTCATTGTCCGATGCCACGCTTGCCACGCGCGGCAACCTCAACAACGACGTCGGCGTCCCCTTGATGCTTTCCGCGATCGAGCCTCGGCATCGCTTCGTTGTTATCGAAATGGGAGCGAACCATAGCGGCGAGATCGCCTATCTCACCTCGCTCGCGACGCCTCGCATTGTGGTGATTACCAACGCCGCCCCGGCTCACCTGGAAGGCTTTGGCACCATCGAGGACGTTGCTCGTGCGAAAGCCGAGATCCTGCAGGGCGTAACGTCACCGGACTGGGCGATCCTGAATGCCGATGACCGGTTCTTCTCATACTGGAAGAAGAAGGCGACGAGCCGGGTCGTCAGTTTCGGGTTTGCTCCCGACGCGGACTTCCGTGCGGTGGACCTGAAAATGACCGCGTCCGATTCGCGATTTACGTTGGCAAGCGAACGTCTCGCCGCCGCAGACGGAAAACTCGAGATCGCATTGCCTCTCGCCGGCAAGCACAACGTCGTACATGCGTGTGCTGCCGCGGCAGTGGTTTCCATGCTCGGCATCGACGGAGACATTGTCCGGCGCGGGCTCGAATTGGCGACGCCTGTATCGGGACGTCTGCGCCCGCTCGCAGGCATTGGCGGCGCCACCGTTTACGATGACAGTTACAACGCCAATCCGGCCAGTGTCACCGCCGCTGCGGAGTTCATCGCCGGCTGCGGAGGCGAGGGATGGCTCGTGCTCGCTGATATGCGGGAGCTGGGAAAAGACGCCGCGGAGCTGCATCGCTCCGTCGGGGAGGCAGCGAGAAAAGCCGGTGTCACGAGGCTGCTGGCAACCGGCCCGCTTTCTCGCAACACGGTCGAAGCTTTCGGCCGGAATGCCATGTGGTTCGAATCCAGCGACCAGCTCGTCAGGGAACTCGTTCTCGAACTCGGGCAGTACCGGTCTTCTGCCGTCAACGTGCTGGTCAAGGGCTCCCGCTCAATGCACATGGAACGTGTCGTGCATGCATTGCAGGCCGACCCCGTTCGAAACTGCGGGACCTGACGTGTTGTTGTACCTGACAAATTATCTGACCCAGTTCGAGTCCGGGTTCAACGTTTTCAGTTACCTGACGTTGCGCGCGATCCTCGGCGCGCTGACCGCGCTCGTGCTGTCGTTCGTCATCGGCCCGCGGATGATCGCCAAGCTCAGCCTCAATCAGGTGGGGCAGCCTGTTCGTGAGCTGGGTCCGTCCAGTCATCTGCCCAAAGCCGGCACACCGACGATGGGCGGCGCGCTCATCCTGACGGCGATCGTGGTGAGCACCGTGTTGTGGGCCGACCTCGAAAACCCGTTCGTGTGGGTGGTGCTGTTCGTTACCCTCGCGTTCGGCGTAATAGGCTACGTCGATGACTATAAGAAACTCGTATTGCAGGACCCCGCCGGCCTTTCCGCCAGGCAGAAACTGTTGTGGCAGTCGGTTGCGGCGCTCATCGCGGCGGTCGCTCTTTACCAAATCGCGAACGACGCGGTCGGGCACTCGCTGCTGATCCCGTATTTCAAGGACCTCGCGCTGCCGCTGGGCATGTTCCAGGTTGTCGTGAGTTTCCTGCTCATCGTCGGTTTCAGCAATGCCGTCAACCTGACCGACGGCCTGGACGGTCTTGCCATCATGCCGACCGTGCTGGTCGGCGGAGCTCTGGGCGTATTCGCCTACGTCACGGGGAATGTCAATTTCTCAGGCTACCTCGGAATACCGTACGTCGCGGGGACGGGGGAGATTCTCGTGTTCTGCGCCGCATTGGCGGGCGCCGGTCTCGGCTTCCTCTGGTTCAACACGTACCCGGCGCAGGTATTCATGGGAGACATCGGTGCGCTGTCACTTGGCGCCGCGCTCGGAACGGTCGCAGTGGTCACCCGGCAGGAGATCGTGCTCGCGATCATGGGTGGAGTTTTCGTGGTCGAGACGGCATCGGTGATCATCCAGGTTGTCTCGTTCAAGTTGACCGGGCGGCGAGTGTTCCGCATGGCTCCGCTGCATCACCATTTCGAACTGAAAGGCTGGGCGGAACCCAAAGTCATCGTCCGATTCTGGATCATCACCGTAATCCTCGTGCTGATCGGCCTCGCGAGTCTGAAAATACGATGAACGGCGGAATTCACAGGAAACGCCGCGCGGGAGCGTCCGCAGTCGCAGCGAAGCCCGGCCAGAAGGACCTGGTATTCGGGCTGGGTGCGACGGGACTGTCGGTGGCGCGATATTTGAAACGGCAAGGCCGCCGCGCGCGGTTCATCGACAGCCGCAGGAATCCGCCCGGCCTCGCCGAACTGGGCACGATCGACCCTGCGGCCGAAGTCGTTCTCGGCTCTGGAGACAGGAATACCCTCAAGGATGTCGGGCGGATCATCGTTTCTCCGGGCGTGGCTGACAGCGAGCCGTTGCTGAGGGCGGCGAGGGCAGCCGGCGTCGAGATCGTGTCCGATATCGAGCTCTTCGTCCGGGATGCGCAGGCACCGTTCATCGCAATTACCGGATCGAACGGCAAAAGCACCGTTACGACACTGGTTGCGCTCATGTGCCAGGCGGCAGGGAAGAAGGTGCTCTTCGGCGCGAACCTCGGCGAGCCGGCGCTCGACCTGCTTGCCGAAGAGACGCCGGAGCTGTACGTGCTCGAGCTGTCCAGTTTCCAGCTGATCAGGACGAGGCAGTTGCCGACTGCTGTGGCGGTTCTGCTGAATATTTCGCCGGACCACCTCGACTGGCACGGCGACGAGTCCGCTTACCGCGCCGCCAAATACCGTGTCTTCCATGAGGCGAGATCGGCCGTTTTCAATCGCGCAGATGCCGAAGCCGAACGACATATCCCGGATGGCATCCCGCGGGTAAGTTTCGGGCTGGACGAGGCCACGGGAAAGAACTACGGGCTTGTGATGGAAGACGGCGAGCAGTATCTGGCGCGCGGCGCGCAATTATTGCTCGAAACCTCGGACATGGCCCTCGAAGGCTCGCATAACCACGCCAACGCGCTGGCGGCGCTGGCCGCCGGCAGGTTCGTCGGCCTCGAGTTGTCGCCAATGTTGCAGGTGTTGACGGAGTTCCCGGGTCTGCCGCACCGGATGCAGCTGGTCGCACAGGTTGCCGGTGTCCGCTACGTCAATGACTCCAAGGCGACAAACGTCGGGGCGGCCATTGCGTCTGTCGCGTCGGTGGGCGGTCCCGTGGTGCTGATTGCCGGCGGCGACGGCAAGGGAGGCGATTTCGCGGAATTCGCAGACGCGATACACGGGAAGTTGCGTGCGGCGGTCCTGATCGGCCGCGACGCGCCGGCAATCGCAGCGGCGCTGAAGGGCAAATCGCCCATCTACAGGGCCGCTGATATGAGGACGGCAGTTTCGATCGGCGCGAGCATCGCGGAAGAGGGCGACACGGTCCTGCTCGCGCCTGCGTGCGCGAGTTTCGATCAGTACGCAAACTATGCCGAACGCGGCAAGGACTTCTGCCAGGCGGTGGAGGCGATGTCGTCGTGAGCCTGCAATCCGCAACCATGCCGTTCCCTGCGCAGCTGAAAACACGGCTGCAGCTCGACCCGGTACTTATGGCAGTGGGCATAACGCTGGTGTTGGGAGGACTGGTCATCCTCGCGTCGGCTTCCGTTTCCATAGCGGATAACTCGATCGGCAACCCGTTCTACTACGTCGAACGCCAGGCGATCGCCGCAGCCATCGGCGGCGCAGCCGCGTTCGCCTGCCTGTTCATACCGATGCACATCTGGCAACGCCTGAGTCCGCTCATGTTGCTGGTGGGTCTGGCGCTGCTGGTTGTCGTCCTGGCGCCCGGCGTTGGCTACACCGTCAATGGCAGCACTCGCTGGATGCGCGTCGGCTTCATGAACGTGCAGGTATCGGAACCCGCGCGCCTCTGCCTGTTGCTGTTTATCGCCGGTCACCTCGTGAGACGGAACAGGTCGGTGAGAGAGGAGTTCACCGGATTCCTGCGCCCGATGTTATTACTGAGCCTCGCGTGCGCCTTGTTGCTGGCGGAACCGGACTTCGGCGCTGCCATCGTGCTGCTGGCAACGGCGCTCGCAATGCTGTTCGTGGCCGGCGCGCGCATTCGCGACTTCTGCCTGTTCTTCGGCGTCGCGGTAATCGCCATGGCGGGGCTGGCGATAACGTCGCCTTACAGGCTGCAGAGGCTCACCGGGTTTCTGGACCCATGGTCCGATCCATTCAATTCCGGATTTCAGTTGACCCAGTCGTTGATCGCGATCGGTCGGGGCCAGTGGTTCGGTGTCGGCCTGGGCGAAGGTGTACAGAAGCTGTTCTATCTGCCTGAAGCCCACACCGATTTCGTCTTTGCCGTGTTCGCCGAGGAATTCGGGCTGGTTGGATCCTTCGCGTTGATCGCCCTGTTCGCCGTGCTGGTATGGCGGATCTTTCAGCTCGGTATGCGTGCCGCGCGGACCGAGCGGATGTTCGAGGCGTACCTGGCCATAGGCATAGGAACCTGGCTGGGACTTCAGGCGTTCATCAATATCGGCGTCAACATGGGGTTGCTGCCGACCAAGGGATTGACGCTGCCGCTCATAAGCTACGGCCGCAGCAGCCTGATCGTCGCCATGATCAGTGTCGGGCTGCTGCTGCGCATCCACCACGAACTTGCAACCGACGCGCGACCCGCTAATCGCAAGTCGAAAAAACCGTCGGGAGAGCGCGAATGAGCGACTCGTCCCGGCATGGATCGACGCCCGTGCTTATCCCTCGGCCAATCCTCGTGATGGCCGGCGGAACCGGCGGACACGTGTACCCGGCCCTCGCCGTTGCAGGCGTGCTGAAGCGCAGATCACAGGGCGTTGTCTGGCTCGGCACCGAGCGCGGACTCGAGAGTCGCGTGGTGCCGGAGGCGGGCATCAGTACCGAATGGATAAGCGTGCAGGGCTTGAGGGGCACGGGTCCCATCACGCTGATTGCTGCACCCTTTCAACTTCTGCGCGCACTGCTCCAGTCACTGAGGGTGATGGTGAAACATCGTCCCGCCGTTGTCCTCGGAATGGGAGGCTTTGTGAGCGGCCCGGGCGGCCTGGCCGCATGGCTTACGCGCAGGCCGCTCATCATTCACGAGCAAAACGCGATCGCGGGACTTACGAACCGGATTCTGGCGCGCCTTGCCCGGGTTGTGCTGCAGGCCTTCCCGGGCAGCTTTTCGGCGCGCTTTCATGCCGAAACCGTCGGCAACCCGGTACGCGAGGAGATCGCCGCGCTGGAAGACCCGGCCGCACGATTCGCAACTCGCAGCGGTCCGCTCCGTTTGCTGGTTCTCGGTGGCAGCCAGGGCGCGCTCACTCTCAACAGGATGATACCCGAGGCCATTGCACGGATGCCGGCAGATCGCAGGCCCGTGATCCGGCACCAGGCGGGCGAGCGGACGATTGCTGCGGCCACCGAAGCTTATGAGCGCGCGGGCGTCGACGCCGACGTACAAGCTTTTATCGAAGACATGGCCGCCGCTTACGGGTGGGCGGACCTCGTCGTTTGCCGTTCAGGTGCACTGACGGTTGCCGAACTGTCGGCTGCCGGGCTTCCGGCCCTGTTGGTGCCGTTTCCGGCCGCGGTCGATGACCATCAGACCGCGAATGCGAAATGCATGGCGGACGCCGACGCCGCGGTAATCGTGCAGGAACGCGATCTCACGCCGTCGATTCTCACGGAGCTGCTGCTTCAGTGGTTGTCGAGCCGTGACGATCTGCGAGCCAAAGCGATGAAAGCACGCGCGCTTGCGAAACCGAAAGCGCTCGAGCGCATCGCCGAACTCTGCATGGAACTGGCAGGAGGCCGCTCATGATCAAGCGTATGCGCCGCATCAACTGCGTTCATTTCGTAGGCATCGGCGGCTCCGGCATGTCCGGCATCGCCGAGGTGATGCTCAGCCTCGGTTACCAGGTGCAGGGTTCCGATCTGAAGGAGAGCGGAGTGATCGAACGCCTGAGAAACCTCGGAGCGACGGTATTTGTGGGCCATGACAGCCGCAACATCGAGAACGCGGACGCCGTGGTGGTTTCCAGCGCCGTCGATGACCGAAACCCCGAAGTCGCCGCCGCACGCAAGCTCCTGATGCCGGTCGTCCGGCGAGCGGAGATGCTCGCCGAGCTGATGCGCTTTCGCTATTCCATTGCAGTCGCGGGAACCCACGGCAAGACAACGACGACCAGCCTCGTCGCGAGCGTGATGGCCGAAGGCGGGCTCGACCCCACGTTCGTGATCGGCGGCCGGCTGAAGAGTGCCGACAGCAACGCCAGGCTCGGACAGGGAGAGTATCTCGTTGCCGAAGCGGACGAGAGCGATGCCTCGTTCGTCGATCTCAAGCCGATGCTGGCGATCGTGACCAACATCGACGCCGATCATATGTCCACCTACCAGGGCGACATCGACAAACTGCGCGGCGGTTTCGTGCGATTCCTTCACAATCTGCCTTTCTATGGCCTGGCCGTGCTTTGCACGGACGATCCCGGCGTGCGGGATGTGCTCGGCGACGTCGGCCGCTCGATCCTGACGTACGGTGTCGAATCGGGTGCTGATATCTCGGCGTGTGACATACGTTTCAAGGCGGGAAAGACGCACTTTCGCGTTGTAAGAAGAGGCATCGATGAGCCGCTGGATATCTGCCTGCGCCTTCCCGGCATACACAACGTCCGAAACGCGCTTGCGGCGATCGCGGTCGCCGGCGAGCTGCAGATCAGCGACCAGGCCGTGGTTGCCGCCCTGGAAAAGTTCGAAGGCATAGACCGGCGCTTCCAGAATTACGGCGATATCCGCACGCGTAACGGCAAGGTCATGCTTGTTGACGACTATGGCCATCATCCCACGGAGATCGCGGCGACGGTCGCCGCTGCACGCGCCGGCTGGCCAGGGCGGCGTCTCGTGCTCGTTTTCCAGCCGCACCGCTACACGCGCACACGCGACCTGCTGGACGATTTCGCGACCGTTCTTTCCGAAGCCGACGTCCTAGTGCTGCTGGAGGTCTACGCGGCGGGCGAAGCGCCGATTGCTGGCGCGGACGGGCGGGCCATCGCACGCGCGGTGCGTGGCCGCGGTTCGATCGAACCCGTGTTCGTGGAATCGCTCGACAGCCTGGTGCCGGTCCTCGACGGGTTGCTGAAGAAGGACGATTTGCTGCTGACGATGGGCGCAGGCGATATCGGAGCGTTTGCCGCGCACCTACCGGAGCGTCTCGGCCGGCAGCCGAATCTCAAGGTGCAGTCATGATGGCCGCGCTGCAGAGTCCGACGGTGAGTGGCACGCTCCGGATGAACGAGCCGTTGTCCAAGCATACCTCGTGGCGAGCCGGCGGAACGGCGGAACTGTTCTTCAAACCGGCCGACCTCGATGATCTGGCCCGTTTCCTTCGCCAGCTTGATCGGGATACGCCGGTTTTCTGGGTTGGCCTGGGAAGCAACCTGCTGGTACGCGACGGCGGACTGAAGGGCGCCGTCATCGCCGGCGCCGGGGTTTTCGCAAATCTCGAAAAAATTACCGATACCAGTCGCGATGACACGACGGCCCCGCGGCTGGTGCGTGTCGGCGCCAGCGTACCCTGCACGCGGCTTGCGCGCCAGTGCATTCGCTGGGGCTTCGGGCCATCAGAGTTTTTCGCAGGGATTCCCGGAACCGTCGGCGGCGCTCTGGCGATGAATGCGGGAGCTCACGGCGGAGAAACCTGGGAACGGGTTCGGTCGGTCACGACCATCGATCGGAGCGGCGAAGTTCACGAGCGCGGCGCGGATGAATTTAACGTTGGCTATCGCAGTGTTCACGGTCCTGCCGTCGAGTGGTTCATTGAAGCCGTCCTGGAATTCGATCCCGCGGTCGATCCCAGCATGGACGTGCTCAAGGAAATGCTGGCACGTCGAAAGAATACCCAGCCGCTGGGAATGCCGAGTTGCGGCTCCGTGTTTCGCAATCCTCCCGGTGACCACGCCGCGCGTCTGATCGAGGCAGCGGGCCTGAAGGGACACAGGATCGGTAATGCCGAGGTTTCGGCCAAGCATGCGAATTTTATCATCAACCGCGGCGGCGCTACCGCGACGGAGATCGAACAGCTCATCGATGACGTGCGGCAGAAAGTTTCGGAGGTGCACGGGGTCGATCTGGTACACGAAGTCCGTATTGTCGGCGAGGCATCACGATGAACGCCGCCGCGCAGGAACATCGGGTCGAGGTGCGCAATGCGGCCGACTTCGGCCGCGTCGCCGTGATGCTCGGTGGCCGCTCGAGCGAGCGTGAGGTGTCTATCAGCAGCGGAACTGCGGTCGTTGACGCCTTGCAGTCACGCGGAGTCGACGTGACCGCGTGGGATCCGGCGGAAAAAAGCCTTCGCGAGTTTGCCAGGGCGGCCTTCGATCGCGTCTGGATAGCGTTGCACGGGCCGGGGGGCGAGGACGGAACGCTCCAGGGAGCTCTGGAATACCTCGGGACTCCCTATACGGGCAGCGGAGTGATGGCATCAGCGCTCGCGATGGACAAGATTCGCAGCAAAAAGCTCTTTCAGGCCTCAGGCATTCCGACGCCAGATTTCGTCGTCGTCGAGCAAAAGGAAGATGCGCTGCGGGCGGCGACAGAATTCGGTTATCCGTTCGTGCTGAAGCCGGCGGGGCAGGGTTCGAGTGTCGGCATGACAAAAGTATTCGGCCGCAGCGATCTCGGTCCCGCCGTTGATCTCGCACTGAGCTTCTGCGGCTTCGCCCTCGCGGAGCGATGCATCGTCGGGGACGAGATCACGGTGGCGGTATTGCAGGGTAAAGCGCTGCCGAGCATCCGGATCGAGACGCCGAGGGTGTTCTACGACTACCGGGCGAAGTATGAGGCGGACAGCACGCGCTATTACTGTCCCGGCACGGACAGCGCCGCGGCGGAACGAGCGTACGCGGATGCCGCTGTCGCCGCTTTCGCCGAGCTTGGGTGCTCGGGGTGGGGCCGCGTGGACTTCATGG
>Ga0268386_10000949_pt1 | contig 19420 bp, 13 predicted proteins | sample RVTome_15_FD_200260 | JGI IMG/M metagenome (GOLD analysis project Ga0268386, IMG submission 200260) | Soil microbial communities from uranium-contaminated site in the Upper Colorado River Basin, Wyoming, United States - RVT150D86... ...
CGATCCCCTGCAGATGACCGGTTGGACCGAGCAGCGGCTCGAGACCGCGGCGCAGCACCGATCCGGCCGACCGAATCCCCAGCTTGTGCTGTTCGAAGCGTTCTGCCGGCGCATGGCGGCTGATCCCCACGTAGACCCCATGCGGGCCGCGATGACTGTCGGCATAGTCGAGCAGGATCAGATAGACGTTCGTACGGCCGCGGCGTGACGCCTGAAACCGGCCTGCGATCTCGTATGCGATCGGCAGCCACTCGACATGGATCGTCGGCAACCAGTCGGGGATCCTGTCGGCTGCAGCAGCCCAGAGCCGCTCGAGCAGGCGGTCGATCACGACGCCCATCGTGCCGCGCATGCTGAGCTCGTGAATGCAATGAGCACCGATGCGCCCATCGGCCGAACGCAGCGCAGTCTCGAACAGTGCATCGAGTTCGGCAGGTTGCAGACTCGAGAAAGGTCGACTCGCCGGCGCAGCGTCAGCGGACATTCGTGACTGCGTGGCGCGCAGCGCCCGCTCGCTCATTCACGCCACTCGATCGTGACTTCCCTGATGCCCCACTCGCGAGCCGCGGCCACATCCTTGCCCATGTAGATGTCGATGCGATTGCGATGCCGCGAGGCCGTGCGATCGAGCACGGTCCAGGTGCCCTCGAGACCTTCGATGCGCACTTCGGTGCCGTAATCGAGTCCCGCTGCGAGGAGATCGGGCGACACCGCGATGACTTTCATCCCCGGTTCGAGCCGATCACCCCAGGCCGCAAGCGCAGGCTGCGCATCAGTTTGCGCGCGCGTCGAGTTGTACGCGCTTGCCGTCACGTTGAGGGATTGCTGTCGAGCACAAGCGGCGAGCAGCAGAACGACGGCAACGGGTACGCCGACTCTCGTGTACGTCTCACGCACGTTCTTTCTCCCTGATCGCAGGCACGCGCACCATCTTGGGAGGGCGGCGGTCACGACGCAAGCGTCGGGGTGCCCATCAGGCGTCAAGCGGCTACACTCGGCTCACGAACTCGCGCTCATCGCACGACCCGTAGCGCAATGATGAAATCCGAGAAAGCATGGCTCGCCGTGCTGTGCGTAGTGGTGGTGGCCGCCACCGCTGCACCGGCCGCGGCGGCGCAGGACGAACGCTTCGCCGAGCAGCGTCGTCGACTCATTGCCACGATCGAGCAGGACGTGCGCGAAACCGTCGAATACCTCGGTCGATCGCAGCTCGATGCGCGTGTACTCGCGACGCTCGCGACGGTGCCAAGACACGAATTCGTCCGCCCGGACGACCGCGAGGTCGCCTACGTGAACCGTCCTTTGCCGATCGGTTACGGGCAGACGATCTCGCAGCCCTACATCGTCGCCGTAATGACGGATCTGCTCGAGCCCGAACCCGGGTGCACAGCGCTCGAGATCGGCACGGGATCAGGTTATCAGGCAGCCGTACTCAGTGAGCTCTGCGCCCGCGTGTATACGATCGAGATCGTCGCGCCGCTCGGAACCACAGCGCGTCGACGACTGGATCGCCTCGGCTACGACAACGTGCAGGTGCGGATCGGCGATGGCTATTACGGTTGGCCCGAGGCCGCACCTTTCGACGTGATCGTCGTGACCGCCGTCGCAACACACATACCGCCCCCGCTGATCGAACAGCTGCGCCCCGGCGGACGCATGGTGCTGCCGCTCGGTTCGCCCTACACGACGCAGCAGCTCGTGCTCGTGCACAAGCACGAGGACGGTCGCATCACGACGCGACAAATCCTGCCCGTTGCTTTCGTGCCGCTCACGGGCGGGCATGACTGAGGCGCCAACGCGCCTGCCGCTCGTCTCCGTTGCGCTCGTCTCGGGCGCCGTCCTCGGGCTCGAAATCCTGCTGACGCGCGCCTTCGCGATCGTGCACTGGCATCACTTCGCCTACATGATCGTGAGCCTGGCGCTGCTGGGGTTCGGTGCGAGCGGTACCTTCCTCGCGCTGACACATCGGTCGCTCGTGCCACGCATCGCGACGGCGTATCCGGTCAGCCTCGCGGCGTTCGGCGTGCTGATCTGCGTGACTCCGCTGCTCGCAGAACGGATCCCCTTGCAGGTCGAGGCGCTGCTCTGGGACCCGTGGCAACCGCTCTGGCTGCTGCTTCTGTACCTGTTGCTCGCCGCACCGTTTTTCTGCGCGGCCACCGCACTCGGGCTCGCGCTCACCACCTTTCGCGCCGCAGGCGGGCGGGTGTATGCCGCCGATCTTCTGGGTGCCGGACTTGGCAGCCTGGTGACCCTGATCGGTCTCGTCTACCTGCCGCCCGAATCGCTGTTGCGAGTGCTCGCTGCGCTCGGTGTGTGGACGGCCGTCGTCGGTGCTGCCGAGCTCCGGGGGCCGGTCGTGCGCTGGGCCGCGGTCTCCGTGGTCGCCGCTGCCGCTGCAGCGCTCGCGCCGCCAGAATGGATCCGGTTCGACGCCGGGCCCTACAAGGGACTGAGCCGGGCACTGAACGTCGTTGGCAGTCGCGTCCTCGTCGAGCGCTCGAGCCCGCTGGGTCGCATTACCGTCGTCGCGAACGATCAGGTGCCGCTGCGTCATGCGCCGGGGCTCAGCATCGCTGCGACGGCGGAGCCGCCGCCGCAACTCGCAGTCTTTACCGACGGCGATGCGATGGACGTCATCACGGCGGCTCGCCCGGACGACACCGACGCGTCTTATCTGCGTGCCACGACCGGCGCGCTCGCTTACCGAGTCGCCCCACCTCGATCAGTGCTCGTGCTCGAGGCCGGTGGGGGCCTCGAGCTGCTGCGCGCCCGCGCGTTGGGTGCAGAGCAGATCGACGCCCTCGAGCTGAACGCTGCGATTGCGCGGCTGTTGCGCCAGGATTTCGCCGACTTCAGCGGCGGACTCGTGCAGCAGCCCGGGGTGCATCTGCATGTGGGTGAAGCTCGCGGCTGGCTGAGTTCGACCGATCGCTATTACGATCTGATCGTGATGCCCGCGAGCGGCGGCCGAGGTGCAGCGGGCCTCGCCGGGTTGACCGAAGACTACGCGCGCACGACCGAAGCCCTGCAGCTCTATCTGGAACATCTCGCCCCCGGCGGCTTCCTGTCGGTCAGCGGCACGATTCAACTGCCGCCGCGGCACGGCCTCAAGATCGTGGGCATCGCGCGCGCTGCACTCGAGACGCAGGGCGTTGCCGACGCCTCGCATCAGCTGCTGATGATCCGCAGCTGGCAGACATGGACGTTGTTGATCAAACGCGAACGGTTGACGCCGGCGGAGATCGCAACAGCCCGGGCGTTCGCTGCGGCGCACTCTTTCGACCTCGTGTGGCATCCGGGACTCGAACGCGCCGAGGCGAACGTGTACAACCAGCTGCGCGAACCCTGGTTCTACGATGGCGTGAGCGCACTTCTCGGCGCCGAGCATGCCAGGTTCGTACACCGCTATGCGTTCGACATCGGGATCGCCACCGACGACCGGCCCTACTTCCAGAACTTCTTCCGCTGGCCGCTCCTGATCGAGGTCCTCGACACGCGGAAGCGCGGCGGCATGGCACTGCTCGAAGCGGGTTATCTGTTGCTGGCTGCAGTGGTCGTGCAGGCGACGCTGGCCGGCGTCGTTCTGATTCTGTTGCCGCTCGTGCTGCGCGCTCCTGTCGGTCAACTGGCTGCGGCGACGCGCTGGCGCACATTCGGCTATTTCGGCGCGCTCGGCCTTGCGTTCCTGTTCGTCGAAATCGCATTCCTGCAGAAGCTGATCCTGCTCGTCCATCATCCGACCGTGGCTTTCGGCCTCACGCTCGCGACGTTTCTCGTCGGCGCCGGCATCGGTAGCGCATGGTCGAATCGCCGACCTCTCGCGCGGACGCGGAGGACGCTGCAGATCGCCGCCGTAGGGATCACCGTGTTTGCGGCCGCCAATGTGCTGCTGCTCGGTGCCACCGCGGACCCTCTCGCACCCTGGCCCGTGACCGCCAGAGCGGGTCTGGCATTGGCTCTGCTGCTGCCGCTCGCGTTCTGGATGGGCGTCCCGCTACCCCTCGTGCTGCGACAACTCGACGAAGCGCTGGTGCCCTGGGCGTGGGGCATCAATGGCTGCGCCTCCGTGGTGAGTGCAGCGCTGGCCGCTCTGCTCGCGGTCGAACTCGGGTTCACGCGGCTGCTCGCAATCGCAGTGGGGCTTTACCTGCTCGTGCCTTTCCTCGCACCAAGTTCAGGGCGACCGGTCAGATCGCGGCCGGAATCACAGGTCGTGCGAGCGGCGCCTTCGTGACCTGCGGCGGTTGTTTGCCCCGTACCAATCGGTCGTGCCGTCCCAGCCGAACAAGCGGCGTTCATCGCCGTCGCGGCGGTCCGGATGCTTCACGAAGCGGCAGGTACAGGTGCCTGCCATCGTGCAGTCCGGCAACGGGAGCTTGCGGATCTGTGACACGAGCATGCGCTGCTGGCTGGCAGCCAATGCCGCTTCGCAAGCAGGTTTGCCCGACTTGATCGATGCTGCTGGAAAGAGCGGCTTGGCCGGCGCGTCGGCCGCCGCCTCAGCCTCGTCATCCTTACTGCGCAGCAACGAAGACAGCAGCGATTTGAGACTCACCCGGCCTCCGGCGCCTGACCCGTCACGCCCGACTTGCGCGACAGGGAAGGAAGCTAGGGCGCTCGACCCAACGAGTCCATGGCGTGGTTCACGATTCGACAGTGCAGGCCGTCACTGCAACTATTTGGCACGCAGCAGCTTGCGCAATTCCCTGCTTTGCAGACGGCGTTCGAACCGCCGCCAATCTGTCCGGAATTGCTGCCTCGCCATGGTTGCGATCTCCTGCTGCCGCTCCACGAGCTTCCGCAGCGCGTGGAGCTGCTCCGCATCGCCGGCTGGAGGGAGGCGGTCAGTGTACGCCCAGAGCCTGTCTGCGGCGACACACGCGTCCTGGTGCAGTCCGAGCGTGTCCTGCAGGCGCCTGATCGGTTTGAGCTGCCGCGCGAGCGCCTTGCCGTAGACGGTGCTGAAGATCTCCATCAGGTACCGCAGCCGTTTCGCCCGGATGCGCAGCTCATGCAATGCCTCCGGTGGCGCTTCACGGCCGAGACGACGGCCGCGCTTGCGCACGCGACGCAGCGCTATGAGGACATAATCCGCTGCGCCGTCGCAGATGCGGAAGGAGCACCAGCGGCGTAGCGCTGCGGCCGACGGCGAGCCCTCGAGGAACGCTGCGAGTTCATCGACGAGCGTGCGATAGCGAGGGCCCTGCAGAAGCCGGGCCAGCGCCTCTCGAGCATCGAGATACTCGTGCTGCAGATCGGCCAGGTAGGGGGCCAGTGCCGCAGCCGTCGGTGCGTCGAATGAGGCGACCTCGTCACCGAGGCGCTGCCGATATACGTCGAGATCCCGCACACGACCTAGCGCCTGCGTCAGCGACTTGAAGCCGCTTCTGAGGCTGCGTGCGTTCTCTGCCGGCAAAATCGGCTCGAATGCCTGCAGTGCGGCGCGCACCCGGCGCGTTGCTATCCGCATCTGGTGCACACCTTCCGGCGAGTCGCCGGCGAGCGCCGGGGATGTCTGCTCGTGCAGAACCGCAAGCTGCTCGGCGAGATAGGCGTACGCGAGCAGGATCATCGGACTGCCGGGTCGTAACCGATCGAGGTCTGGCGCGGAGTCCGACCTGCCGTCCGCCGCCAGCACACGACACACCGTCGCCGCGAGAGCATCGCCCGCGCCGGTGCAGCCGCGACCGTCGGCGGCAGCGCTCGCCCGATCATTCGACATAAGATGTAAAGGCCCCGCCTGCAGCAGCCCTCGAGCGTGACATTATTGGGGCTTTCCGACGCCTGTCAAAAAAGGCGGCGCCCCCGGGCCGCGGGCGCAAGAGGGACTGGCACATGGAAATCATTGCGGTCTGCAACATCAAAGGCGGCGTCGGCAAGACGACGACGGCCGTGAATCTTGCTTACCTGTCGGCGCACGCCGGTTGGTCGACGGTCCTGTGGGACCTCGATTCGCAGGGCGCCGCTACCTGGATACTCCGCGGCATCGCGCCTGACGATGCGAAAGCGAGGAAGCTGGTGCACGGCAAACGCGAGCTCGACGAACTCCTGATCGAGACGGGTTACGACAACCTCGACCTGCTGCCTGCGGATTTCTCGTATCGCAAGTTCGACGTCCACCTCGCCGAGCGCAAGCATCCCGCCGAACGCCTGCTCAGGATGAGCCGGCCGCTGCGCGCGAAGTATGCAGCGATGTTCCTCGATTGCCCGCCAGGCATGTCGCTGCTGTCTGAAAGCATTCTGCGCGCTGCGGACGCGCTCGTCGTGCCGTTGCTGCCGACGCCGCTATCGCTGCGAACGCTCGAGCAATTGCACGAGTTCATCTTGCGGCGCGGTTGGCACGACCTCGTGCTGCTGCCGTTCCTGTCGATGGTGGATCGACGCAAGGCGTTGCACATGGAGGCCACGGCGCAGGTGCGGGAACGCTTCCCCGCCACGCTTGCGACCGAGGTGCCCTACTGGAGCGATATCGAACGGATGACCGTGCGGCGCGCACCGCTGCCGGCCTATGCACCGAAGAGCCCGGCCACGCGCGTGTACCAAGAGCTGTGGGACGAGATCGATCGGCGCCTGCAGGAGACTCGAGGGACGAGCACTCGCGCGGCCGCCGGTGTCGCGGGCCGCCAGTAGACTGCAGTGCCAGGCTCGTGCTGAGTCGAGTACGCGATCGCGCGTGGCGCATCCCGCACCGATCCGACGCCTAGTGCAATGTCCGCCACTCGCCCTCGCGACGCGGGTCGGCCGCACCGGTCACCGTGTGATTCCCCGTCACGACGATGCCGTGCACGCCCGCCGATTCGCCGCGGCCCGCCTGCAGGTCGATGCCATAATCGATGAGGCCCTCGAGCACGCCCGCTGGAAACCTGGCCAACTCGCCGTTGTACGTGTCACCGCGCGCATACAGATTGGGCAGATCGATCGCGGCCTGCAAAGATAAACCCCACGCGAGCAGTCCGACCAAGGTCTTCGCGTTGTAGACGAGTATCGCAGACCCGCCGGGCGAGCCGAGGGCGGCCACCAGGCGATTCTGTCCATCGAACACGATCACGGGTGACATCGAAGAGCGTGGTCGCTTGCCGCCTGCGACGGCGTTCGCGACTGGCCGCCCATCCTCCACGGCCACGAACGAAAAGTCCGTGAGTTGATTGTTGAGGAAGAATCCACCGACGGCGCGCCCCGTGCCGAAGACGGACTCCACCGAGCTCGTCATCGATGCGACGTTACCGTCACGATCGATCACGACGAAATGGCTGGTGCCCGGTACCTCCTGGGTCCGGTCCGGTCCGCGCACGTACTGCGCAAAGACGCCGGCGGACGGCGCAGGACCCGCATGATCGCCGATCAGCGCCGCCCGGCTGGCCACGTATTGCGGATCGAGGAGCTCGTCCACCGGCACCTCGACGAACGCAGGATCCGCGACATAGCGGTCGCGGTCGGCATACATCAGCCGGGCAGCCTCTGCGAACAGGTACCACGCGCGCGGATCCCCCGGTGACCGCTCGGCGATGTCCGTCTGATCGAGGATCGCGAGCATCTGCAGCAGCGAGATGCCACTCGACGGGGGCGGCGGCACACAGACGGTGTACGTCCGATACGGATGGCAGATCGGATCGCCCGCTTGCGGCTGGTACCGGGCGAGGTCCGCAGTCGTCAGCGAACCTGGCCGCGGCTCGGCATGAGTCCTGGCCACGATCAGCGAGGCGATCGGCTCCTCGAGCAGCGTCCGCGGACCGTGCTCGGCGATCCTGCGCAGGGTCGCTGCGTACCCCGGATTGCGCAGCAGGTCGCCCTGCGTCACCCGGCTGCCGTCAGGATGCGAAAACAGCGCTTTTACGTCCGGCGACTCGAGCTGGGGAAGCCAGTCGACCGTGAGCCAACGTGCCAGGCGCCCAGACACGCGCCACCCCTCCTCGGCCCTGCGAATCGACCCGCCGAACAGGCTCTTCCAGGGCAGCCTGCCGAAACGCTGATGGGCGAGACCCAGCATCGGGATCGCACCGGGCGCGCCCGTCGCACGACCACTGACCACGGCCAACGGGTATGCCAAAGGCTCGCCGTCCGCATCGAGAAACATGTCAGGCGTGGCTCCGGCGGGCGCCTCCTCGCGTCCGTCGAACGCCGTCGTGGTCCCCGCCGCCGCGTCGTAGTAGAGCAGAAACGCGCCGCCTCCGAGACCGCAACTCTCGGGTACCACCAGCCCGAGCATCGCCTGTACGGCAACGGCAGCGTCGATCGCGTTCCCACCGGCTCGCAGCACCTCGAGGCCGGCATCGACCGCGTCAGGATGTGCGGCCGCGACCCCTGCGTTCCAGCCGGGCGCTGCCGCGGGTGCAGCGGATTCGCGCCGCGGTGGCGGCTGACAGGCAGCGGCAAGGAACAACGCCGCGGCGAGCAACACGCTGAGTGTGCGTAAGGGTCTCGGCAACATCACCTGGAATCCTCAGCTTGCAGGTGCCGCCACACTGGCGGCTCGAAAGGGGCGCATGGTAGCGGATGCGTCAGGCCGGATGCTCAGCCGGCGAATCGAGCGCGGTATTGCTGGGGCGTGACCCCGAGCGCGCGTCGGAACGTGCGCCGCATCGTTTGCTCGTCGCCGAAGCCGCAGCGACGCGCGACCTGCTTCAAGCTCCCGCCGCCCTCCTCGAGCCGCTGGCGTGCCTGATCGAGACGGACGCGAGCAACGTACGCACCCGGCGTGACACCCGTCCGGCTCACGAACTCGCGTGCAAAGTGACGTGGACTCATGCCAATCCGCTCCGCGAGTCGCGGCACGCGCAGATCCGCGGTGAGGTTCGCGAGGATGTAGAGCTGCAGCGCGCCGCAGGGATCGTCGCGCCGCTGGGCTTCGAGCTGGCGGCTGAACTGCGACTGTCCGCCTGGCCGTTTCACGAACATCACGAGTTCCTGCGCGATCGCAAGTGCAGTCGCCCTGCCCCAGTCCTCCTCGACGATCGCGAGAGCCATGTCCATGCCCGCCGTCACGCCGGCAGACGTGTAGATGCGACCATCGCGAATGAAGAGCGCATCGGGTTCGAGCCGCGTGCGAGGCGCCGCGGCCGCGAGCCGATCGCACCATGCCCAGTGAGTCGTGGACCGCCGGCCATCGAGCAGCCCCGCCGCTGCGAGCACGAGTGCGCCCGTGCAGACGGACCCGATCCTCGGCACACGCTCCGCTTGCGTGCGCAGCCAGCGCAACAATCGCTCATCGCGCGCCGCAGCCTCCGCGCCGATTCCGCCCGTGACGAGCAACGTGTCGACGCGCCGCAGGCTCCGATAGCTGCGCGCAGCGACCAGTTGGAGTCCGCCGGAGGTGCGCACCGGTCCCGCACGGTCGGCCACGAGCTCGATCTGATAGGCCGGGCGCCGCCGCACGCCCTGATCCGTGAGCCAGCGGCTCGTGCGGGCGAAAACTTCGAGAGGCCCGGTGATGTCGAGGATCTGCGCGTCCCGATAGGCGAGCATCACGACGCGGTGTGGCTGCTCTGCGCGCTTGGCTGGCGATGACGCGGTCATGTGGTTCCGGGGATCGGGGATCGGGCTACAGCCTAGCGCCTACAGTCTACAGCCTAGCGCCTAGCGCCTAGCGCCTAGCGCCTGAGCATGTCCGAATTTGACGCTATTGTGGCAATTCTGCCAACCGCCGCGCGGGCAGACTTGGCTCGGACCGAACCGGAGGAGGAGCCGATCCATGAACCGTCGGGATCTGATACTGGGAAGCGCGGCAACGCTGGCGGTGTTTCCCGCTGTCTCGAGCGCCGCGTCGTTGCCCAGGCGCAAGCGGATTCGCGTCGCCTTTCTGCTCGGCGAGAACGCGAACGTCATCGATACTGCGGGGCCCTGGGAGGTCTTCCAGGACACGATGCTCGACGGGCTCATCACCGACAGTCACCCGTTCGAGCTCTATACCGTTGCGCCCGAGAAAGCCGTGCTCACGATGACGGGCGGACTGCGGGTCGAACCCCACTATTCGATCGCGGAGGCACCGGCGCCGAACGTCATCGTCGTGCCGGCCCATCGCTCGACCGCGGCCTCGCGCGATTGGCTCCGACGCGCGAGTGCCGACACGGACGTCACGATGTCGGTCTGTACGGGAGCCTTTCAGCTGGCGCGGGTCGGGCTGCTCGATGGGCTCGCGGCAACGACGCACCACGAGTTCTGGGACGAGTTCGCCAGGGAGTTTCCCGCCATCGAATTGAAGCGCGGGTTACGATTCGTCGACAGCGGCCGGATCGCGACGGCCGGCGGACTCACATCCGGCATCGACATGGCACTGCATATCGTCGGCCGATACTTCGGCGCAGCAGCCGCGGCACGCACGGCCCGATATATGGAACACGGCAGCGATGCCTGGCGTGAAGGCCTGGTCGCGATCTGAGGCTTCGTGCGACAGACGGCGGTCCGAGGCGGCGCGCGTCACGACAGCAGCGAGTAGGGGCCCCCGCGTTCGAGCGCACGCTGATAGGCGGCTCGCGCCTGGATGCGCTCGAGGAAAGCCGTGAGCCGCGGTCGTTGCGGGCCGAACCCACCGCGCGCCGCGGCCGCTTCGAGCGGAAAGCTCATCTGAATATCGGCCGCGGTGAATTCGTCACCCGCAAACCATTCGTGCCGGGCGAGCTCCGCTTCCTGAAAATCAAGGTGTAGCGCGATCTGTGGGTCGATGAACGCGGTCCTGACCTTACCGGCAATCGCGCGCGCGATGGGCCGCGCGAAAAACGGCATCGGGCCGCTTTCGATCCGCGCAAAGATGAGTCGTAACAGCAGCGGCGGCATCGCGGAGCCCTCCGCGTAATGCAGCCAGTACCGATACTGCAGGTAGTCGTCCGTCTCCGGAGACGGCCGCAGGCGTCCGCGGCCATGGCGCTCGACCAGGTACTCGATGATCGCGCCGGACTCCGCGACCGTGTGCGCACCATCAGTCACGACCGGTGATTTGCCGAGCGGATGGATCGCACGCAACGCCGGCGGCGCCAGCATCGTCTCTCGATCGCGCTGATAGCGCTCGATCTCGTACTCGAGCCCGAGCTCCTCGAGCAGCCAAAGGATGCGCTGCGAACGGGAGTTCTCGAGGTGGTGGACGGTGATCACGACTGCGTGTCCTGCGGCGATGCCTTTGCCTGCAGATCGTCAAAAGCCGGCGCAGCCCTGGTACGCATCGCCCCGATCGCCGCGGCGATCTCGCGAGGATCGAAGATGGCACTCTGCAGCACGGCCATCTGAGCGAGAGACTCCCCGACGGAGTAGTCCCGCGCATGGTTCAGCGCGAGTTTCGTGCCGGCGATCGCGAGCGGCGACTTCGACGCGATCTCCGTCGCGAGCGCGCCCACCGTCGCGTGCAGCGTCGGTGCGTCGGGACAGACCTCGTTGACGAGACCGAGCTCGCGAGCGCGGGCCGCCGGCATGCGTCTGCCGGAATAGGCGTACTCGCGCACGACGCCTGCGGGGATCAGCTTCGGCAGCCGCTGCAGTGTGCCGAGATCCGCGACGAGACCCACATTGATCTCCTGGATGCAGAAGAACGCGTCGGCCGTGCAGAAGCGCAGATCGCAGGCGGCCACGAGATCGACGCCACCCCCGATGCAGCCGCCCTGGATCGCAGCAATGACCGGAAAGCGCGCTCGGTCGAACGCGTCGAAACAGGCCATCAGCTCGCGCACCAGCGCCTGGAACGCGAGCCGACCGCGCGCGGAGTCGACGTCGAGCAGTGTCTCCTGGCCTGCGAATTCCTCGAGCTGCATGCCGGCACTGAAGTGCCTGCCGGTCGACGCGAGGATCAGCACACGGGTCTCGCCACGGCGATCGAGATCCGCGACTGTCGTCCCCAAAGCACGAATCATCGCGAGCGACATCGTATTGAAGTCGTCGGGCCGCGCGAGCGTCAGCCGCGTGATCCCGTGCTCGTGGTCGAGCTCGAACCAGTCAGACATCGCACTGTCTCCCGCGTCGGCGCACGACGGCGGACTTCGTCCAGCCGGGTGCCAAGGCGCCAGTCTACCGGGATCGAACGGGTGGCGGCACGGATCGCGCCTCGCTACCTGATCAGCTGGCCATCTGCACCGTCCGGGCCCAGGCCGCGTGCAGCATCAGCTCGACAGATTTCTCCTTGCGCGGCGCGAGCAGTAGCCGGATCAGAACCTCATCGGCCGAACGCGCAGGATCGTCGATCAGGATCTGTTCGAGGAAGCGCGTGATCCTGTGCTGTATCTCGTTGATGAAGCGCAGGTGCAGCGGATCGATATTGCGGTCGCCCCCGGGACCGTAGAAGTTGCGGGCCTCCAGCGTCAGCTCGTACATGAATCGTGCGAGGAACCGCGCCTTGTCCAGGGGCTGCAACTCCACGAACTGCCGGATTTCCGAGTCGACGTTCATCGGATCCACCTCGGCCCGTCAGGCCGCGGCCAGCGTGTCACCGATCCTGCGAACGTGCAATCGAAAGATCGCGAGGTCTTTCTGGTCGTTGGATCACATCGTGCCGATGATGTTGAAGAACACACCCTGGTGATCGAAGCTGAGATCGGTCAGGTCTTCGGAGAACTCCGTGAAGTTGTAACCAGCGCCGATCTTCACGTGATCGCCGAGATGGCGGTACACGCCCGCGAGCGCACCGCTGCGCTGCTCATTGAGGTCGGCCATGTCGAGCAGCCGTGCCTCGAGCATGCCTTCCCAGTGGTCCCTGAACCGCCAATCGGCACGCACGATGTAGAGGTGCGCGCTGTTGTCGAAGAACTGCGGGTTCTCGCGATCCAGGCTGATCTGCCCCATCCGGTAGGCGTACTTGCCGCCGATCGACCAGTTCCGGGTCAGATCGTAGGTGACGTCCAGAGCAGCAATGTGACTCTTCTGAATGAACTGGGCGGGGACGTTCTGCAGCGTCACCTGATCGGTCGTCGGCACGTTGTAGAAGTACGTGTACTTCGCGAGCGCGTTCAACCGGTCGTGATTCACGGGCCGGAAGGCGTAGCCGAGCACCGCCTCGGTATAACCGCCGTCGTAGAAGTCACCGAGCGAGCTCGTGCTGTCCGCATGATTCAGCTTGCCCACGAGCCGCCAGTCGGGCGTGAGCTGCACTTTGAACGTGTTGCGCAGCAGCCAGGTCGTGCGTTCCGAGGTACTCGTGTCAGGCAGCTGGGTCTCATCGAGACGATACTCGGCCGCGCTCGAGAGCTGCATCGCACCGAAGCCGTAGCCCACGCGGATCCCTCCGGCCCGTCGCTCCGTCTCGGCGCCCGTCAGCGTATCCTCCAGTGTGCCGATGTCGGTGCTCACGCCGAGGTTCCAGCGATCGTTCGGCGCGAGATTGATGCCGGTCGCGTGGGTCAGTCCCGTCATCGCGCTCGTGTCCTGATAGCGCTCTTCCAGGTAGACGCTGGTGCTGTCGCTGAGCCGGCGCTTGACACCCGAGATCAGATTGCCGCGACGCGACCGCAGGCCATTGTCCATTCTCTCGTTGTCGAGCGTGTAGTTGAGATACATGCTCGTGCGATCCGAATACAGGAGATTCGTGCCCAGCCGTCCCCCCATGCCGAGATCGCCGTCGGAGACTTCGAAATCCGCGCTGAAGCGGTCATTGAAGCGGTATGAGCCGCCTCCTCCGAGGCGCCCGTTGTCCTCGCGGTCACCGGTCGTCGCCACCGTGTCCTGCACGAAGCCGTAGGCACGCCACGGCGCACCGCTCGGGCCATACTCGAGCTGCATGACTGCGTCGGTCCGCTCGCCCTCCTCCTGCGTCAGCGGCACGACCGGCGAGTTGTCCTCGCGCAGCTCGTTGCGGACGCCGGTGCTGAAGAGCCATCGCTCCGTGAATCGCACACCGACGTTGAGTTCCTGGGCCGCCGTCTCGAGTCCCTGATCCTGCACACGGCTGTCCACCTTCGCCGCGATGTGCACGCGATCGAACATCGGCATCACGAACGTGCCGCCGTAGTAGTCCGTGTCGGTGAGCGTCATCAGCCCCGGAGCCGAATAGCCGGCGCCGAGCGTCTGGGTATACAGCGTCAGGCGTCCCTGGCCGAAGTCGAGGAAGTCCTCGAGACCGACACTGACGTCAGCGCGGTACGCGTCCGCCTCGGCCGTCGTGGCACTCGTCGTGTCGTAGCCGTAGAACGCGAAGCCGCCGTCATCCGAGCGCAGCGATTGGGCGACGAGTCCGTCGCTGCGGCCCGCCTGCAGCTTGACCCACGACTGCGCGGTCCACCGCAACGTCACATTGGCCGCGTTCAGGCTGCTGTCGGCATCGCCCTGATCGTTCGCATTCGCGAGCAGACCGACCTGCAGGTGATCGTTGAACCAGTACTGCGCCTGTCCGCCCGCCGCCATCGTGTCGAGGGCCTCGAAGCCGGGCGTGTATTCGTAGCGCACGACCAGATAGGCCTCATCGCCGCTCAGGCTGCCGCTGCGCACGAGCAGATTGTCGTCGGCGGTCGAAGCCAGCGGCTCGGCCAGCAGGATCCGGCCCTGCAGGTAGTCGATGTCGTAATCGATCGTCGGACTCAGGTTCACGACCCCGGTCACCACCCCGGAGGTCTTGTCCCGGATCTCGATGCGCACGCGCTCGGAGCCGACCAGCAGGTCCTGATGACTCATGAAGTACAGCGAGCCGCCGGTCCCGCGGAACTCCTCGCGACCGGGGACGGTCCCGGGCTCCGCGGCAAAGCCGTCGACGACGAGGCGCTGCTCACCGAAGCTCGTCGTCGCCTCCGACTGATAATGGGCGTTGGCGCCGTACAGCCCGCGATCGACCTGCGCGAGCTCGTTGTTCATATAGCCGATCTTGAAGTTGCCCCAGACGCCGTAGTTCTCGTCCTGACTCAGCTTGACGTAGAACTTGCCGAGCGTCGGCGCCATCTCCTCGGCCAGGCCGTCATCCCCGAAGGTCGGATAGTGATAGTCGGGATCGATACGGCGGAACAGGGAGTCGGGCGACTTATTGAGAAAATTGCTGAAGATGTCCTCGAGCGGCCCTTCCTGCGTGTCGGCACTGGCGGTCAAACGCCAGTGATCGCTGAACTTACCGTCTATGTAAAACGCGAGGCGCCCATCGAGCGAGGAGTCGTAGCGATAGGGCGCATTCTCGCCCTGCAGCAGATCCGCGGGACCGCTCGTCTCGTTCTCCGACAACGTCAGATCCGCAACGCCGACGTAGAACCAATCGTTCTTCTTGAACTCGAGGTCGCGCAGGTACAGCTCTCCGTTGCCGGCATCATCGAGCACGGCAACTTCGACGGTGTGAGCGCCGGTCGGCAGGATCTGCTCGGCGACGAAGTTACCGCGGCCGTCGGTCGGCACCGGATGTCCCGCGACCCACACGCTGTGGCCGGGCGGGATCCCGCTGCCTACGACCTTGACCGTGCCGCTGCCGAGCTGGATGTTGCGCAGCGCAAGCTCGTTCTCGCCGTAACCGGTGAGCAGGCGGCGGTCGTCAACCGGGGCCACCTCTGCCGGCGTGTCCACCTCGTCAGCGATCGGATCCGGCGGGACGAGCCACAGCGGCTGCGGTATCGTCTCGTCGAACTGCCCATCCTTGCCATACGCGCGCAGCACATATTGCACCTCGTGCGCTGGCGCGAGGAACAAGCGCTCGTCAGGCTGCCACTCGGCGAAGCCATCGGCGTCGACGTCGAGGATATCGAGCGGAACGCTCTGCACCGATTGCTCGCCGGCGAAGATCCGCACTTCGGCGCGGTCGATGAAGTACGCGTAATTCGAGTACATCCGGAAGCGCACGACCGAGTCGGGCACGGCTGCTGGACCGGCCGCGCGTCCGGGAGCGGCCGTCGGCCGGGCAGTCACAGACAGACGGCGGCTCGACTCGAGATTGTCGAAACGGAACTCGATGTCGGCCTGCTCCAGCGCGACGTCGGTGCAGCGCTGAATGTCCGCCGAGCTTCTGCCCGGGTCGTCGATCGGCTCGCCGTCGACGGTGATCCGCATCAGATTCAGGCCCAGTGGGTTCTTCGGGCTCAGCTCGCGTGTCAGGCGCTGGACGTCGACTCCTTCGTAGTCATCGAGCACTGCAAGCTCGTCGTAGACGACTTCGACGCGCACGAGCGAGGTCTCGTCCTGCGTGAAGCCGGCGTTCACGACATCGCCGGAATGCACGTACCCACGTCCCTCATGCTCGGCCTGGGATTCCTCGAGCTGCAGCTCGTCGCGGATCGCCTCCATCGCACGCCGGGCGCGTGCCGTCGATAATCCGATGTCATCGCCATAGACGAGCGCAGTGCGCCGATCGAGTCGCTCGTTGGCCGTATAGCCGACGAAGCGCAGGCGAGGGTTCGACCGGTCGCTGATGTCGGTCAACGCACGCCGCAGATGGTCGGCATAGCCCGGCGGAATCACGGCACGACCACCCTCGAGCGCGAGCGGCGCGATCCGGCCCCAGGGCGGATCGTAGGTTCGGGTGACGATTTCCGCGCCTGCGTCCTCGGGACACAACTGGGGCTCGTCGGGCAGCTCCTGCAGGGGATCGTCGTGCCAGAACTCGACTTCGATGCGACGGTTCAGTGCCCGTCCCTGAGCAGTGTCGTTCGACGCAATCGGCGCCGCGGCGCCCCGGCCATCACTCGCGACACCTGCCGTCGGCAGCTCGAGCGCGTCGCGCACGGCAAGGGCAGCACGCTGCGCCCGAGCCTTCGACAGCGCGAGATGCGTGCCGTAGATCCGCTCCGTGCGCCCGCTGAGCGGCACGTCGTCGGTGTAGCCGATGAACTTGACCGTGACGGCCTGCTTGTCGGCGAGATTGTCGAGCGCCTGTCGGATCTGGGCGACGAAGTCCGGCGAGATCTCGACCGCTTCTCCCTCGACGTGCAACGGCGGCACGAGGTTCTTCACGCGCGCGCGACGCGCATGGCCTTCCAGGTAACGCAGCTTGCAGACCGTTTCGATCCGGCACACTTTGATGCGCTTGATGTCCTCGGCGACGACGACCTCCTGCGTCGCGAGCTTGTTGCGCAGTTCGTCGTACCAGACTTCGACTTCGACGCGTCTGTTCTGCGCGCGACCCGCTGCGGTTGCGTTCGTAGCAATGGGCAGCGTATCGCCGGCCCATTCGAACGAGATCGCCTCCGGCGGCAGCGCCAGTGCCGTCTGGATGAACTCGGCGACCTCGCCCGCACGCTCGCGCGAAAGCCCCTGGTTGTCGCCGTATACCCGTGCAAGTGCATCCGACAACGGTTGGCTGTCCGCATGTCCGACGAGGTGCAGGCGCACGTTGTTCCGGTGCCGCATGCTCTCGAGGATCTCGCGCAGCTGGTCGATGTACTCAGGCGGGATGTCGGCCACGCCGGACTCGAAGCGGATCGGCGGCACGAGACCGGTGAGCTTGATCGTCTCGACGTCATCGACCAGCACTGCCTGCGTTTCGAGCCGATCGCCCACCTGCGTCGCGAGCCGCTCGGGATCCTGGGTCCATTGGCCGAAGGTCTGGTCGTCCGACAGATGCCGCTCGGCTGCTTCGCCGAAGGACGTTTCCCGGACACCCTGCGCATGCGCAGCGCCGAGCGCCAACACAGCCGATACGGGCAACAGGTAGCAAGCTTTCAACATTCCGTTCACCTGCTGGGTGGCATGCGGACGGTGGGCTGCTCGGGCGGGCCGCCGAGTCGCCAGAACACTTCCGGCTCGATCGTGAGCTGGTAACAGCAAGCGAGCGCCTCCCACGCCTCCATGATCTCGGCCTTCACGACACTCATCCGCTCGTCGACGAGTTGCGGGTCCTCGAGGTCCGCGACATACGAGAGTCGCAGCACGGCCGGCGCCTTCTTCAGTTCGGCGAGCAGCAGGTCGATGCGAGGCCGCCATTGGAGTCGCATTTCTGTGGTACCCGGCTCGAAGACGGCATCCGCCATATCGAGACCGATCACGCGATGGATCGATGCGCCGTAGTTGAAGCGCAGCGCTTTACCGCGTGTCGCGCGCTGCACGCGGACTTGCTCGGTCGACAGGCGATAACCGCTCGGCAGCGTGCGGTCGTCGAGTTTCAGCACGAAATTGCTGCCACGCCCCTCGAGTGGCGTGATCGCGCAGGTGATATGGAAGCGCCCGTACGCATCGGTGCTCGCGGAGAGACCGCGCGCAGTCACGAGACGCACGCCCTGCAGGCCGGGCTCGCCGGCGTCCTGCAGGCCGTTGCGGTTCGCGTCGTCGTATACCTTGCCGGTCACGTCGGTGCAGTCGAACGTCGGATCGGGCACGACCCGGACCGTCGCGGTGGCCTCGCCTGACAGCGCGGCGCCGTTCACGGTGCTCAGCGCCTGCGCGCGGTTCGTGAACTCGCCCTCACTGACGCCGGCGCCGACCGCGAGCAGCATCAGCAGCTCGTGTCGCCCCGAGCCATCGAGCGACAGGCCGTTCCAGTGGAGCTCGCGGCCTACCAGCTGCGGCTCGACTGCCACGCCGTCGAGGCGCGCCGAGCCTTCGACATAGCGGAAGCCGGCCGGGTAGCGGTCGACGATGCTGAGATCCGTGAGCGGGACGCCCGCCTCGTTCGTCAACGTGATCACGTACGGCACGAGCTGACCGCGATTGACGTTCAGCATCGGCGTCGTCTTCGTGATCGTCAGCACGTCCTCGAGCACCGGATCGATCGCAAGGTGATTGTTGAAGATCTGGCTGGTGCCCGGCGGCTGGCCGTCCTCGAGCGCCAGATGCACGTGATAGCGGGTTCCGGCGCTGCGCGCGGGGACGCCACCCCCTGGGGCAAGCTCCGATGTCTGTGCTTCGCAGTACTGCGCAGTCGCGGGCACGGCGTCGTCGACGCTCGCCGGACACGACGGGACCGAGAACGGCGGCGTCGAGCTGTCGGTCGTCGGCGGAATCAGTTCCGAGAAGCCACTCACGTAGCCGGCTGCAACCGCCGTCGCCTCGATCAGATAGTTGCCCCCGCTCGGGCAGGCCGGATCGGAGAAGTTCAGATCGAACCGGTACCAGCCGTCCGCCGGCGTGAGCTGTCCCTGCTGTGCGGCGTCATCGAAACAGCTCGCCGGCAACGCCGCACCGCTGCCCGCCCCCGTCAACGTCAGCACGACGCCGGCGAGCGGCACGCGCCGCAGTGCGTCGTAGCCGACGCCGTTCGGATTGATCGGCAGATTCAGGTTCTGCAGCACACCGCCCGACGCCACGACGATGTCGGAGATCCGTTGCAGGTAGTTCGTGAAGTCCGAGTCCGCCACACCAAGGAGTGCCGTATTCACACCGGCGCCCGGCGCTCGGAAGCGCAACTCATAGAACTCGGTGGTCGCGTAGTTCGGCACGACGCCGCTCATGCGATACGCACCCGCGACGTCAGTGAGCGCCGCAGCCACGAGGCTGCCATTGCGATAGAGCTCGACGGTCCAGCCCTCGAGCACGCGCTCGGTCGCGTCCTGCGTCCGATCAAAGTCGGCGTCGTGCCATGCCGCACCCTCGAGGATGCCCGAGCCTG
>Ga0268386_10000950_pt1 | contig 19417 bp, 20 predicted proteins | sample RVTome_15_FD_200260 | JGI IMG/M metagenome (GOLD analysis project Ga0268386, IMG submission 200260) | Soil microbial communities from uranium-contaminated site in the Upper Colorado River Basin, Wyoming, United States - RVT150D86... ...
ATCGGCGGACACCGCGTTGATCTCTTCCGCGCCCATCCGCAAGGGCTCTTCGAGAGCAGTGATGATGGCAGACAGTGAACCGGTCTGCGGAAGGATCGAGCCGATCCGCATCGGTACCGGATCCAGAATCACTGCCGGTGCCGTTGTCTCCGTCGGGGCCTCGGTGGTGGCGGTCGGCTCCTCGGTCGTCGTAGTTGCGGCCGCAGCCGTGGTCGTCGTCGTGTCTGCATCGCCATCGCCGCAGGCACTGAGGATCATCGCCACTGCCACGCCCAAGAGCGCCAGCGACCTCCAGCTTCTGGCTGGAACGGACTTTTTCATCTTTCCTCCATGGATAAGTTGGATCCGGTTGCGTTGACGCGGGTCGTCGCGCTCCCGGATCAGGGTGAAGATAGCCAACTTCGTCGCAGACGTGCCCTTCGAACTTGCCTATACTTACTTGTGATCTAACTATATCTCAAAGTAGCATCTCACGTTTGTTCAGCACGAGAAAGGGCCCGGGTGGAAGATCGCGTAGACACCACCATCTCAGAGTGGCGGGAACGCAGACCCGACCTCGACTTCTCACCGCTCGAGGTGGTGTCGCGCGTGCTGCGCGCGGCACACTTCCTTCAGGCCAGGCTCGACCAGATCGCGGCCGCCTACGGTCTGAGCCACACCGGAGATCTGGACGTTCTCACCAATCTCGACCGTGCCGGCCCGCCTCACGAGCGAACCCCGTCAGAGCTTGCCGACGCGCAATTGGTCACCTCGGGAGGTATGACGGTGCGGCTCAATCGCCTGCAACGAGCGGGCCTCATCGAAAGGCGGCCAAACCCGCGTGACGGGCGCGGCGTCCTCGTTCGCCTCACTCCCACCGGAAGAGAGCTCGTCGACGACGCCCTGCGCACACTCGTGGAAGCTCAAGCCGACAGCCTTCGAGGGCTCGAACCATCGGAATCGACCGCCCTGGCGGGACTCCTCCGGGCGTTGCTCGTCACTCTGGGTGACGCCCCGGCTTTCCGACCAGCCATTGTGGCTAGAGACGACCGCAGATAACCCAAGACCAAGTGCTCCGGACCCGTTCGCGCTGCGGCCGACCCAGGGAACGGTGACTTCAGACGGTCCTGCGCTTGGTTTCGGCAGCCGTCCGTTTCGCCTTCTTGTCGAGGCGCTTCTGCTTGAGGTCCTTGCTGGCCACGGTCTTCGTGTTCTTGCCGCCTTTGTCCTTGTTTCCCATCGATGCCTCCAGGCTGTGATGTCAGATGTCGGCTACACGGACCATTGTCCCACACCCGTCCGCCGAGACGCCACGTGGGCCAAGAGACCCTGCCTCGTTGGCCCGGCCGGGACGCCCTCAGTGATCGTGCTCGTCGGCATCGGCCTCGGCCTTGGTCCTATGCACCGTGCCGTCCGGGTGTTGGGGTGGTGAGTAGATCGAGTAGAGCTTCATGTCCTCCTCACCCGTGTTGACGACGTTGTGCCACACTCCGGCCGGCACGATGAAGGCCCAATCCGCCTCGACCTGGTGGGACTCCTCGACCGCCTCCTCCGAGACCCCGAAGTCGACCCGTGCTTGGCCCTGCTCGAGCCGTAAGAACTGGTCGAGGTGACCGTGGGCCTCCCAGCCGACCTCGCCGCCCGGCGGGACAGACATCACGGTGAGTTGGCTGTGCTCCCCCGTGAACATGACCCTGCGGAAATCAGGGTTGTCCAGGGTCAGCTTCTCGATGTCGTCCACCCAGCCCAACATTGATCTCTCCTTTCGACTCTTCAGGCGACGCTACACCGCCGCGTGAGTGAGCTCACAGCCCGGACCCCGGTAGGGTGGCGGCCGCCCGGGACCGGTGGTGAACATGACCGTTGTGGAGTGGCTGCTCGACTCCGACCCGGCAATCCGCTGGCAGGTTGATGCGCGACCTGACGGACGAAACAGCCCTGGAGCGTCGTCTGTTCCGCAGGTTGTCGACGGGAGAAGTCGTCAAGCCGATCTGGATGCTCTTCTCGTTTCCACCTTGGTGGCACTACGACGTCTTGCGGGGGCTCGATTACCTGCGGAGCTCCCGCTCCGATCCTGACGAGCGATGCGGAGAGGCGATCGAGTTGGTTTCGACAAGCGAGGTGGTGACGATCGCTGGCCATTGGAGAACCTCACCCGGGGGTGGTCCACTTCGACATGGAGCAGGGCTCCGGGCCACCCAGCCGATAAAACACGCTCCGCGCCCTGGGTGTGTTGGACTGGGCCGGTCATGGCGAGTCGATGGAGCGCTGAGCCCCGGTGCTGTCACATCCACCTTTGAGATGACAACACTGCGAATCACCGTGAAACCCAGATCGAGAGAGGCGACGTTGACCCAACGCCACGATGGCACCTGGGTGGCGACGGTGAAGTCATCACCGGTCGACGGAAAGGCGAACAACGAGCTGTGCGGTCTCGTTGCCCGCCATTTCGGGGTGCGTAGGTCTCAGGTGAGAATCAAGTCCGGCGCCACGGCGCGTGTCAAGACCGTGACCGTGGACCCCGGGGCCTCCACAGGTTGAATACGACCCGGTGCGGCGATGGCGTCACGCCCAGTCCCCTTCCAGGGGAAGGCCGGCGGCCTCCCAGTCACTGAGCCCCCCGGAGTATCGCCGCACATGCCGATAGCCGGCATCGACCAGCGCCCAGTAGAGGGCGACGCTGGCGTGACAGTCGTCACTCGTGCAATAGACGACGATCTCCTCATCTGGGCCCAGCGAGCCGAACAGCTCCTCGGGAGTGTTGAAGTGCTCCGAGCCGGGAATGTGCTTGGCCCGAAAGGCCCACTCATTGAGGGCCATCACCAGTCGGAGGGGCTCCCCACTGCGCAGCTTCTCCTCGAGCTCGTTGCGGTCGATGATGCGGACCTGGCTTGATGCGGATGTCGTCATGGTGGCGGACTCTGTGAGTCAACCTATCGAGCCCGCCGCCGAAACCGCGGCCGACTCGACGAGCTCCTTGGACGCCTCGAGCGCACCCTCCACGGACTTCATCATCGTGGGGACGACGGCGGTGAAACGGGCTCGGGCCAAGGCGGTGAAGTCGGCGATGAGGAGGATCCCCCGGGAGGGCTGGAGTCTGCAGGGAGTCGGCACGGGAAAACGCTAGCCGTGCTTCGTTCGGGAGGTTCGGGGGAAAGGCAACGCCTGCGCTGGTCGGCTCGGCGATTGACTCGTGACATGCTCGAGAGCGCGAGGGACTTCCTCAACGGTCACCGGACCGCGGCCTCTGGCGTCATGCCAGCGAAACCACCCTCCAGATGGCGAGGAAGTGTGCGGCGCTGGACACGATCACCACGACATGGAAGAACTCGTGGTGGGAGAACACACGAGGTGCCAGCCGCGGCCGGTCGTTGACGAAAAGGCTCACCCCGAGCAAGTAGCTGGCGCCACCAGCCACAGTGAGGATCATGGTTGGCGTGTCCATTCTCGCCAGGGTGAGCCACAGCGTGGGGAGAGCCATCGCGACGGCGATGAACTGAAGTCTCAACAGGACGCGTCGGACGGGACCTCGAGCCAACTCTCTCAGAAAACCGAGGGCTACGAGCGCCCAAGCCGCGCCGAGGCCGTAGACCACCCAGGGCCCGCTGCCCACTCCGACTGCCAGGGCGCTGAAGGTCGCCGCCACCAGCGCATAGATGAACGTGTGGTCGAGTTTCTGAAGTCGCAGCTTCCAGATCGGTCGCCATGGGACAGAGTGGTACAAGGCACTGGTCAGGTACATCACGATCAAGGTGAGCCCGTACATGGCGCTTACCGCGGTCATTCGAAAGCCATGGGATCTTGTGAGGAGGGCGATCAACCCGCCAACCGAGACCACCGCCGCCGAACCGTGGAGAATCCCGCGGACAGGGTTCTGCATGCGTCCAAGCTCGACCCGGTCCATCGAGCAAAGATACCCCCTGTCATCGATGGAATGCAGACCACTCGACGACATGGCCTCGGCGATGTCTTGGTTCATGCCGGGGGCTGATGGCGGCTGGATGTGGGCCTCGAATCCATCAGCTGGACGGCCAGGCGGAGAGCCAGCCAGGCTCGGGCTCGCCAAACGCGGACAGCAGGTGATCACGCGACGCCTCGACCGCCCGGCGAGGCCCATCGAGTGACGCTCTGAGCTTGAAATCCTCTTTGAGCGTCTCGCCGTCGACGAGGACGGTCTTGACGTTCGAGATGTCCGCGGCGCAGACCACCGCGCCCACCGGGTCGATGATGGGGGCCACGTTCACGGCAGAGCCGTCGAGGATGACGACGTCCGCCTTCTTCCCGGGGGTGAGCGACCCGGTGCGGTCGGCGATGCCGGCCACCTCGGCTCCACCAATCGTGGCCCATGCCAGCGTCTGACGTGAGGTGATGAGACCGGGCGATGCCTCCAGGCCATCGAGGTCGTCGTCCCAGGCCGCCTGGTGCACGCGTCCGCGCTCAGATCCGAAAACGGCGTGCATCTGGGTGAACTGGTCGGCCGATGCGGTCGTCGCCACGTCTGACGAAAGGCCAAGCGGCACGCCATACTCGAGAGCGGTGACGGCCGGCGCCCACCCATGTCCCATCTGGATCTCGATTTGGGGGGCGAGACTGACGTTCCCTCCGGAATCGCGGACGAGCTGCCACTCCTCATCGGTGAGATGCGAGGCGTGGACGTAGGTGGTGCCGGGATAAAGGAGGTTCATGTCGCGCAGGGCAGTGATCTGACCTTTCGTGTAGCCGAAACGGTCCATGGCGACGTGCACCGTGATGTCGATGCCGAGCTCTTTGGCCAGCTCCCAGTCATGACGCACCACATCGGGTTTGCAGAAGCCGGGTCCCCGGGTGGCGAGGCCCATCGTGATCCGGCCCTCGTCCGAGCTGAAATACTCCGACCGCAGACGGCGGGCCTCGTCACCGTCGGAGGTCAAGACGCTGCCGGTGTAGTCGGGACCGAACCACCAGTCGACGAGGGAAGTGTTGGGGAAGCCGTAGGCGAACACCGATCTGATGCCGGTCTCCCCCAACGCACCCACCGAGGCATCGGCGTGGTCGGGGGTGTTCATGATGTGCGCCCAGTCCACGAGCGTCGTGATCCCGGCGTTGATGCATTCGAGCGCACCCCACTGTGTGGCCGAGTGGACATCCTCCGGTCGGTAGTGGGGGGCGAACTTGTCGAGGATGGCGCTGAAGTAGGTGATGAGAGCGAAGTCGGGGGCACAGGTCCGGATACACGTCTCCCAGGTATGCCGATGGGTGTCGACGAAGCCGGGGATGACGATGTCGCCGCTCGCATCGATGACCCGGGCGTCGTCGGCGGCGATATCGGCGCCTACAGCGGCGATCTTGTCGTCTTCGATGAGAACGTCCGCTTTCGGCATCTCGCCGAGCTCGGGGTCCTGGGTCAACACGATCCCGCCGCGAATCAGGATTCGGTCGGTCACGGGGCAGCTCCTTTCTGGGGCGGCTTGGCCTCCGAGTATCTCTACGCCGCAACGAAGCGTCGCCGCCGGCACATCCCTCAGGCGATCGTACTCGTGGACGGGGGAACATTCCGGGCCGGGATCGGTTGTCGAACGAATCACGGCGGCTGTCGATTCATCTCGCTGCGATTCGTATAGAGGTCGAACAGCAAGAGACCAGAGGAACGACATGACTTCGACCGGGACATCGACCATCGCAGGGAGACGGGAATGGGTGGGCCTTTCCGTGCTCGCCCTGGCTTGCGTGCTCTACGCCATGGATCTGACGGTGCTCCACCTGGCCGTGCCCCGGATCAGCGCCGACCTACAACCCACCAGTGCCCAACTGCTCTGGATCATCGACATCTACGGGTTCCTGGTCGCCGGCTCGCTGATCACGATGGGGACGTTGGGTGACCGGATCGGACGACGCCGGCTGCTCATGATCGGGGCTGTTGCCTTCGGCCTTGTGTCCGTGGTGGCCGCCGCCTCCACCAGCCCGGAGATGCTGATCGCGAGCCGGGCATTGATGGGGGTGGCCGGTGCCACGCTCGCCCCCTCCACCCTGTCGCTCATCTTCAGCATGTTCCACGACCCTCGGCAGCGCTCGATCGCAATCGGAGTCTGGATCACCGCCTTCTCCGCCGGTGGGGCGATCGGGCCGGTGGTGGGTGGCTTGCTCCTGGAGAGGTTCTGGTGGGGCTCGGTGTTCCTCCTCGCCCTGCCGGTGATGGCCCTGCTCCTCTTCCTCGGTCCTCGGGTCCTTCCCGAGTACCGGGACCCGGAGGCAGGGAGACTCGACCTGATCAGCGCGGGCATGTCCCTCATCGCCATCCTCGCCGTGATCTATGGCCTCAAAGCCATGGCCCAGGACGGGTTCGACGTGGTGGCGGCGGCAACGATCGGGGCCGGTTTGATGACCGGGTACCTTTTCCTGCGCCGCCAACGCACCCTCCCCAACCCGCTGATCGACCCGAAGCTGTTTCAGAGCGTGACCTTCAACGTGTCATTGCTCACCAACGTCCTCGCCATCTTCGTCGCCTTCGGATACTTCCTGTTCGTGGCCCAATACCTGCAGTTGGTGCTCGGGCTCACCCCGCTCGAAGCCGGGCTCTGGTCGTTGCCGTCGGCGGCCGGTTTCATCGTCGGGTCCAACGTCGCCCCCCGCTTCGTCCATCGGGCCCGACCCGCGATGGTGCTCGGGCCTTCGCTGATCGCAGCCGGCCTGGGTCTGCTCTGGCTGACCCAAACAACGACTGCCAGTGGTCTGGCCGTCGTAGTGACCGGGTCGGTGGTGATCGCCCTCGCCTTGTCCCCGGTGTTCAACCTGACCACCGAGTTGATCGTGGGCAGCGCCGCCCCGGAGAAGGCAGGGGCGGCCTCGGGCATCTCCGAGACCGGAGCCGAGTTCGGCGGAGCGCTCGGCATCGCCATCCTGGGCAGCATCGGCACCGCCGTATATCGGTCCCAGCTGGCCGGCTCGCTACCCGAAGGCCTGAGAACCGATGCGGCTGTCACCATCCGAGACACACTGGGAGGAGCGGTCGAGGTGGCGTCGAGTCTTCCCGCTGCCATCGCCGACGCCGTGCTCGCTGTCACCCATGCCGCCTTCGTCGACGCCCTCCACGTCACCGCCATCGTCGCCGCCACCATCGCGATTCTGGCCGCGGTGGTGGTAGCGGTGACCATGAAGGGGGTACCGGCCCGAGACTCCGACCCACTATCCAATGACGATGTGTTCGAGGTGTCCGCCCCCTGGGCGAGTGATACCAGCATCTGATTCATCGGCGGAGGTGCTCGATGAAACGTCGGCGGCCAAGCATGGCTCCCGATTGAAGTCGCTGGGGCGAGCAGGCGGACTGTGCGCGAGACTGTCGCCGTGGCTGGAGTCACGAAGTACGCAACAACGACCGATGGCGTTCACATCGCTTATCAGGTTCTGGGGGATGGCCCCACCGACCTGGTGTTCGTGCCCGGATTCGTCTTCAACGTGGAGGCTGCCTGGAACACGATGGATCGTGTCGCATCCTTCTTGAGACGGCTTGCAGAGTTCTCGCGATTGCTCATATTCGATCGACGCGGGACCGGGCTGTCCGATCGAGTAATGGCCTCGGCGTCGCAGCTGACCCTGGAGGCCCGAATGGACGACGTACGGGCGGTGATGGACGCGGCGGGGTTCACCCGAGCTTCCTTGCTCACCTTCGAGGAGACGCTGGCACTGGGGGTTCTCTTCGCCACCACCTACCCGGACCGAACGGCTGCCCTGGTCTCGTATTCGGGGATCGCCTCTGGGCGTTGGCGCCCGGACTATCCCTGGGCCCCCTCCGATGAGGAATGGGAGTCGGACCTCACCGACATTCGGAGCGGATGGGGCGGTCCCCTTGCTGCCGCTTGGGCGGAGGACATCTGGCCCGGGCTGGACGAGCCGTCGTTCATCGCGCAATACGCCACCTGGATGCGATGGTCGGTGAGCCCCGGAGACGCGGCTGTCTTCTTCGAGGTGGACAGCATGATCGATGTCCGTGATCTGTTGCCATCGGTCAGAGTTCCGAGTCTCGTGTTGCACCGCGTTGGCGATCGCATCAACCCGATCGAGGCCGGCAGGCATATCGCCGGGCTGATTCCTGGCAGCACCCTGGTCGAGCTGCCGGGCTCCGATCATGGCTGGATGGGCCCGAGCCAGGACGAGTTGATCGATGAGATCCGCCGATTTCTCGATGAGATGAGGGCGGAGGATGCCGCACTCGATCGAGTCCTCGCCACCGTTGTGTTCATCGATATCGTCTCATCCACCGCACTTCTCGAGCAAGCAGGGGACTCGGCATGGAGAGAGAGCTTGGCGTCTCACCGCAGACTCATGAGGGGGCTACTGGCGAGATATCGCGGGCGAGAGGTCGTCACCACAGGTGACGGCTTTCTGGCCGTGTTCGATGGCCCGGCTCGAGCGGTCAAGTTCGCCGAGACCGGGATCGTCGGCACTTCGGACATGGGGCTCGGGATGAGAGCCGGAATCCACACAGGCGAGATCCAGCTCATGGGAGACGACGTGACGGGTGTGGCCGTCCACATAGCAGCGAGAATCGCGTCCATTGCGGAGCCCTCTGAAGTACTCGTCTCCCGAACCGTTCGAGACTTGGTCTTCGGGGCGGGGCTCACATTCAGCGACCGAGGTGAGCACGGGTTGAAGGGAATCGGCAGCTCGTGGCATCTCTTCGCACTGGACAAGACCTGACCGAGCACGGTCGATTCGAGGGCACCCTCGTCATCCGCACGGCTGGCCTGGATCACTGAACGAGGGGTACCGACCATCACTCGTCGATTCGTGGATCGGCGAATGTCAGCCCGCCGATCAATCCGACATCGTGTCGGAATCGACCCGACTTGGTGTCGGTCTGAGACGGCGGGGGTTGAGTTGAGCCCGAGACCTTCGGGTGGACCCTGTGACACGCCTATTGGTCGACCGACCACTTCCGAGTCGAGGGCATGGGCACGTCGCCGTACCCATGGCAGCGGGCCTCGCTCAGATGGAACTCGAAGAGGATGTAACGATCGGCAGGCGTGTAGCTCGCCGCTTCGGCCACATGGGACCACATGTCTGGGTCTTTCCGGGCAAGACCACGGCCACTGACACTGAATTCGCCACCGCTACCCGCATTGTCGGGGACCCCACTGTGCAGGGCGAACCAACCGCGCGCCTCGAGGTCTCTGGCTTTGGGAGAGGTCGGCTCCATGAACAGGAAGAGCCCGAATGGACTGAAGATCGGTGTCACCGGATGCACCCGGGGTGCCCCCGAGTGGCGAACCGTCGCCAGATAGGCAGGTGCTGAGGTCAGTCTCTCGGCCCCGAACCGCGCCAGCTCCGGCTCCCGGCCGGCGAACTCAGCCCAACTCATCGTCTGGGACGATCCTGTGGTCGACATACCCAATCGCTTCGGGCTAGCCCTGTTCGATGCGGACCATGTTGCCCGCCGGATCGCGCACGGCAGCGTCGCGGGCACCCCAGAATTGATCGGCCGGCTCCGACAGCACCTCGACTCCGGGCGCTGCGGCGACCTGCTCGAAGGTCGCCTCCAGGTCGTCCGAGCGGAAGAAAGGACCGGGCAGCTCACCCTTGGCGAGAAGCGCAGCGAGGGCGTCCCCGTCCTCTTGGGAGCGGCCCGCATGGGGTTGCGACAACACGATCGAGATCTCGGGCTGACTGTCGGTGACGAGTGTGATCCAGCGGAAGCCGTCGTTGTCGACCTCGTTCTGCACCGTCAGGCCGAGAATGTCACGGTAGAAGCCGAGGGCGGCATCGGGATCGTCGACATATATGTGCACCGTGCTCAGTGAAACACTCATATCAGCGAAATTACGTGCCCACTGCCAGAGATGCTTCTCCAAAACTGCTCGCTTCCGCCCGCTCCCGAGTGGTGCCCTTGCGGGGCCGGGTCAGCACCATGGTGTGGCAGCCGGGCACCATGCGCAGCTCATCGTGGGTGCGAGCCCGGTAAGCACTCGGTGTCTCCCCCACCAGCTCGGTGAACTTGGCCGAGAAGGAGCCGAGACTCGTGCAGCCGACCGCCATGCAGACTTCGGTGACCGACAGGTCACCAAGACGCAGCAGCGCCTTCGCCCTCTCGATGCGTCGGGTCATGAGGTAGGAGTACGGAGTCTCGGAGTACGCGGCACGGAAGCGGCGGCTGAAGTGAGCGGGAGACATCAGCGCCGTGCGGGCAAGAGCCGGGACGTCGAGCGGCTGCGCGTATTCACGGTCCATCCGGTCCCGGGCCTGGCGCAACAGACGCAGCTCATCCAAGTCGGCGCTCATTCGCTCAGCCTATACGGGACCGTCGACAACCACAGTGCGACGAGCACAGCCCTTCCCAACCAAGGTCGGCACGGTCACGACGGGCTCGCCACCCGCGTCATCGAGACCAGGTCGTAGTACACCGGATGGCCGGGCTGATCGGAGCGACAGGTGAGACGGGAGCGTTCGGGGTCGCGTCGCGCCCGTACACGCACCTCGACCACTCCCTCCGGACCACGGAAGACCACCTCGGCTCGATCATCTTCGGATCGCCGGTAGTCGGTCACCACGAGATCCTCGAGGCCATCCAGGCCATCCGACTGGCGCAGGAAGTGCTCGGCCGCCTGCACGAGGCGAGGCTGGATGCTCCGTCCTCGATGATGCGCCAGGTCGATCCGTCCCGATTCGTAGCGAGAGACGAGGGAGTCGGCTCGCTCCGGTTCTACCCGACCGAAGTAGTCACCTCGAGGAAGTACGAGGAGGTTGGCGGCGAATCGGTCGCCTCCGAGATGGGACACCTCCCATGTCCGTTCGGGTCGTGCCGCGACCAGGGCCCGATACAGAGGCCGACCTTGGTCCGCGCAGCAGATGTCGTGACGGCCGTGGGTGCATACCAGAAAGATCGGGTGGTCGATCATGTCGCCGTGACCTGTCTCTCCGTCAGCCAGGGCGGCCAGATCGACGTCCAGCAGGACAGACGGGTCGGGCATCGGAGCCGACACGAGCGAAGGATCGACATCACGGCTCCCCGAGTAGGCCTTGTAGAAGATCGGGGCGCCGCTCGAGTCCGACCGACGACGGATGAGCAATATCCGGACGTTCGTGGATCGCCGGTTCAGCTCCCGCCCGATCTCCAAGGGAAGACTGCTCTCGGTCAGGGCGTCCGGACCCCATGCTCCCGGCTGCTCGATGAGGAGCCAGGCCGAGACCAGCGAGGCGGTGGCAAACAGCGGCTCGTCACGGGCCAGCGCCTCGGCCGAGCATCGTGGACCACCCAAGGTCAATCGATTACCTCGAGTAGCCCTTCTCGGATCAGACGACGAACCAGCACGAGCCTGCCCGCATCGTCGAGGTCTGGCAGGTCGGAAACGACCACGCTGTCACCACCTGCCAGGAGAGTCATCGCGGGCTCGAGCCGATCCGGCATCCTCAGCTCGCGGTCCCCGAGGAGAACCGAGAGCTCACCGTCGATCGTTTCGAGCACGCACATGGCGCCGCGGCGTCGCGTGACTACCGATTCGACACCAATCTCGTCGAGAGCGAGGAGACGGTGGATCTGGCCCCTGAGCAAGGGTTGTCTCGTAGTCAGGACCTTGTTTCGGAGTCTCCTAACCATGGACACCGGTTCGATCTCCATCACGGCCGAGCCGACCTGATCCAATCGGCTCCTGACCTCTTCGGCGAGGGCATCGTCGTCTATGGAGAACCGGAGAGGAAGGGGCTCCTCGAACCTCGGGTCTGACTCGACGACTCTCAACGCCTCTCTCACCGCAGCAACCCAGGTGACGGTGAGGATCCCGATCGTGATGTGGACCGAAGCCCGCTCCTGAGTGCTGGCCGAGTGAGGGAATCCGGCTGGTATGTAGAGCGAGTCCCCCGGGGACAGGAGCGAATCGATGACCGGAGGACGACTTGGTGGTAGATCGTGGCGCTCGTGGACGCTCCACTTCTTCGTGCCCTGTGATTGCAGCACGAACACGTCGTGCTCGTCCTCATGTGCGCCAAAGCCCTGAGCCCCTGGCGGGGTGATATAGGCGTTCGCCTGTACCGGGTGACCGAGCGCCATTTCGAGCCCCCGGCAATAGTCCGCGAGCGGCCCCCAATAACGATGCATGCTCTGGAAGACCAGGGTCGCACCGTCCGCGAACTCGTCGAACACCGCCCTCGCGTCGATTACCCCGTTCGCCGTCTGGGTGCCCGTCCGAGTCGTCTTGGTGTAGCTGGCGGAGGGCAGTGTCGCGCCGTCTCTGACCAACCGAAACGCCGGCAGGCGCAGACCCGACGTCGAGACGATCAGATCTACGTCGTCGAGGGAGAGAAGGTCGGCAAACCCTCCGGAGTCGGATGGCTGTCGGTGTTGAGGCTGTTGACCCCAGAGCTCTGACGCAAAGGCCTCCGGGTCGCCGACGGCACGGACGAGCGCATCGGGTTCCCCGAGGTCGGTCGGACTACTGGCGGTGTGCAGGGCTCAGCTGTCCTCTGAGTCGGTGTCGGTGCTGTCCACGCCGTCGCTGTCCGTGCTGTCCACGCCATCGCTGTCGGTGCTGTCCACGCCGTCACTGTCCGTGCTGTCCACGCCATCGCTATCGGTGCTGTCCACGCCATCGCTGTCCGTGTTGTCCACACCATCACTATCACGCGTGGTCGCTTTCGAAGTCGTGCCACCAATCGTGCGAATGTCTTCGTCGGTCAAGCTCCCGATGTTCTGGTCGTTCTCACTCATTGCCGGCTCCTCGCTCGCTTCGAGCCTCGGAATGTACTCGGCTTCTCCTACCCCTGCTCCCGGCGAACCATGCGGTAGATATCAGATGGCGACGATCGAGCGGTTGTGGAGAAGCTGCCGCGGCGACAGCCCCGTTGCATGCGGGTCTTCCACCACTGCTTGCAGAGAGGAGACCTGGAATGAACGACACACGGAAGCCCACCGCGAGCGACAAGTCCTCCAAGGGGTTCACGGCCGAGGAACGAGCCGCGATGAGAAGCGCGCCCAAGAGCAGAAGGCGGCCGCATGCAAGGCGGACGCTGAAAAGGCCGTGCTCGCGAAGCTCGCCGAGATGTCGGACCGGATCGTGCCATGGGCGAGCGACTCCATGAGATCATCAAAGCCAGCGCGCCGGCCCTCTCGCCGAAGACCTGGTACGGGATGCCAGCGTAGGAGAAGGATGGCAAGGTCGTCTGCTTCTTCCAGAGCGCGGAAAAGTTCAAAACGCGGTATGCGACTCTCGGCTTCAGCGACGCGGCCAACCTCGACGATGGCGCGATGTGGCCGACGGCCTTCGCGCTGACGGATCTCTCGGCCGCCGACGAGGCAAAGGTCGGCGCGCTCGTGAAATGAGCGGTGAGCTGAGGACCCAGCCTCGCGAATCACGTTCCGACGTACTTGGCGAGATGCTGTCCGGTGAGGGTGGAGCGACCGGCAACCAAATCGGCAGGGGTGCCCTCGAACACGACCCGACCACCGTCATGCCCGGCTCCAGGCCCCATGTCGATGATCCAGTCGGCATGGGCCATCACCGCCTGGTTGTGCTCGATCACGATGACCGACTTCCCTGACTCGACGAGCCGGTCGAGCAGGCCCAGCAGGTGCTCGACATCGGCGAGATGGAGGCCACTGGTAGGTTCGTCGAGGACGTAGATCCCGCCCTTCTCCGCCATGTGGATCGCCAGCTTCAATCGTTGCCGCTCTCCGCCGGACAGGGTCGTCAGCGGCTGACCGATCTTCAGGTAGCCGAGCCCCACCGCAGACATCCGTTCCAGGATGGCGTGGGCCGCCGGTACCTTGGACTCGCCGACGGCGAAGAACTCCTCCGCCTCGGTGACCGACATCTCGAACACCTCGCTGATGTCCTTGCTCCCGAGCACGTACTCGAGCACTTCGGCGCCGAACCGCTTGCCTTCGCACACCTCGCAGGTGGTGGCGACGGTGTCCATGAAGCCGAGCTCGGTGTAGATGACGCCGGCGCCATTGCAGTTGGGGCAGGCGCCATCGGAGTTGGGACTGAACAGCCCGGGCTTGACCCCGTTGGCCTTGGCGAACGCCTTACGAATCGAATCGAGCATCCCGCTGTAGGTGGCGGGGTTGCTGCGTCGTGATCCGCGGATCTCGGTCTGGTCCACCAGGGCGACGCCCGTCTCCTCGGGAATGGAGCCTTGGACGAGTGAGCTCTTGCCGGACCCGGCGACGCCGGTGACCACGACCAGCACCCCGAGTGGGATGTCGACGTCGACTTCCTGCAGGTTGTTCCGAGTGGCACCTCGAACCTCGAGGCTCTCGGTAGACGTGCGGAACTCCGACTTGACGGCTGACCGGTCGTCGAGGTGCTTGCCGGTGAGCGTGCCGCTACCCCGCAACTCATCAACGGCGCCTTCGAACACCACCTCGCCACCGGCCGTCCCGGCACCGGGACCCAGATCGACGATGTGGTCGGCGATCTCGATGGTTTCCGGCTCGTGCTCCACCACGAGCACCGTGTTCCCCTTGTCGCGCAGCTGTCTCAGCAGATCGTTCATGCGCTGGACGTCATGGGGGTGGAGACCGATCGTGGGCTCGTCGAACACATAGGTCACGTCGGTGAGCGGGGAGCCGAGGTGGCGGATCATCTTGGTGCGTTGCGCCTCCCCTCCCGACAGTGTGCCGGATGGTCGATCGAGTGAGAGGTAACCCAGGCCGATCTCGACGAACGAGTCGAGTGTCTCCTGCAACGCATCGAGCAGGGGCTTGGCCGACGGCTGGTCGACCTGGCGGACCCACTCTGCCAGGTCGCTTATCTGCATGGCGCAGACGTCGGCGATGCTCTTGCCCGCGATCTCCGAGGACCGGGCTGTCTCGTTGAGCCGGGTGCCGCCGCAGTCGGGACAAGTGGTGAAGGCCACCGCTCGCTCTACGAACTCCCGGATGTGCGGCTGGAGCGAGTCGACGTCCTTGGAGAGGAACGACTTCTGTATCTGTGGGACCAGCCCCTCGTAGGTGAGGTTGATGTCGTTGATCCTGACCTTGGTCGGCTCTTTGTAGAGGAAGTCGTTGAGCTCCTTCTTGGTGTACTTCTTGATCGGTTTGTCCGGGTCGAGGAAGCCCGACTCGGCGTAGTAACGCACTGACCAGCCGCCCGCCTTGTATCCGGGCACGGTGATGGCGCCCTCGGCGAGCGACTTGTCCTCGTCGTAGATCTGGGTGAGGTCGATGTCGTTCACCGTGCCCATTCCCTCACAACGCGGGCACATGCCGCCTTGGTAGACGACGTTGCGAACCACGGTGCGCTCCCCCTTGCCCTTGTCGGCGGTCATCGCGCCGCTCGCCGTCCGGGTGGGAATGTTGAACGAGAACGCGGGTGGAGGCCCGATGTACGGGTCACCGAAGCGGCTGAAGAGGAGCCGCAGCATCGCATTGGCGTCCGTGGCGGTACCGACGGTGGAGCGAACGTTGGCGCCCATCCGCTGCTGGTCGACGATGATCGCGGTGGTCAGACCGTCGAGCACGTCGACCTCGGGCCGTGCCAGGGTCGGCATCACGCCCTGCACGAAGGCGCTGTAGGTCTCGTTGATCAACCGCTGCGATTCGGCGGCGATCGTGTCGAAGACGAGAGAGCTCTTGCCCGATCCGGAGACCCCGGTGAATACCGTCAGACGGCGCTTTGGGATCTCGACACTGACGTTCTTGAGGTTGTTCTCCCGGGCCCCGGTCACCCGGATGAGGTCGTGGCTGTCGGCGGTGTGCATTGCGTCCACGCTAGATCAGCCTGTCGTATTGAGATTCATACGGCCAACGCTGAGGAATCGGCACCCGGCGCGCTTCTCCGATCCTGCTTGGTTTCCGAACCGGGCCTGACCGGCCTCAGGCGTCGTCGCTGCAAGTCCGGTGGAGGTAGAGCTGGCACTCCTCCTCGGTGAAGCCGCGAGTGAGGAGCGACCCCGCGATCCCCACAAGCTCGTCGGTGTCGAGCGTGTTAGAAGGCGATCTGACTACTACCAACGGTCGCGCACAGCCATGGTTCGGTTGGAGGAAAGGCGGCAGCCGGCGGGTAACTGGTGCCGGGGTCTTGGGTGCCGAACTCCTCGAGTGATTCACCGGTCTCCAGGTCCCAGAGCTTGAGTGGCTCGTCCCAGGCGCGGCTGATCACCATCGACCCGCTCTCCTACCCGTGGCAGATCCCCTTCCAGTGCCACCACCCGGTCCTCTATGAGGGACGGTGAGCTGGTGAATGCCCTGTCGGCCACCCTCGCCGACAAGAGCCCGCTTGCCGGCCCCGCCGAATCGATGAGACGCTACTCGTGGGTGGCATCCGTCTACGACCGGAAGCTCGACGAGCTCGGAGGTGGCCAGAGCCGGAGGCTGGGGGAAGTCGGCGACGGGTGTACAGCCAGAAGGTGAGGGTGCCCCAAGCCCGATCGAGGTGATGGCGAGTGATGAGTTTGCTCTGTCTCGTGTCTGGCTCAACTCAACCAGGGGGCTCGGCTCAGCTGGGTCCGATGTCTCTGTACCGCGGGGGAAGAACGCGGTCGCGACTCTGAAGACGATGCCGGCTATCAGGGTGGCCATGAGAACACCGCCACCAGTGGTTGGCCATAGGTCGGGATACCAGGCGGGGAGATAGAGAGTCAATGGTGAATAGAGCGTGTACCACCCGAATATCAGAGCCAGAACCCAGGGCAGGGCGCGCACCAGGCTTCGCCGGCTGGGCCAGTCGAGTCGTGCTCGTCTGCCGGATCGCACATCTCGCACGAAACGAAGGAGGCCCGGCGCAAGCACGACCAATAGGCCAAGACTGATGGTGAGGAACACCCATGAAAGCAGTTCCAGCGAGGGGAGCGGCACCGAGCTGGTGCGGGTACCCGGTCCGTAGGTTGTGTCGAGGAACAGACCGGTGATCGCGTTGTGTAACGGCCCGGCCCGGTTGGAAGCCGAAGCGACCACAAATCCGTCGCCGGTAACAGTGTCGAGTATGAAGAACGCTTCCCAGCCGATGTTCCGTCCCCCGTGGGCGACGGAACGGTGCCCATTGAGCGAGCCCAGTGGATATCCCAGACCCTGATATGAGCCGGCCTCCGACACCGGTGTGGTCATCGTCGCGATGGTCTCCGGGGAGAGCACACCGCGACCCGGGGGCTCACCATTGGGGCCTCCGACCGTAGCTGCTACGAAGCGGGCGAAGTCTTCCACCGTCCCCAGCTCGCTCCCTATCCCATGAATCGCGAGCTGGCGATGCTCCAGGGTTTGGCCTTCTTCCCCGTACGGAGTGGGAGACCGGGCCTCGAGCTCAGGCGTCCACTCCCATCGCAGGCTTGCCGCGCCCAATGGGTCGGTTATCTCTCTCTGCACGAACGAGTCGAAAGGTTCACCGGTCACGTCTTCAATGAGGACCTGGAGAACGCCATAGCCGGCTCCCGAGTAGCGGTAGCCGCTTCCGGGTTCTTGCACGAGACCGATCCGGCCGAAGGACAGTCCACCCGGCTCCAACGTCTCAACGATCCCCTCCAGCAGATGCGCCCCTTGGAGAGACTCGACCGGATCGGGCGGATTGGCCCGCCGCGGGCTGTAGTCGACATACCCGTGGATGCCTAGACCAGAAGTGTGACTAAGAAGCCGTCGGACTGTGACCGCGCTGGGGTCATACAGGCCCGATTCGATCTGTAGACGATCCAGATACTCATTGGCCGATGTGTCGAGGTCGATTGCCCCCCGCTCCACCAGCTTCATCGTCGCCCAGGCCGTCAAGATCTTGCCACAGGAACCGAACTCGAAGACCCTATCGGGGCTCATTGCCGCGCCCGCCTCGAGGTCGGCCATACCATATGGGTTGGTCCAGACCACGATTCCATTCGAAATGAACGAAACCACGGACCCGGGAACCCCGTATTCGTCGAGGAGTCCGGGCATCTTCTCTTCGAGAAGAACCTCGAACTCACTGTCATCCACAGCCAATCCGGGGATCGGGACCAGGAGAATCACTATGAGGACGAGGATTCCGAGCGGAAGTCGCCGACGCCAGCAGGTGTCTCTCATCCGCGGCGCGAACCTGGTCGACTGACAAAGGCCTTACCTGGGGCATTGCCATTGGTCACCGGTGGACCCGTGAGGACATCGGGAAGGAGAAGGGCAGCGCAGCGGTGACACCACCGACCACTGCCAGGACTCGGGACAGTGCATGGACGTGACGGGGAAGAAGCGCACGTGATGCCACGGATGTGGACCGAAAAGCATCCTGGATCAGAAAACTCACTTGGACACACTCTCTGTCGGGTGTTTCGACCCTCTCAAAGGCGATTCTGCCCCCGGAGCAGTTGTCGGGTAGAGGACAAGGTCCCGAGTCGACGACCAGAATCTGAGCCGTCCGGGCAGGGCGCTCGAAACGCTATCTGCCGAGTGGGGTGACGAATGAGTATTTCGACTCTGGGCGTTCGAGTCGGGGTTGGCGACTATTCGATCAGATGACACCTAGGAGGGTGGAATGTCTGCAATAGCCCCACCAGATCGGGCGAGCAAGGCTCGTGTGAGTCGGAAGCGACTGCCGGTGAGCATCGGGGTGCTGTCCGTGCTTCTCGGGATCCTTGTAGTCGGCACCTTCGCGGCGGCACGGGCAATGATCACCAATCCATTGGAGCCTCTTGGCATGACGACCGAGTGGCTGGAGAACGCGCCCGTCGATACATACTTCTGGCCCGGCATGTTCTTCCTTGGGATGACCTTGGCCTCCGTGCTCACTCTGGCCGGCCTGGTGTTCCGCTGGCCGTGGAACTGGGCCCAGGGCATCGAATCCCGCATCGGGTATCGCTGGCCCTGGTTGGGGGCGGTGTCGATCGGAGCGGTACTGCTGCTCTTCGAGATCATCGAGCTGTTCTTGGTGCCCTTCCATCCGGTGATGCATCCGCTGTTGATCGCCTGGTCCCTGGCCATCATCTGGCTGCCATTCACCCACTCGGCGAGACAGCATCTCCAGGTCCAATAGCCAGCGGAGTTGAAGACTCCCTTGAAGGTGTTTTGTTGGTCTGCCGGGCCGGGTCACTGTCTGCGCAGTTGGCGGCATCAGGCTGCTCCCCATGAGTCGCCAGCCGGGCCCTGGACGGGGATAGTGCTGTCTGAAGCGCCGATGCATCCCGGCGCGATGATCATGGTTCCGAGGATGATGTCGGATCTTCATGCAGGGCGGAGCTCGAGACGTCGCAGGAATTGAGCGTTTATGGCGACGATGACTGTTGACGCGCTCATCAGCACCGCCGCCGCGGCGGGTGCGAGGACGAGCCCGGCCCAGGCGAAGGCGCCGGCGGCGAGGGGAATGGCCAGGACGTTGTAGCCGGTGGCCCAGACCAGGTTCTGGATCATCTTCCGGTAGCCGGCTTGGGAGAGTCTCCGGATGGCGACGACGCCGCGCGGATCGTCTGAGGCCAGCACTATGCCGGCCGATTCGATGGCGACGTCGGTGCCTGCTCCGATGGCGATGCCGACGTCGGCCTGTGCGAGGGCCGGTGCATCGTTGACACCGTCACCAACCAT
>Ga0268386_10000951_pt1 | contig 19400 bp, 13 predicted proteins | sample RVTome_15_FD_200260 | JGI IMG/M metagenome (GOLD analysis project Ga0268386, IMG submission 200260) | Soil microbial communities from uranium-contaminated site in the Upper Colorado River Basin, Wyoming, United States - RVT150D86... ...
TGCGCGGGGCCTGGGAGGGCACCATGGTGGAGGTGGTGGCGCGCCCGCGGGCCCGCGCGGACGAGGTCCTCCGCGCGCGCCCGGAGGTGGGGGACATGGAGGTGTTCGGCGAGCGCATCCACGCCAGCCTGCCCGGCGTCCCGCGCGACCAGGCCGGGGACGCGGCGCGCCGGCTGGCCGAAGCCCTCCGGGCCGCGGGGCTCGAGGTCGAGGCCGTGCGGCCGACGGCGCCGTCCCTCGAGGACGTGTTCATCCACCGCATCCGCGGCCGCGAAGCTCCGGTGATCGAGGCCCGGCGATGAGGGCCAACGCGATCGTGCCCGCCCTGGCCCTCGTCTGCGCCGCCCCCGTTGCGGCCCAGGGGCCCCCGGCGCCAGCGGATTCGGAGCCGGCGGCCGCCCTCACGCTCGACCAGGCGGTCGAGCGCGCCCTCGCCAGAGCGCCGTCGCTCGAGCAGGCCCGGGCCCTGGGCCGCGCCGCCGAGGCGGACGCGCGCGCCGCGCGCGGGCGGCGGCTGCCGCTGGTGGAGCTGAACGCGGGCTACACGCGACAGTCCGACGTCCCCGAGCTCGTGCTCGCCCTGCCCGGGGCGCCGCCGCGGACCATCTTCCCCAACATTCCGGACAACTACCGCACGCGGCTCGGCGCCTCGGTGCCGCTCTACACCGGCGGGCGGATCTCGGCCCTGGTCGAGGCGGCGGAGGGCGAGCGGAACGCGGCCGCCGAGGAGGTGCAGTCCACGGCCGCCGACCTCGTCCTGGAGACGATCGCCGCCTACTGGTCCCTCGTCACGTCCCGCGAGACGGAACGGGTGCTGTCCGATGCCCTGGCCGCTTACGACGCCCACCTGCGCGACGCCCGCAACCGCCGGGAGTTCGGGCTGGCCGCCTCGAACGAGGTGCTGGCCGTGCAGGTGGAGCGGGACCGGGCGGAGCTTGCGCGGCTGCGGGCCACGAGCGCTGCCTCTCTGGCCGACGCCAACCTGTCGCGGCTCCTGGACCTCCCGCCCGGCACGCGCGTGGAGCCGGTGGAGCCGCTCGAACGCCCGGCGGCGCCCGATGTTGACGTGGAGCTCCTCGTCACCGCCGCCCTGGCGGCCCGCCACGACCGGGCGGCGCTCGCGTCCCGGGTCGCGACCGCCGACGCGCAGACCAGGGCCGAGCGGGCGGCGCGACTCCCCCAGCTCGCCGCGTCGGCGGGCTTCGACTACGCGAACCCCAATCGCAAGATCCTGCCCCCCGACCCCCGCTGGAACGATACCTGGGACGTCTCGCTCACGCTTTCGCTCAACGTCTTCGACGGCGGGCGCACGTCAGCCGCGGTGGCCCGGGCCGAAGCGCGCGCGGAGGCGGCGCGGCGGCGGCTCGAGGACCTCGACCGGCGGATCCGGCTCCACGTCATCCGCGCCGCGCTCGACCTCTCGACCGCGCAGGCCGCGGTCGCGGTGGCGGAGCGCGCGCTGGAGGCGGGGCGCGAGAACCGGCGCGTCGCCGCGGACCGGTACCGGGAGGGGCTCATCCAGTCCTCGGAGCTGCTGGACGCCGAGACGGCCCTGCTCCGCGCGGGCCTGGACCGGACCGAGGCCCTGACCCAGGTGCGCCTGGCGGTGGCCGCCCTCGACCGCGCGGCAGGAAGATAGACGGTGGCGCCGGCGGTCGAGGTCTCGCGCCTGGGCAAGCGGTTCGGCGACTTCAAGGCGGTGGACGACGTCTCCTTCACCGTCGGGGAGGGGGAGGTCTTCGGTTTCCTGGGGAGTAACGGCGCCGGCAAGTCCACGACCATCCGGGTGCTCTGCGGCCTGCTCGCCCCCACGTCGGGCTCGGCCCGCGTGCTCGGCGTGGACGTGGCCCGGGATCCCGAAGGGGTGAAGCGACGCATCGGCTACATGAGCCAGCGCTTCAGCCTGTACGAGGACCTCACCGTCCGGGCCAACCTGCGCTTCTTCGGGGGGGTCTACGGCCTGCGCGGCGGCGGGCTCGCCGAACGCGAAGCCTGGGCGGTCTCGATGTCCGGGTTGGAAGGAAAGGAGGACGTGCTCACGGGCGAGCTGGCGGGCGGGTGGAAACAGAGGCTGGCCCTGGCCTGCGCCGTGCTGCACCAGCCGCACGTCGTCTTCCTCGACGAGCCCACGAGCGGCGTCGACCCGGTGTCGCGGCGGCGGTTCTGGCGGCTCATCGACGAGATGTCCGCCCAGGGCGTCACCGTCTTCGTGACCACCCATTACCTGGACGAGGCCGAGCACTGCCACCGGCTGGCCCTGATGCACGGGGGCCGGCTGGTCGCCCTGGGGACGGTGGGCGAGCTGAAGGAGGTGTTCTCGGGGCGGGCGGTGCTGGAGGTGACCGCCCCGCGCATCGCCGACGCGCTCGAGAAGCTAGACGCCCAGAGCTGGGTCCGCGAGACCTCGCTGTTCGGGACCCGCCTCCACGTCGTCGTGGACGACCCGGACGAGGGCCCTGTCCGGGTCTCGAGCCTCCTCGAGTCGGAAGGCAACGCTCCCGTCTCAGCCGTCCGGATCGTGCCCTCGCTCGAGGACGTGTTCATCCACCACATCGAGACCGAGGAGGCTCGGAGGCAGACCACCCAGGTGGCCCGATGAAGAAGACGGCGGCGGTCGGCCTCAAGGAGCTGCGCCAGATCTCCCGCGACCCGCTGAGCCTGGTCATGCTCCTGGGGCTGCCTGCGTTCATGCTCGTGCTGTACGGTTTCGCCCTCAACTTCGACGTGCGCCACGTGGCCCTGGCCGTCGAGGACCGCGACAAGAGCGCGGCCAGCCGTGACCTGATCTCGGCCTTCGTCAACTCCACCTACTTCGACAGGGTCGCCGCCCTCGATCCGGGGGCGGACCTCCAGCGGCTGACCGCCCGGCGCGTGGCCAAGGCCGTCCTCGTCGTCCCGAGGGGATACGGCGAGACGCTCGCGCAGGGTCGGGACGCCCGCGTGCAGCTCATCCTGGACGGCGCCGACGCCAACACCGCGACCACGGTCCTGGGCTACGCGGGCGCGCTGGTGGCCGAGGCCAACGCCGCCTCCGTGCGCCGGACGCTCCTGGCCCTGGGAGCCCGCGGCATGCCTCCCGGCATCGCTTACGAGCCGCGGGTCTGGTACAACCCGGAGCTCAGCTCGACGCGCTTCCTGGTCCCCGGCCTGATCGGCGCCCTGCTGATGCTCACCGCGGTGCTCTCCACCGCACTGTCGGTGGTGCGGGAGAAGGAACGGGGCACCATGGAGCAGATCAGGGTGGCCCCGATCCGCACGGTCGAGCTGATCCTCGGCAAGACACTCCCCTATCTGGGCATCTCCCTGGCCGCGACCGCGATCATCATCGGCGCCGCCCGCGTGCTGTTCGGCGTCGAGGTGAAGGGCCCGTACCTCGACCTGTTCCTCGCGACCCTGCTCTATCTGACCGGAGCCCTGGGGCTGGGGCTCCTCATCTCGACCGTCGCCGACTCCCAGGCCATGGCCTTCCAGGTCGGCATGCTGGTCTCGCTGCTGCCCGCGGTCCTGCTCTCCGGGTTCATCTTCCAGATCCGTTCGATGCCCACCGTCCTCCAGTGGATCACGCACCTGGTCCCCACGCGGTACTACCTCGTCATCCTTCGGGGCATCATCATCAAGGGGTCGGGGCTGGGGCCGTACTGGGACCAGATGGGCTACCTGGCCGCGTTCGTCCTCCTCACCCTCGGCCTGGCCTCGGTCCGGCTGGCGCGGCAGGAGGCCTGAGCCCGTGTACGTCCTCTTCCGCGTGGTCGTCAAGGAGCTGCTGCAGCTCCGGCAGGACCGGCGCATGATCCCGATCATCCTGGTCGCGCCGGTCCTCCAGCTCGTGGTGTTCGGGTTCGCGGTCAACACCGACGTCACCCGCGTCCCCCTGGTGCTGGTCGACCAGGACCGCAGCGCAGCCAGCCGCGCGCTGGCCGACGACTTCGTGCGCTCGGGGTACTTCGAGCTGGTGGGCGTCGAGGACGGGGTGCGCGCGATCGACGAGTGGCTCGTGACCGGCCAGGCGCAGGTCGCGCTCGTGATCGGCTCCGGCTACGCCGAGGCAATCGCCTCCGGCCGGACCCCGCGGGTCCAGGTCATCGCCGACGGAAGCGACGCGAGCCCGGCGACCGTGGCACTCGGCTACGCATCGGCGATCGTCAGCTCCCGGAGCCGGGAGCTGATCGCCGGCCGCCTGGGCGGGCTGGTCCGCTCGGCCGCCGCCGCCACGGGCGCCGCGCCGGTCCTGCCGGGCCGGATCGAGGCGGTCCCGAGGGTCTGGTACAACCCCGACCTCAAGAGCCGCTGGTTCTACGTCCCCGCCGTGCTGGCGATGATCCTGATGATCATGACCATGCTGCTCTCCGCCATGGGAGTCGTCCGGGAGAAGGAGATCGGGACCATGGAGCAGATCATCGTCACCCCGATCCGCTCCTGGCAGCTCCTGGCGGGCAAGCTCCTGCCGTTCGCGCTCATCGGCCTGCTCCAGGTGTTGGTGGTCACGGCGGTCGCGGTGTGGGGCTTCGACGTCCCGCTGCGCGGGTCGTTCGCCCTCCTGCTGGCGCTCAGCCTGCTGTTCCTCCTGAACACGCTCGGCGTGGGCCTGCTCGTCTCCACCCTGGTGCGCACGCAGCAGCAGGCCATGATGGTGGCCGCCTTCGTGTTCATGGTGCCGATGATCTATCTCTCGGGGCTGATCTTCCCTATCGAGAACATGCCCCAGGCGATCCAGTACGTGACCTACGCCATCCCGGTCCGCTACTACGCGATCATCATCCGCGGCGTCTTCCTCAAGGGCTCCGGCATCGACGTGCTCTGGCCGCAGGCCGCAGTGCTCCTGGCCATGGGCCTCTCGATCATGACGCTGGCCTCGCTAAGGTTCCGCAAGCGGCTGGACTGATCCCCCCTCACCGTGACCCGGCGCCCGCGCGCCGGCCCCACGATCGGGCTCCCCGTCGGTCGCCCATGGACGCGAGCGTGCTCGCGGCCAGCGCGGCGCTCTCCGCCCCGGGGTTCCGCGCGTGCATGGTCTCGAGCAGCCCGTGAACCTCACGCACAGTCCGGCCGCGCAAGCCCCAGACGACGGCCAGCCGCGCGTAGGCCTGCGTGTTCTCGGGGAACAGGCGAATCTCCTCCTCGAACGCGGCCTCTGCCTCCGCCAGCCGGTCCAGCCGCGCCAGCGCGTCCCCGCGAAGGAACGCGCGGTCGCGGACCGGCACCTCCGCGTCCGCGCCCTTCCGCGCCGCCTCGAGCACTTCCAGGGCGAGCGCCGCCTGGTGCCGGCGCAGGTGGACCTCCGCGAGCACGAGGCGGGCGCCCGGGTCCGGGACCGCGGCGGCCAGGGCCTGGCGCGCGGCGCTCTCCGCCGCCGGCAGCTCGTCCCTCTCCAGCGCCGCTCTCGCGATGATCGCCTGGGCGGCGCCGGGGCTCACCTCGGCCGCGGCCCGGGCGTGCCGCTCGGCCTCGTCGAAGCGGCCGCGCTGCGCGGCGAGACGCGCCCGCGCGAGCGCGATCTCGCCCGACGGCGTGGGCCACAGCTCCTGGGCGCTCGCGAAGGCGGCGTCCGCCTCGTCCACGCGCCCGGCGCGCGCCAGCGACTCGGCCAGCCCGAACTGCGCGTCGAAGAGTCCCTCGTTGCGCGCCACCAGGGCGCGGAACACGGGAATCGCCTCCTCGTCGCGCCCGGCCGCGGCCAGGCCGAACCCGCGCCGGAGCTCCCGCAGCACCGGGAGCTGGTCGCGGGGGTCGGAACGCGCGCGATCCGAGGCGGGCGCCGGCGCCGCCTGGCCGAGGTACCCGAGCGCGCGCAGGCGCTCGACCGCTTCGGGGTCGGCCGGCGCGGGGGCGGTGAAGCCGACGCGCAGCGAGTCCAACTCGCGCCGCAGGGCCGCCGCCACGCCCGGCCGGGCGTCGACCAGGTCGTCTCGCTCGGCGCGGTCCCTGGCGAGGTCGAACAGCTCCTCGCGCGCGCCCGCGATCAGGTGATGGCCGCCGCCCACCAGCGAGTACAGCTCGCTCCAGCCCAGGTGGATGCGTGGATAATACGTCTCGGCGTAGAGGCTCCGCTCCCCGGCGCCCGCGAAGAGCGAGCGGCCCTGCAGGTCCGCCGGCAGCGGGAGCCCAAGCAGCGACCCCACCGTCGGCAGCACGTCGATCAGCCCCACCGGGCCGGCCACGCGGCGCCCGGCGCCCTGCCCTCCGGGCAGCTTGACGATCATGGGGACGTGGAGGGCTTCGCGGTAGAGCAGGATCCCGTGATCGGCCTCTCCGTGGTCCCCCAGCCCTTCGCCGTGGTCGGAGGTCAGCACCACCAGCGCCCGCTCGTACAGGTCGAGAGCCCGGAGCTGCGCCAGGAAGGCGCCCACGACGTCGTCGGCGGCGGCGATCTCGCCGTCGTACGGGTGACGCGCCGCGCTCCGGAAGGGCTCGGGGGGGTCGTAGGGCAGGTGCGGCTCGTAGAGGTGCAGGAACAGGAACAGCGGACGGCCGCCGGCGCCGCGCGCGAACGCGAGCAGCCGTTCCGCCGTCGCCCGTCCCGCGCGCTGGACGCGCCCGGCGGAGTCGGTGGACACAGTCGACGCCTCTACCTCGTCGTAGAAGTCGAACCCGTGGCGCAGCCCGGTGTCGCCCCGCATCACGTACGCGGAGACGGCGGCGCCGGTCGCGTGTCCGCTCCCGCCCAGCAGGGCCTGGAGCGTCGGCGTGCCGGGCGCGAGCGTGTAGCCGAGGTTGTTGCGCACGCCGTGCCGCGGCGGCAGCAGGCCCGTGAGCAGGGACGCGTGCGCGGGCAGCGTGAGCGGGCAGGGGGTGTAGGCGTCCTCGAACAGCACGCTCTCCCGGACGAGCGCGTCGATGTGGGGCGTCGCCACGGCTCGGTAGCCGTAGGCGGGCAGGTGGTCGGCGCGAAGGGTGTCGATCGTGATCAGCACGACCGGCGTGCCGGGCGGCGCCGTCGGATGCCGTTCGGCCCGGGCGCAGGACAGGGCGACGGCGGCCGCGACCAGGACGTGAAGGTGCCGGGACATGGGAACGGGCGGCGGCGCCGCCCCGGAGGGCCGGACCGGCGGCGCGTCACGTCACGAGCTTACAGCAACCGATCCGTCCGCTCAGAAGCGGAAGCCGAGGGCGAAGCGGAACTCCCGCGGGAGCGGATAGCTGTTGTTGTCGATGGCCTCGCCGAAGCGGGGACCCTGGATGAACTGCGACGGGATCCCGTTCGCGTCCACCGGTCCGTCGGGGTCGGGCTCGACCGTGGTGTTGAACCCGCTGGTCCCCGACCCCAGCTTCTTGTTGTTGAACAGGTTCCTCACGTCGAACTTCACGTACGGTCGCAGCTTCTTGTAGGTCTTGATGTCGTAGGTCACGGCCAGGTCGACCAGGTGCGCGCCCGCGAACTCGCCCAAGCCGCGCTCGCCGAAGTAGACATTGAGGACGGGCCCGGGGGGCTGCGCGTAACCCGGGTCGCGCGAGAGCTGCACGTCCGACGGGCCCTGGTTCGCCGCGACCAGGCTGTAGGTGAGCGGCGAGTCGTACCGCCACAGCAGGCCGACGTTGAGGCTGCCCACACCGCCCAGGCCCAGGTCGTATGTGGTCCAGGCCCGCGCCTTGTGCTTCTGGTAGTCGTTGAGGCGCCCCTCGGGGAAGTTGCGCTCGGCCACCAGGATCTCGGGGTTGTCGCCGATGGCCGAGGAGATGGCGGGCTGGTTCGTGTCCTCACCTTCGAAGTTGCCGTGGTTGCGGAGCTGGTGCGTGTAGCTGGCGTTGACCAGCCAGCGGTCGGTGAGCCGGTAGTTCGTCAGCAACTGGATCGCCTGGTACTCGCGGCGGGGCCCGTCGCTGTTGCGGAACACAGTGCGGTCGAGCAGGAACGGACCGGCGCAGCCCGCGCACGACGACTCCGTCGTCACCTCGACGGTGCCCAGGTCGATGGTGGTGAAGTCCTCCACGAAGTCGGTCATCCAGCGGTTGGTGTAGATGACCTTGGCCGCCCCCCGCTGGCCCAGCTGCGCGCCGGCTGCCAGCGTCCACTCCTTGACCAGGGGCGACGAGAGGTCCCCGTCGAAGCTGACGTTGCTCGTCGGCAGGAACGCTCCCAGCAGGACGTAGTTGCCGGGGTCGAAGCCGGGCGCGAAGCCCAGTCCCTCTCCCTCGGGTCCGACGTACAGCCCGTAGACGAGGGTCGGGTTCCCCGCCCCCTGGTTGTTGCCGAACTGGCTCAGGTTGTAGGACGCCGCGTAGTGGGAATACGTCCCCTGGAGCTTGAAGCGGCCGTCCCCCCTCGGATCGAACTCGGCGGCCAGGCGCGGCACGATCGTCCGCGTGTCGAGGCCGACGAGGTTGGACGAGGTCGTGTCGCTCTGGACGCTCTCGAAACGCACACCCAGGTTGAAGGCCAGCCTGTCGCTTAGCTGCCAGCGGTCGTTGAGGTAGACGGTCGCCGTGTTCACGTTCAGCTCCGCGCCGCGCTCGGCCAGCCAGTTGAGGAGCAGGCCGCCGCCCGGAATGAACACGGGGGTCAGGTTCCCGTTGGCGTCGAGCACGGGATCGCCCGCGGCGTCCGTCTTGTAGTCGGCGTAGAAGACGAAGTTCGTCGGCGACTGGGAGTTGCCGCCCTTGAAGCGGTTCTTGTAGTACTCGAAGCCGCCCTTCAGGTCGTGTTTGCCGAGCGAGCCGGTCGACACGAAATAGGACAGGCTGGTGGTGAACTGCCGGCTGTCGCGGTCCTGGGGATCGGTGCCGTAGTCGAAGTAGGGAGCGTTGTAGTGCTGCCCCGGCTCCACCGCGGCCGAGTTGCCGAAGGTGAAGATGGGCGACCCGGTGGCCACGTCGGTGTCCGTGCCGTCCCCGTCCCGGAAGCCCAGGCCCTGCTGGGAGTACTGGGCCTCCAGGAACAGGTCGGAGCGCAGCACGCCGCTGTAGTTGACCACGAACAGGTCCTGCGGGAACTCCGTCACGTCGTTGGTGCTGGGCGCGACGCTGAAGTCGAACGTCGGCTCGGCGTCGGTGGTGCGGTTGCGCGTGTAGACCGCCTGCACCGTGTGGTTGGGGCGGATGGTCCCGGTCAGCTTGCCCTCGAACCGCCGGTCCTCTCGGTCCCTCGAGAACGGCACGGCCGAGAAGGGGAACGTCTCCTGCTCGGTCCGGTCCTCGCTGCGGCCGGCCAGGAAGAACCAGAGGCGGTCCCTTACGATCGGGCCGCCGAGGGTGGCCTGGAACACCCGGTTGAGCTTGCTCTCGCGGGTCGTGCCGTCCTCGTCCTCCACCGGAGTCTCGTCGCGCCAGGCCGCATTGGTGAGGTCGGTGCGGAAGCTGCCCGAGAACTCGTTGCCGCCGCGCTTGGTGACGGCGTTGATGACGCCGCCGCCGAAGCGTCCGAACTCGGCCGAGACGCCGCCCGCGATCACCTGCGTCTCCTGGATGGCGTCCTCGATGAACACGCTGTTCGGCGTACCGAACAGGGAGTCGGTGACGTCGACGCCGTCGAGCAGGAAGACGTTGTCGTAGGCGAAGCCGCCGGCGATGGTGACCTGGCCGGCGTTGGGGGTGTTGTCCGTGAGGCCGGGCGCCAGCTCGGCGATCTGCGAAAGCGTGCGGCCCGTGGCCAGCGTGTCCACTTCCCTGGCCGAATACGTGGTCGTGGACTGTGTCGTCTCCAGCAGCGACGGCGTGTCCGCGGTCACGGTCACCGTCTCCTCGACGGCCGCCACCGAGAGGGTCGGGTCGACGCGCGAGGTCTGCGCCAGCTCCACGGTCGTGTTCTGCTCCACGGTCGCGAAGCCGGAGAGCTCGAACCGCACCCGGTAGGAACCGGTCGGAAGGCCCTTGAGGATGTAATCCCCGTTCCCGGTCGTGACGGCCGAGCGCTCGCCCTGGAGCGCAGGTGAGGTGGCGGTGACGGTCACGCCGGGCAGGACCTCACCATCCGAGGACGTGACCCTGCCGGTGAGGACTCCGGTCTGGCTTCCCTGCGCCCACGCCGCGCCGGTGCCGGCGAGCAGCGCCAGGGCGACGCCGAGCATGCGACTGCGAAGAGCCATGCTCATCTCCTTGAACTAAAACGCGCCGGACTCCCGTCGAGCCAACGGATTGAACGGCAGTTGTCGGTCCACGTGGGCGCTCTTGAGCAAGGCTCGGGCCAGTCGCCGCGCGTGGGAGTTTGCGGTGGTTTCGCGGCGACAAGGCCGGCTCGAGCGAGGCTGTGCCCTGCCTTCGGTGCGACGGTCTGGATCAGGGATCCAACTCGCCGTCGAGTCGCACGGCCGGATGGGCCTGGCGACGATGGATGTGTTCTCCAAGATGTTGAGCATCTGCTGCCGCGGGCGGCGGTGCCATGTCCCCGCCGTGGCGTCCGTCTCGGAGGGCGGCCGGACGGGTCGATGTCGAGGTGCCCGGGCTACGGAGGCGACCCCTGCCCGCTGAACGGACCCGACCTGCGGGGCCCTCTGCGGGCTCCCGGGGGCCGGTGCATTTGATCCATTGACCGGGCGGAGTCGCGTGCCTACTTGTGGGTGCGGGAGGAATTCCGAAAGGAGGCCGACGTGCCGACAGTGGCTGACAAGCGCGCGGACCTGGCCGGGCCGGGGATCGGGGACTACGATGCGCTGGAAAAGGTCCTCCCCCACGACTACGACTCGCTGCTGAACCGCAAGGACACCCAGCGCGCCATCTTCGCGGTCAAGCGCTACGTGGAGGAGGGCCTCTGCCGCGAGCTGAACCTGACCATGGTCCAGGTGCCCCTCATCGTCGACGCCGAAAGCGGCGTGAACGACCTGCTGGACCGGGACGGCTCACGGACGCCGATCCAGTTCCACATCGCCAACGACCGCGAGATCCATCCCCTGGACGCCCAGGTGGTCCAGGCCGCGACCAAGTGGAAGCGGGTGGCGCTCGAGCAGCTCGGGATGCACGTGGGCGAGGGCCTCTGCACCGACATGCGGGCGGTCCGCAAGGACTACTTCCTCGACCACGACCACAGCGCCTACGTCGACCAGTGGGACTGGGAGCGGGCCATCACCCCCCACCAGCGGAGCCTGGCGTTCCTGCAGGACGTGGTCCGCCGCATCTGGAAGGTGCTCAAGGGGGCCGAGGCGCACGTGCAGGACGCCTTCCCGGAGCTGAGGACGCGCCGCTACCCGGGCCTCCCGGCGCAGATCGAGTTCTTCCACGCCGAGGACGTGCTGGACATGTACCCGGACCTCCCGCGCAAGCAGCGCGAGACCCGGCTGCTCCAGAAGCACCCGGCGGTGTTCATCATCGGCATCGGCTGGACCCTCAAGGACGGCTTTCCACACGAGATGCGCGCCGCGGACTACGACGACTGGTCGACCCCGATCGTCACTGAGGACGGCCGCCCCATGCACGGCCTCAACGGCGACATCCTGGTGTGGAACCCGGTCACCCGGCGCCGGCACGAGCTGAGCTCGATGGGGATCCGGGTCGACGCCAGGAGCCTCCGCGAGCAACTCGAGATGACGGGCCAGCTCGACTTCCTGCGGTTCCCGTACCACCGGGGAATCCTGGACGGAACGCTCCCCCTCAGCATCGGAGGGGGGATCGGCCAGTCCCGGACCTACATGCTGCTGCTCCGCAAGGCGCACCTGGGGGAGGTGAGCGTCAGCGTCTGGCCCAGGGCGCTGAGGGAGATCTGCGAGAAGAGGAACATCCACGTCCTGGAGTAGCGACCGTCGCGAGGCCCCCGCGGCGGCCCCGGGCTCAGGACGGTACCAGGTCCTTCCGCGACGGTTCGGCGTCGCTCTCGCGTCGGACGCCTTCGCGCGCCAGCCTCGCCTCGATCGTCACGCTGGCCGCCACCTCTGCGGCGGCGGCGATCACCTCAGGGCACAGGCCCCGATACAGCCCGAAGTGCCGCCCCTCGATGGCGTAGACGACGACGTGCTCCGGAAGCTCGCCCAGGGTGCGCGCCATCTCGACACCCTCGGCGACGCCCCACGAGTGGGTCGAGCCGCTGCGCAGGTACCAGGGCAACCGTCCTCCCCCCACCTGGAACCGGCGGACCGCGCCGGGCCGGCCGCCGCCGAGGGCTGCGTCGACCACCACGACGTGCTTCCAGCCCCGCCAGACATCCAGCAGCTCCAGCGCGTCGCCCGAGCACCGGGCGAGCCGGACGCCCGGGGGCCGCAGCGCCTCCAGGCACCGGACGACCTCCAGGCCCGCGCCGTCGTCGCCGCGGTCGGGATTGCCGATGCCGATCACGAGAGTGTCGTCCACGGAGCCCTCCGATCGGTTCGAACAGCACGAAGCAGGCCAGGCACGGCATCTCCGCAGCCCGCGCCCAGGGCGTCCGCACCCCGATACACGGCGCAAACCCGGCGCCGGGTGGCCGGTGGGCGCACAGATTGCGGCGCGGCGGCTCAGGCCGAGACCCGCTGCGGCAGGCGCAGGCGCTCGCGGATCTCCGCCTGCACCTCGGACGGCGAGCGGGTCCCGTCGACGGTCACAAGCTCACCCTTGCGGCGGAGCAGGTCGAGCATCGGCCGGGTCTTCTCGCAATAGTCATGCAGGCGCTCGGCCACCACCTCCGGCCTGTCGTCCGCCCTCGCGACGAGGCGACCCCCGCACACGTCGCAGGTGTCGGGGGCCGCCGGGCGGTGGTGGATCAGGTTGTAGTCGAGGCCGCAGCGAGCGCACAGCCGGCGCGACAGTATCCGCTCGGTCACCACGGCGTCGGGGACCTCGATGACGATCACCGCGTCGACGTCGTAGCTCTCGAGGAAGAACCGGGCCTGGGCGACGTTCCGGGGAAACCCGTCGAGCACGAACCCGTAGTTCCAGTCGTGCTGCTCGAGCCGCGCGTGCACGACCTCGTCGACCACCTCGTCCGGGACGAGCTGGCCGCCGGCGACGATGCGCTTCACCCGGGACCCGAGCTTCGTGTGGGCCTGGACATGCCAGCGCAGGATGTCCCCCACGCTGATGTGGACGAGGTCGAGGTCGCGCGCCAGCAGGCCGGCCTGGGTCCCCTTGCCGCTCCCCTGCAGGCCCATCACGACGTACTTGTGCATCGCCTCGCCTCCGGTCGAAAACCGTCCTGCGCCCGAGGCTGCATCGGCCGTGCCGTCGGGAGTCGCCGGACGCACCAGGCCCGGAAGCCGAATCTCGCGCCACGCCCGCCATCGAGCGCAGGGAATGCGCCCGCCCCCGCCGGCGCGCGCGAATCGCGCGCCCGCGGGCCCTGGGTCCGGCCGAGTGGCGGCGCCGATTCGTCCCTGGCGAACCCTTCCGGCCCGGCCCGGCTCTCACCCCCCGGAGGCAGAAACCGCATGAAGAGCACCCGGCTCGGGACCGCCCTCGCTCTCGCCTTGACACCGAGCCTCGCCGCCGCGGCCGAGGTCCCCGTCTCGCTGGGCCAAGCGCTGCGGACGGCGGAGGAACACAACCCCGAGATCCTCGCCCAGCGCGCCAGGAGCGCCGCCGCAGCGGCCAGGACCGGCGCCGTCCGGAGGTCGACGTGGCCGCGGCTCTCGCTGGTCACTGGATGGTCACGGACCGACGCGCCCTCGATGGTGTTCGCCCAGAAGCTGAACGCCGGGGAGTTCGACCAGGCCGACTTCGCGATCGACCGCCTGAACGACCCCGACACGCTCTCGCACCTCACCACCACCCTCGCCGCCGAGGTGCCCATCGACCTGTTCGGACGCGTGGACGCGCTCGCGCGGGCCCAGTCGGCGCGCGAGCAGGCCGCGGACGATGCCACCGAGGAGGGCCTCCTGGAGCTGCGCTTCCAGGTCTCCGAAGCCTACCGTCGCGCCGCCGTCGCGCACCGGCTCGTCGAAACGACGGTGCAGTCCGTCACGGCGGCCCGAAGCCGCGAGGCCGACATGCAGGCCCGGGTCGACGAGGGCGCAGCTCTGGCCGCCGACCTCCTCCGGGTACGGGGGCGCCGCCGGCAGCGGGAGGCCGACCTCGCCGAGCGGCGCGCGGACGCCGCGGTCGCGGTGGCCGCGCTCTCGCGGATCCTGGGCGCCGGGGACGCCGTCTCGTACCGGCCGACCGAGCTGGCGGGGGCGCCGGCGCCGCTGGAAAGCGACGGGGCCGCTTGGGTGGCTCGAGCCGTCGCGGCACGGCCGCAGGTCCGCGCCGCCACGCGGCGGATGGAGAGCCAGCAGTGGACGGCCCGGGCGGAGGAGCGGGCGGGTCGCCCGGAGCTGGCCGCCTGGGGCCAGGTCCAGGACGACCGCAGCCGGCTCGGCGGAGGCCGCCGGTCCACGGCATTCGGCCTGCTACTGCGCTGGTCGGCCTTCGACGGCGCGCGCGGCAAGAGGGTGGCCGCGGCCGAGGCCGAGGCCCGAGCCGCCGCGCTTGAGCAGCGGGCCACACGCGACCAGGTCCGGCTCGAGGTGGAGACAGCCTGGCTCCGGGCCCAGGCGGCGCGGGAGCGTCACGTCGCCGCGGCCGGCGGGGCCGAGGAGGGCCGGGAGGCCCTCCGGGTGGTGCGCGAGCGCGGAGAGCAGGGCATGGCGACGCTCTCCGACGAGCTGGAGACCGAAGCCGCCAGCCTGGCCGCCGAGATCGAGGAGATCCGCGCCGCGTCGGACGCCGCGGTGGCGGACGCGGCGCTCCTGCGCGCGGCGGGACGGTAGCTGCCTTGCGCGCTCACCTGCTTGCCGCTAGGTCACGTTCGCGGCGCGCAAGGCAGCTATCTGAGGTCCGATCTTCTGAAAGGCCATCCCTGAACGACGTGGAGGAACCGGCAATGACACCGAGACCTGGAGCGCCACTGGCCACCCTCATCTTCACTGTGGCGGTGGCCGCCTGCAGCAGGAGCGCTCCATCCCCATCGGCCCAGGCATCGCCGCCGCCATCCGTCCCAGTCCGGACCGTCGCCGTGGAGCGGAGCGGGGGTGGCGGCACCGTCGCGGTGCCCGCCACGGTGCACGCGCGCCGCCGGGCCGCGCTGGCAGCGCGCGTGCCCGCCTCGGTGACGGCCCTGCCCTGGCGGGAAGGCGACCGCGTGGCGTCCGGCGCTGTCGTGGTGAGGCTCGACGACACGGCGCTCCGGTCGCGTGTGGACGCCTCGGAGGCGGCGGCGCACGCCGCCGACCGCGACCTGGCCCGGGTCGAGGCGCTGCTCGCGAAGGGCGCAGCCACACCCCGCGAGGCCGATGAGAGCCGCGCGCGAGCCTCGGCGGCGGCGGCGGCGCTGGCCGCCGCCCGCGACGACCTCGCCTACGCCGTGCTCCGCGCCCCGTTCGCGGGCACGGTGGCGGCGCGCCCCGTGGACGTGGGCGACGTCGTCCAGCCGGGCGCCACGCTGGTCGAGATCGAGGGCGACGACGGGCTCGAGGTGCGCACCACCGTGGAAGCGGAGCTGCTGCCCGAGCTGGTCCGGGGAACCCTCGTCCAGGCAGCGGTCGACGGACAGCCCTGGCCGCTGGAGGCCACCGTCAGCGCGGTCTCCGCTTCCGGCGATCCCGCCAGTCACCGCTTCGAGGTCCGGGCCGACCTGCCCCGCGCGGAGGGGTTGCGCTCGGGGCTGTTCGCCCGTCTCCACCTGCCCTCCGGCAGCGCCGAGGCGCGGCTGCTGGTCCCCGAGTCGGCCGTGGTCGCCCGTGGGGGCCTTAGCGGCCTCTTCGTGGTGGCCGAGGGGACGGCCCGCCTGCGCTGGGTGGCGGTCGGATCGACGGCGAACGGCATGACCGAGGTGAGGGCCGGCGTGGAGGCGGGCGAACGCGTCGCGCTGGCGCCGGCGGACCTGGCCGACGGCCAGCCGGTCGCCGAGACCGCCGAGGCCCGTTGATGCGCGTCGGACCGGCGGGACGTATCGCGCACGCCTTCATCGACAGCAAGCTCACTCCGCTGCTCATCGCGGCCTCGCTCGGGCTCGGCGCGCTCGCCCTGCTGGGCACTCCACGCGAGGAAGAGCCGCAGATCCGGGTCCCGATGGTCGACGTCGGCGTCGCCTGGCCGGGTGCCGAGCCGGGCGAGGTCGAGACCCGCGTGGTCGAGCCGATCGAGCGGGCCATGTGGGGCATATCGCAGGTCGAGCACGTGTACTCCGCGGCGCACCGGGGCTTCGCCCTCGTCACCGTGCGCTTCCACGTCAACGAATCGAACGAGGAGAGCCTGGTCAAGGTCTACGAGCGGCTCTCCGCCCTGGGCGCAACGCTCCCGCCCGACTCCCTGCCCCCCGCAGTCGAGCTGCATTCCATCGACGACGTGCCGTTCCTGACCCTCACGCTCTGGAGCGAGACGGCGACCAGCGACAGCATCCGGCCGCTGGCGGCCGAGCTGGCCCAGGAGCTGTCCGAGATCCCGGAGACCAGCAAGGTGTACCTCGCCGGCGGCCAGCCGCGGGTCGTCACCGTCGAGCCCGATCCTGACCGCATGGCCGCGGGCGGCGTCAGCTGGCTCCGACTCGCCGGGGCGCTCCGCTCCGCGGCGGCCCGCCAGGAGGCCGGGACCGCGGTCCGCGACAACCGCGAGACGCGGATCGAGGTCGGGCCGCTGTTCGCGACCGCCGAGGACGTGGGCCGGGTCGTCGTCGGCCTGCGGGACGGACGGCCGCTCTACACGACCGACGTCGCGCGCGTGATCGACGGGCCGGGAGAGACGACCGACGCGGTCTTCTTCGCCCTCGGCCCGGGCCGGGCGACCGCCGAGCGGCCGGCCGGACGCGAGCACCCGGCCGTCACGATCGCCCTGGCGAAGCGGCCCGGAGCCAACGCCACCCAGTTGGCGGAGACCGCACTCACGAAGCTCGACGAGCTGCGCCCCCGCCTGCTCCCCGCCGCCGTCCACGTCGAGGTGACGCGGAACTACGGCCACACCGCGGCGGAGAAGTCCAACGAGCTGGTCGAGCACCTGCTGATCGCGACGCTCTCGGTGGTGGCCCTGATCTCGCTGGCGATGGGCTGGCGCTCGGGGCTGGTGGTCGGCATCGCGGTGCCCGTCACCCTGGCCCTGACGCTGTTCATCTACTTCCTGGCCGGCTACACGCTGAACCGCGTGACCCTGTTCGCGCTCATCTTCTCGATCGGCATCCTGGTCGACGACGCCATCGTAGTGGTCGAGAACATCGAGAGGCACCACCGCGAGAAGCGGGGCGTCTCGTTCCTGCGCGTGGCCGCCGAGGCGGTCGACGAGGTCGGCAACCCCACCATCCTGGCAACCTTCACGGTGATCGCCGCCATCCTCCCGATGGCGTTCGTGAGCGGCCTGATGGGGCCGTACATGCGGCCCATCCCCGCGGGCGCCTCCGCGGCGATGCTGTTCTCGCTGGCCGTGGCCTTCATCGTCTCGCCCTGGGCCGCCTACCGGATCCTCCGGCACGACGAGCCGGCTGTGGAGCCTGCGGATCGAGGGACAGAGCGCGGAGCCGGTCCGGGTCGCGGCGCCCCCCTCCCCCGGCGGGGTGAGGGACAGGGTGGGGGGTCGATGAATGACTCCTGGCAGACCCGGGCCTATCGCCGCGTCATGTGGCGGCTGGTGACGCAGCCGGTCGCGCGCTGGGCCTTCTTCGCCGGCGTGCTGCTCGTCCTGCTCGCCTCCCTGGGGATGGTCGGCGCCGGCCTCGTGAAGGTGAAGATGCTGCCGTTCGACAACAAGAGCGAGTTCCAGGTGCTGGTCGACCACGAGGCCGGGACGCCGCTCGAGGTCACCCTGGAGACCGCCCGCCGCATGGGCCGGGCGCTCACCGCGGTGGACGAGGTGGCGGACGTGCAGGTCTACGCCGGGACGGCCGCGCCGTACAACTTCAACGGCCTGGTGCGCCACTACTTCCTGCGCCGCTCCCCCCACGGCGCCGACCTCCAGGTGAACCTGGTCGACAAGCAGCACCGTTCCCTCCAGTCTCACGACCTCGCCAAGCAGGTGCGGCCCGTCCTGGTGGAGATCGCGAAGGCCCGCGGCGCGCGGGTCAAGGTCGTGGAGATCCCGCCCGGCCCGCCCGTCCTGGACACTCTGGTGGCGGAGATCTACGGGCCGTCGGATCGGCTGCGCGAGCAGACGGCCGAGACCGTGCGCGGACTCTTCGAGACGACCCCGGGGGTCGTGGACGTGGACGATTCGCTCGCAGCCCGCCGCGACCGTGTCCTGCTGACCCTGGACCGCGAGAAGGCGGGCCTCAAGGGCGTCTCGGTCTCGGCGGCGGGCGAGACGCTCGCCGGCCCCGGGGCCGGCCGCGACGTGGGGCGCCTGGACGTGCCCGCCTCGCGCGAGCCCGTCCCGATCCGGCTGCGGCTCTCGCCCTCCGACCGCGCGAGCCTGGAGCGCCGGCTGTCGCTCCGGGTCGACGCGCCGGGAGGCCCGGTGGCGCTCGGCGAGCTGGCCAGGACCGAGCGCGCCCCGGAGCCTCAGCCCATCCTCCACAAGGACCTGAAGCCCGTCGTCTACGTCTTCGGCGACCTGGCCGGGGAGCGGGAGAGCCCGGTCTACGCACTCGGCGCGCTGAACGACAAGCTGGACGCGGTCCGCATCGGCGGCGCGGCCGTCGAGCGCCACGCGATCGCGGCTCCCGTCACCAGCGACCGGCCGGCCCTGAAGTGGGACGGGGAATGGCAGATCACCTACGAGGTGTTCCGCGACCTCGGGATCGCCTTCGCCGTGGTGCTGGTGCTGATCGCGATCCTGGTGATCGGCTGGTTCCAGTCGTTCACGGTGCCGCTCGCGATCCTGCTGCCGATCCCCCTCTCCCTGATCGGCATCATTCCCGGCCACTGGGCGTTCGGGGCCTTCTTCACCGCCACCTCGATGATCGGGTTCATCGCGGGAGCCGGCATCATCGTCCGCAACTCGATCATCCTCGTCGACTTCATCGAGCTGAAGCTGCGGCAGGGCGCTCCGCTCGAGGAGGCGGTCGTCGAGGCCGGGGCGGTGCGCTTCCGTCCGATGCTCCTCACCGCGGCCGCGGTGGTGGTGGGGTCGCTGGTGATCCTGTTCGACCCGATCTTCCAGGGCCTGGCGCTGAGCCTGATGATGGGCGAGGTCGCCGCCACCTTCTTGTCGCGCCTCGCCGTCCCCGTCGTCTATTACCTGATCGCGCGCCGCGGGCGCGCCGGCCTCCTCCACCAGGAGAGCCTGGCGCCCGCGATCGCGTCCTGAGGAGGTCCCATGACCGTCGAGCGCGCCATCCGTGCCCTGGCCGGCTCCCTGGTGGTGATTTCCGTGGCCCTGGGCTACTGGCTCCACCCGGCGTTCCTGCTGTTCACCGCCTTCGTGGGCGCCAACCTGTTCCAGTCCGCGTTCACCAACGCGTGCCCCGCCATGACCGTGTTCCGCCGCCTCGGGCTGCCCGACGCCGCCGCGACCGCACGCCCATGAAGGCGGTCGTGGTCGTCACCGACTCGGAGGCGATGAACGCCTTCGAACGCGCCTTCCTGGAGAGCGGCGACCGCGGCTTCACGATCGTGCCGACCCTCGCGGGCCGCGGCCGAACCGGTCTCAAGACCGGGGACCGCGTC
>Ga0268386_10000952_pt1 | contig 19399 bp, 16 predicted proteins | sample RVTome_15_FD_200260 | JGI IMG/M metagenome (GOLD analysis project Ga0268386, IMG submission 200260) | Soil microbial communities from uranium-contaminated site in the Upper Colorado River Basin, Wyoming, United States - RVT150D86... ...
CGATCGATCCCGACCGATTCCGGATGCCGTCCTGGACGGTCGCCCGTCCCTCGCGGCCCCCATGGAGGAGCTACGCCCTCCACGCTTTCCTGTTCGCCGCGACGGCCGCGTCGATCTACACCCACGGCGGCGTGAGCATCATGGTGGCGGTCCTGTCCATCCTCCTGACCCACGAGATGGGACACTATCTCGCGTGCCGGTACTACCGCGTGGACGCAACGCTGCCCTATTTCCTTCCCGGCCCGCCCTATGCGGGCCTCGTCGGCACCTTCGGAGCCCTCATCCGCATCCGGGAACCGATCCCCCACCGGCGGGCGCTTTTCGATATCGGCATCGCCGGCCCGCTGGCGGGCTTCGTCGTCTGCCTCCCGGTGCTGGTCCTGGCCTCGCTGGAGCTGGAGGCGGTGCCACGCGATCAGACGGCGGCGGGTCTCTTCCTCGGCGAGCCGCTGCTGTTCCGGTGGGCGGTGGACTGGCTTCGCGGGCCCGTTCCAGAAGGCATGACCTGGACGGCCGGGCCGCTGGGGATGGCGGCATGGTTCGGCCTGCTCGTCACCGCACTCAACCTGATGCCGATCGGCCAGCTCGACGGGGGGCACGTCGCCTACGCCGTCCTGCGTCGCCACGCCATCATAGTGTCCCGCCTGGGCCTCACCTGCTGTCTCGTCCTCCTCTGGTTCCGGCCAGTCTGGCTCGCCTGGTCGGTCCTCCTCCTGGTACTCGGCCGCCGGGGCCATCCGCCGACCCTCAACGACCGGATCCCGATCGGGCGCGGCAGGGTGGCCCTGTCCCTCGTCGGAGTGGCGGTCTTCGCGCTGTGCTTCACGCCGAGCCCGATCCTGATCTCGTGGCCGCAGTTCCTGGAGGTCATGGGCCTGGCCCGCTGAGCGTCTCGGCGGTCGGTAGACCTCGACCCTCGCCGCGTGTCCGGGCGACGACGCGAGCCTGGCCTCGCAGGTCATTTGCATGCGAAACGCATGTCAAGCATCGATACCATCGATACCCGGGGCACGAGCAGCCGTCGGCCATGGCGGGTCACATCACCGTGAGCGGGTCGACGTCGACCGCGACCCCCGGCCAGCGGACCTCGCCGAACCGCTCCACCAGCGCCCGGTGGACGGCTTCCCTCATCGCGCGCCGCTGGCCCTTGAGGAGGACCTGGAACCGGTGCTCCTGCCGCAGGCGCGCCAGCGGCGCCCGGGCGGGGCCGAGGACCCGGTACCTACGGCCCGCCCACTCCCTCAGTCGCCCGGCGATCGCCTCCGCGCCCGCGGCGGCCTGCTCGGGATCGCGTGAACGGAGGACCAGGTTGAGCAGGGCGGCGGCGGGCGGATACGCCATCGTCCGGCGGAACTCCATCTCGCGCTCAAGGAAGCCCGCGTAGTCCTGGGCGCACGCGAGCCGCAGCGCGTAGTGGTCCGGGAGGTGGCTCTGCAGGATCACCTCTCCCTTCAGCTCGGCGCGCCCGGCCCGGCCCGCCACCTGGGTCAGGAGCTGGAAGGTGCGTTCGGCCGCGCGGAAGTCCGGCAGCCCCAGCCCCACGTCGGCGTCGATCACCCCGACGAGCGTGACCCGGGGGAAGTCGTGCCCCTTCGCGATCATCTGCGTCCCCACGAGGACGTCGGTCTCCCCGGCTTCGAAGTCCGCCAGCACGCGCGCGGCGGCCCCGCGCCGGGACGCGACGTCCCGGTCCAGCCGCGCCACGCGTGCGGCAGGAAGCGCCTCCCGCACCGCATCGACCACCTTCTCGGTCCCGAACCCGGTCAGGCGCAGGTAACCGCCGCGGCAAGTGGGGCAGGCCACGGGGGCCCCGGCCTCGTGACCGCAGTAGTGGCAGAGGGCGGTCCGCCCCCCGTGGTGCAGCGTCAGCGCCACCGAGCAGTGCGGGCAACAGGCCGGCAGCCCGCACTCGCGGCACAGGAGGCTGGTCGCGTATCCGCGCCGGTTCAGGAGCAGAAGGGCCTGCTCGTTCCGCGCGAGCCGGCGGGCCAGGGCCTGGCGCAGCGCCGGCGTGAGTATCGGGTCGTCCCCGGACTTCAGCACCTGCCGGCGGTCCACGACCTCCACGTCGGGCAGGCCCTGTGGCCCGATCCGCACCGGCAGCTCCAGCCGGACGTACTTCCCGTTCCGGGCGTTGGCGGAGGACTCGAGCGACGGGGTGGCGGACCCGAGGACGACCGGCACCCCCTCCAGCTTCGCCCGGACCACGGCGACGTCGCGGGCGTGGTAGCGCGGGCTCTCGTCCTGCTTGTACGACGCCTCGTGCTCCTCGTCGACGACGACGACGCCCAGCTCGGTCACCGGCGCGAACACCGCCGAGCGCGCTCCCACGACGACCCGGGCGTCGCCCTCCCGGATCCTCCACCACTGGTCGTGGCGCTCGCCGGCGGACAGCTCGCTGTGGACGACGGCCACGGTCGGGCCGAAGCGGGCCGAGGCGGCGCGGACAAGGAACGGCGTGAGGGCGATCTCCGGGACCAGCACCAGGGCCCCACGTCCCCCCTCGAGGGCCCGCTCCGCGGCCTGGAGGTAGACCTCGGTCTTTCCGCTGCCGGTGATTCCGTGGAGCAGGAAGGGCGCGTACGCCCGCGCGTCCACGGCCGCGAGGACCGCCTCCAGGCAGCGGGCCTGGTCGGGAGAGGGCGGCAGCCGGCGGCCGCCGTCCCCCGGCAGCACGTCGGGGTTGCGTACCTCGCGCTCGTCGTAGACGGACACCGAACCCGCCCTCGCCAGCGCGTCGACCGCTCCGCGAAGTGACGGGCGGTCGCGCACCAGGTCCGCCAGCCGGGCGCGGCCGCCGGCTTCGGCCAGCCGGCGGACCACCTCCGCCTGCGCCGGCCCCCGGGGCTTCGGCGCCGCGGCCAGGCTCGCCACGCGTGCGAGCCGGAACCCGGAAGACTCGATCTCCTGGGCGACCGCCACGAGGCCCGCCCGGCGCAGCCGGGCCAGCCGCGAAGTCGGATCGCCCCCCAGCCGGTGCGCGAGTGTGGAGACCTTGATCGGGCCTGCCCGAAGCGCCTCCACCACGGGATCGCCGCCCGGCGGGGCGGTCCCCGCAAGGCGGGCCACCGCCCGGCTGGCCCGGAGCCCGGCGGGAGGCAGCGCGAGGCGATAGCACTCCCCCGGCGGAGCGAGGTAGTGGTCCGCTACCCAGGCCGCGAGGTCCAGGAGGGGCGGCTCGACCAGGGGAGCTTCGTCCAGGACGTCGAGGACGTCCTTCAACTCGAGGTCCGGCGCCGGGTCCGCCGGGCCGGTGACGACGCCGATCACCCGGCGGCTCCCGAAGGGGACGAGCACGCGGACGCCGCGCGCGGGGACGCTCCAGCCATCGGGCAGGCGGTACGTGAACGGCGTCTGCACGGGAAGCGGAAGCGCCACCGAAACCGCGGCCATGGGACGGCTACTCTACCGTCGCGGGGGGTGCGGCCGGGTCCCCTCTGGAGCGAGGGGAAGCTATTCCCTGAGGAGGTCGCGCACGATCTTCATGTCGTCCCAGACCTCCTTCTTCGCCGCCGGGTTGCGGAGGAGGTAGGCGGGATGGTAGGTGGGGATCACCTTGATGCCGCCGTAGTGCCCCACCCTTCCCCGGATGCGCGAGATGGGCTCCGCCGTCTTCAGGAGCCACTGGCCCGCGAACTTGCCGAGCCCGACGATGACGGTCGGCCTGATCACCGCGACCTGCCGCTCCAGGAACGGCTGGCAGCTCTCGATCTCGTCCGGCTCGGGGTTCCGGTTCTGCGGGGGGCGGCACTTGAGGACGTTGGCGATGAACACGTCCTCCCGGCGCAGACCGATGGCCTCGATGATCCGGGTGAGGAGCTGGCCCGCCTTCCCCACGAAGGCCAGCCCCTGCTCGTCTTCGTCCGCCCCCGGGGCCTCGCCGACGAACATGAGCCGGGCGTTCGGGTTGCCCTGGCCGAACACGATGTTCCGCCGGGTGGGTGCGAGCTTGCAGCGCTGGCAGTCGCCGAGCGACTCCCGGACGTCCTTCAGCGCGGCGGCGGCCGACTCATCACCGTCGCCGGTGGCCGCCTGCGCCTCACCTGGCGCCTCTCGGGACGCGTCCACGGCCGGCCGGCGCGCCAGCCCGACGCCCGAGAGCGAGGCGTAGAACCGCGCTGTCTCCAGGAGGTCTCTCGCCACCTCCTCCCGGTCCCCCACGCGCTCAGGCCCCCCGGCGCAGCTCGACCACCCGGTCCCAGATCCGGTCGGCCAGCTCGCGCTTGTCCATCACGGGCAGCTCCAGCTCCCGGGCGGCGTCGATGAGCACCGCGGCGTTCGTCTCCCCCCCGAACCCGGCCCCGTCGCGGACCACGTCGTTGGCCACCAGCAGGTCCACGTTCTTATCGGTCCGCTTCCGCCGGGCGTTCTCGAGGACGCGGTCGGTCTCGGCGGCGAAGCCGACCAGGAACCGGCCCCCCTTGGCTTCGCCCAGCGAGCGGAGGATGTCGGGCGTGCGGACCAGGTCCAGAGTCGCCGGCCCGCCCGTCTTCCTGACCTTGGTCGCGGAGGGCTTCGCCGCCTTGTAGTCCGCCACCGCCGCCGCCATCGCGACGAGGCTGGCGGCGGCGGCCCGGTCGACGACCGCGCGGTGCATCTCGTCGGCGCTGCGCACGGAGAGGACCTCGATCCCTGCCGGCCGGGGAAGCGCGGTAGGCCCGGTCACCAGGATCACCGTGGCTCCGCGGTCGCGAGCCGCCTCGGCCAGCCGGTAGCCCATCCGTCCGCTCGAGCGGTTGGACAGGAAGCGCACCGGGTCCAGGTCCTCCACGGTAGGGCCCGCGGTCACGACGACCGTCTCGCCTGCGAGGTCGCCCCGGCGGCCCAGGACCGCCAGCGCCGCGGAGACGATCTCCGGTACCTCCGCCAGCCGCCCCTTCCCCAGCCAGCCGCAGGCCAGGTAGCCGGCGCCGGGCTCCACGACGCGCACCCCGCGGGACCGCAGCGTCTCGAGGTTCTCCACGACCGCCGGGTGCTCGAACATGTTGACATTCATGGCCGGCGCCACGACCACCGGCGCCCTGGTGGCCGTGTACAGCGTCGAAAGGGCGTCGTCGGCGATCCCCCGCGCCATCTTCCCGATCATGTTGGCGGTGGCGGGGGCCACCAGCAGGAGCTGCGCGGCGTCGGCGAGGCTCACGTGCCGGATCTCGCTCTCGGCCCCCAGGGCGAACTGGTCGAGGAAGACGGGATGGCGCGAGAGCGCCTCGAACGTCATGGGCGCTACGAACCGCGTGGCGTGTTCGGTCATGACCACGTGCACCTCGGCGTCGTGCCTCTGCAACTCCCGGAGCACCTCGCAGGCCTTGTAGGCCCCGATGCAGCCGGTCACCCCGAGCACGACCGTGGTCATTGGCCGCGGACCTCAGGCCTCCGCGGGGACCGGGACCTTGGCGGGTTCGTCCTTGAGCTCCCAGGACACCGCCCCCGCCAGCACCTCCTGCATGGCCACACGGGTCGCCTTGCGGCTGCGGACCTCGACCCGCGGCTTGGCGCCGTTCTGGATCTGCTTGGCCCTCTGAGCGGCCACGGTGATGAAGCGGAACTTGCTGTCCACGTCCTTGGGCAGGATCAGGTGCGTCATGCGTTCATCTCTCCTCTCGATCGAACGTCCCCAGTATGCGGCGGGCCGCCGCGTCCGCGCGGCTGGCCCGGCTCCGGGCGGCGCGGATGATGCACTTTAGGGCCAGGACACACTCGTCCAGGTCCTCGTTCACGATCACGTAATCGTACTCGCGATAGAGCCTCAGCTCCTCGCGGGCGGTCTGGAGCCGGCGCCGGACCGAATCCTCGTCGTCCTGCGCCCGGCCGCGCAGGCGGCGCTCCAGGTCCTCGTAGGAGGGCGGCAGGATGAAAACGGTCACCGCGTCCGGGAACCTCTTGCGGACCGCCGCCGCGCCCTGCACGTCGAGGTCCAGCAGCAGGTCGACGCCGTCGCGCTCGGCGCGGTCGTACTCCGACCGGCTGGTCCCGTAGCGCCGGCCGTGGACCTCGGCCCATTCCAGGAACATCCCCTCCCGCTCCAGGCGCCGGAAATCGGCCTCGCCCACGAAGTGATACTGCACGCCCTCGTGCTCCCCCGGCCGGGGCAGGCGGGTGGTGTGGGACACCGAGAAGCGGATCGACCCCATCTCCTCCAGCACCTTCTGCAGCACGGTGGACTTCCCCGCGCCCGAGGGGGCGGAGACCACGATCAGGTTGGGGGCCCGGCTACTCAACGTTCTGCACCTGCTCCCGCAGCCGCTCCACTTCCGCCTTCAGCGTCACGACCTCATGCACCAGCCCCGCCGAGACCAGCTTGCTGCCCATGGTGTTCGCCTCTCGGGCCATCTCCTGGGCCAGGAAGTCCAGGCGCTTCCCGCACGGCCCCGGCGCGTCCAGCAGCGCCCGGGCCTGGGCGACGTGCGAGCGGAGCCGCTGCAACTCCTCCTCCACGTCGCTGCGCTCCACCAGGCGGGTGACCTCCTGGTAGAGCCGCCCCTCGTCCAGCCCCAGGTCGGCGACCAGCTCGCGCACCCGCGCCAGCAGCGCCTCCCTGCGCATCGACCGCGCCGCCGCGACGCCGGCGGAGACCTTCTCGCCGGCGGCGGCGATGGCGGCAAGGCGCCCCCGGAGGTCGGTTTCCAGGTGGGCACCTTCGGCCAGACGCATCCCCTCCAGGCCGTCGAGCGCCCGGTCGAGGAGGCCCAGGATCTCCTGTCGCCGGCCTTCGTCCAGGGCGCCGGGCTGCTCGACCAGCTCGAGCATCCCAGGGAATCGGGCCACCTCGGAGAGCCCGACCTCGCCCTGGAGCTGGTGATCCGTCTTCACCTGCCTGAGGGCGTCGACCAGCGCGCCCACCAGCGGCCGCGGAGCCGCGACTACCGTGGCCTCGTCGGCGCCGGGAGTGGCCTGGAGCGAGACCTCGCAGCGACCCCGCTCGAGCCGCGACTGCACGCGCCTCTTGATGTCGCCCTCCAGCGGCAGGAGCCGCCTGGGGACGTGGACGGCGATCTCGAGGTAACGGTGGTTCAGCGTCCTCACCGCCACCGAGGCGCGCAGGGCGTCGGTCTCGAGGACCGCCGCTCCGTACCCCGTCATGGAACGGATCATACCGCGGGGTCCGCGCCTCGGAACTGGAGGTCGTGGAGCCGCCCGTAGACCCCCGCCCTGCCCCGCCGCAGGAGCTCGTCGTGGGTGCCGACCTCGCGGACCTCCCCGCCGTCCAGCACCACGATCCGGTCGGCGTTGCGCACCGTGGCCAGACGGTGGGCGATGACCAGGGTCGTCCGCCCCTTCATGAGGTTAGAGAGCGCCTGCTGGACCAGCCGCTCGGAGCCGGCGTCGAGGGCGGACGTGGCCTCGTCGAGGATGAGGATCGGGGGGTTCTTCAGGATGGCGCGGGCGATGGCGATGCGCTGCCGCTGCCCGCCGGACAGGCGGCTGCCCCGCTCACCGATCACCGTGTCGTATCGGCGGGGAAGGTCGAGGATGAAGTCGTGGGCGAAGGCCGCCCGCGCGGCAGACTCCACGCGCGTCTCGTCGACTTCCTGGAGCCCGTAGGCGATGTTGGCCCGGACGGTGTCGTTGAAGAGCACGGTCTCCTGCGTCACGAGCCCGATCTGCTCGCGCAGGCTCCTGAGCGTGGGCTGCCGCACGTCGACGCCGTCGATGAGGATGGCGCCCTCGGTCACGTCGTAGAAGCGCGGCAGGAGGTTGACCAGCGTGGTCTTGCCCGCGCCGCTCGTCCCCACGATGGCGACGACCTCCCCGGCGCGAGCGGTGAAACCCACCGACCTCAGGACGCTGGCTCCCGCGTCGGAGTAGCGGAAGCCGACGTTGCGGTACTCGACCTCCCGCTGCATCCGCGCCAGCTCGGTCGCCGAGGGGGGCTCGGTCACCTCCTGGTGGGTGTCGAGCACGTCGAAGATCCGGCGGCCCGCGGCGAGCGCGGCCTGGAGGGTCGCGTTGACACGAGCCAGCCGCTTGATCGGCGTGTACATGCTGAAGAGCGAAGCCAGGAACGCGGTGAAGGCGCCTGGAGTGAGTCGCTCGCTGTGAATGGCGAGGCTTCCGTAGACCAGCGCGCCGACCAGCGCCATGCCGCCCACCGCCTCCATCAGCGGGGGCAGGACGGCGGTGGTCCGGGTGATCCGCATGTTCACGTTGAAGAGGCGGGCGGCGGCCCGGCGGAAGCGGGCCGTCTCGAAGCCCTCCATCCCGAAGGCCTTGACCACCCGGAAGCCGGAGATGGTCTCGTGCAGGATCTCGGTGATGTCGCGCCACCGCCGCAGCGACGTCTCGTTGGAAGCGCGGAGGCGGCGGCCGAGCCGCACCAGGGGGTGAAGGGCCAGCGGCGCGGCGAGCAGCGAGGCGGTGGCGAGGCGCCAGTCCAGCCAGAACAGCACCGCCAGCAGGGCGAGCACCGTCAGGCTCTCCTTCAGGACGTCTCCGGCGATCTCCGAGACCGCCGCCTGGATCCGCTCCACGTCGGTGGTGATGTGGCTCATCAGCGAACCGGTGCTGTGGCGGCCCAGGAACGTGAAGGACTGCTTCAGGATGTGCTCGTAGAGGGCGTTGCGGAGGTCGGTGACCGCCTTCTGCCCCACCTCCGCCACCAGCGTCGTGGAGAAGTACGAGCCGGCTCCCTTGACGAGGTACAGCGCGAGGATCGTGCCCCCCACCCAGCCCAGGTTGCGGTGATCGATGAGCACGTCGTCGAAAACGTGCTTGACCATGTAGGCCAGCAGCGCTCCCGCGGCGGCGTAGGCTCCGGTGGCCGTCCAGGCCACGAGCAGCCGCCCGCGGTACGGGTTGGTGTACGAGAAGAGCCGGAGGAACTGACGGGCGTCCCCCCGCCAGCCGGACCATTCCTGGAGCTGCCGGCGCCACCAGGCGGCGCCGGCCTTGCGGGCACGGGCCGGCGGCGTCGGCGGGCTCAGGGGTGGTGCCGCGGGCAGCGCGATGACGTTATCTCCTTGCACGGCCACGCGTTAGCGCGCCAGTGGGACCGTTTAGTATACGTGGCCCGACCTGCTCCGTGCAAGCAGCAGCGTCAGTCGACGAATCGGTACTTCAACAGCGTCCAGAGAGCGGGGAACCCGTCGCGCCAGGTGATCTTCTTGCCCTCCGAGTAGTCCCGCCCCTCGTAGGTGATCGGGACCTCGTAGACCCGGGCCCCCCGCTTGAAGAGCTTGGCCGTGATCTCCGGCTCGATGCCGAAGCGGTCGCTGCGGAGCGGGATCGACTTGAGCAGGTCCGCCCGCACCGCCTTGAAGCAGGTCTCCATGTCGGTGAGGGTGGTGTTGTAGAGCACGTTGGTCACCAGGTTGAGGAAGAGGTTGGCGAGGTAGTGGGTGAACAGGAAACAACGGTGCCGCCCGATGAAGCGGCTGCCGAAGACGGCGTCCGCCTTCCCCTTGACGATCAGGTCCAGCAGGTCGGGGTACTCCTCGGGGCTGTACTCGAGGTCGGCATCCTGGATGACGATCACGTCTCCCTTGGCCGCGGCGATCCCGCGCCGCACCGCGGCGCCCTTGCCCTGGTTCCGCTCCTGCAGGAGCACGGTGAAGCCGCGGGCCTCCCCCGCCTCCACGAGCGCCCCACGGGTCCCGTCCGTAGAGGCGTCGTCCACTGCGATCAGCTCGAGCCGCAACGGGACCGCCAGCACGCGCTCCACGATCTCCCGGACGGTCGCCCGCTCGTTGTAGACCGGCATGACGACGGAGAGGAGGGGGTCCTGCAGGGGAGTGGCCCGGCTCCGGCTCACGCGACGCCGCCCGTCAACGCCGGCCGATCCCCTCGTAGTGGAAGCCCAGGCTCTGGAGGTGTTGTGGGTTGAAGATGTTCCGCCCGTCGAATATGGCCGGCCGGCGCATCAGGCTCTTGATGCGGCCGAAGTCCGGCTCGCGGAACTCCGCCCACTCGGTGGCCACTACCAGCGCGTCCGCCCCCTCCACCGCGTCGTAGCTCCGCTGGCAGAAGCGCACCCGGTCTCCCAGGAAACTGCGGGCGGCCGCGGTCGCCTTGGGGTCGTAGGCCTGGACCGCAGCGCCGCCGGCGAGCAGGCGGCGGACGACGTCCAGGGCGGGAGCTTCGCGTATGTCGTCGGTCCGGGGCTTGAAGGCCAGCCCCCAGATCGCCACCACCTTCCCGGCGAGCCCGCCCAGGAAGGCGTCGATGCGGGGCACCAGGATGACCTTCTGGGCCTCGTTGGTCTGGTCGGCCGCCTCGACCACCTTCAGCTCGGTCGCGGTCTCGCGCCCCATGCGGACGAGGGCCTTCACGTCCTTGGGGAAGCAGGAGCCGCCGTAGCCCAGGCCGGGGAAGAGGAACGACGACCCGATCCGGGGGTCGGTCCCGATACCCAGGCGCACCTGCCGCACGTCGGCGCCCACCCGGTCGCACAAGTTGGCGATCTCGTTCATGAACGAGATCCGAGCCGCGAGCATGGCGTTGGCCGCGTACTTGGTCAGCTCCGCGGACTGTGGGTCCATGACCAGGACGGGGTTCCCGGTCCGGACGAGGGGCTCGTACAGCTCCTGCATGATCGCCGCCACGGACTCGTCGTCGGTCCCGATCACGACCCGGGCCGGCTTCATGAAGTCGTCGACCGCCGCCCCCTCCTTGAGGAACTCGGGGTTGGAGACCACCGCGAAGGGGTGCTCGGTCAGCTCGGCGATGACCCGGCGCACCTTGGCAGCGGTCCCCACCGGTACGGTGGACTTGTTGACGATGATCTTGCGGCCGTTCATGGCACGCCCGATCGCGCGGGCCACCTCGAGGACGTGGGTCAGGTCGGCGGAGCCGTCCTCGTCCTGGGGCGTGCCGACGGCGATGAAGATGATGTCGCTGGCCCTCACCGCCGCGTCCACGTCGGTGGTGAAACGCAGGCGCTCCTGGGCGACGTTGCGGGGGATCAGGTCCGCGAGCCCGGGCTCGTAGATCGGGATGTCGCCGCGCCGAAGCGTCTCCACCTTGGCCTCGTCGTTGTCCACGCAGACGATCGTGTTCCCGTTCTCCGCGAAGCAGGCGCCGACCACCAGCCCCACGTAGCCCGTCCCCATGATCGCGATCTTCACGCGTCCTCCCAGGCGGCGGCTGACTCTAACACGACGTACGCCTCACGCCGCAACGCAGGCAGCCCCCCGGATCCCATCCAAAACCTGGATGCGGCCTGCTATCATTCGATGCCGGAGCGGAGGAGAACACGCGTCCACGCCCCGCCGCACCGAGATGAACGTCGGCCTGGATCTGCGGCCTGCGCTCGCCAGGCCGACCGGCGTCGGCTCGTACGCCCTGGCGCTGGCGCAGCGGCTGCCGGCCGCCGCGCCCGAAGACCGTTTCTACCTCTTCTCCGCCTCGTTCCGCGACCGCTACCCCGACGGCGCCTGGCCCGGCAACGCCACGCTGGTGGACCGCCGGATCCCGGTCCTGGCGCTGAACTACGCCTGGAACCGCCTCGGCTGGCCGCCGCTCGACCGGCTGGTCGGCGCGCCGCTGGATCTGGTGCATTCCCCCCACCCCCTCATCGTCCCTGGAAAGAAGGCCCGCCACGTCGTCACCATCCACGACCTGTTCTTCCTGAAGCACCCCGACATGACCGAGGCGGAGATCCGGCGCGACTACGCGCCCCTGGTCCGCAGCCACGCGGCGAGGGCGGACGGCGTCATCTGCGTCTCCGAGTACACCGCCTCGGAGGCCCGGCGGCTCCTGGACGTCCCGGAAGGCAGGATCGCGGTGATCCCCAACGGTGTCGACCCGGTGTACCGGACGCAGGTGAGCCCGGCGGAGGTGGACGCCGTGCTCGCGCGCCGCAGCCTGCCCCGGCGGGCCATCCTCTACGTCGGCAGCGAGGAGAAGCGGAAGAACCTGGTCAAGCTCTCGATGGCCTACATGGGCCTGGCCCGCCGGCGGCCCGGGCTTCCTCCGCTCGTGCTCGTCGGCCCCGGCTCCCACTGGGCGCAGGGCGGGGCGCTCTCGCGCGAGCAGATCCGTGCCACCGGGTACCTCGGGACCGCGGAGATCCGGGCCCTCATGGCCGCTTCCAGCGCGCTGGTGCTTCCGTCTCTCGAGGAGGGCTTCGGGCTGCCGGTCGCCGAGGCCATGGCCGCCGGGCTACCGGTCGTTTGCTCGAAGGGATCGGCCCTGGAGGAGGTGGCCGGGGGCGCCGCGACGCTCGTGGATCCCGAGGACCCCAGGTCGATCGCCGACGGGATCGAGGCCGTCCTCGACGACCCGGCGCTGGCGGCCGAGCAGCGCCAGCGTGGCCTGGAGCAGAGCCGCAAGTTCGACTGGGACGCGACCGCGTCGCGGACCCTGGAGTTCTACCGCCGCGTGCTGGCGACCTGAGCCGCGGCGGCCCAAGGTGATCGTCGGGGTCGACGCGCGCGAGCTGCAGGGACGGCCCACCGGGACCGGGCGCTACCTGCGCAACCTGATGCGCCACTGGAGCCGGTCCGGGCAGGACCGGATCGTCGCGTACTTCAAGGGCCCGTACGTTGCCGACCCCGCGCTCGAGCGCTCCACCGTGACGGCGCGGGCGCTGGGCCGCGGGGACGAGCGCGCGCTCCTGTGGCTGGAGCGGCTCGTCCCGCCCGCGGCGCGGGCCGACGGCATCGAGGTGTTCTTCGCCCCGGCCTACGTCTGTCCGCTCTCGCTCGAGGTCCCCCGCGTCACCGCCGTCCACGACCTCTCGTTCTTCTCCGTTCCCGAGGACTTCTCGTTCCTGGACGGCCTGCGCCGCCGGGTGACGGTGGCCGCGAGCGCCCGCGCCTCCGCGCGCGTCCTGGCGATCTCCGACTTCACCCTGCGGGAGATCGCCCACTGGCTGCCGGAGGTGGCGGATCGAGTGGCGGTCGTGCCCCTCGGGCCCGACGACGACCTGCAGGCGCCGCCGGCCCGCGGAGAGGCGCGGGCGCGAATGCGTCTCGCGGGCCCGCTCGTCCTCACCGTGGGCTCGATCTTCAACCGGCGCCGCCTGCCGGAGCTGCTCCGCGCCTTCGCGCGCCTCCGCCGACGGCGGCCCGACGCGATCCTGGACGTCGTCGGCGACAACCGAACGCAGCCACCCCGGGACTTCCACGCGACCGCGCGGGCCCTGGGCCTGGAGGCCGCCGTGCGGCTCTCCGGCTACGTGGACGAGGCCGGGCTCGCCGACCGGTACGCCGCCGCCGACGTGGCCGTGTTCCTATCGGAGTACGAGGGCTTCGGGCTGCCCGTCCTGGAGGCCCTCTCCCGAGGAGTCCCGGTGGTGACGAGTCGAGCCCCCGCGCTGGGGGAGCTGTTCGGGGAGGCCGCGGTCGTGGTCGACCCGCGCGACGTGCCCGGGATCGAACGCGCGGTCGCGGCGGTGCTGGAGGACCCGGCGCTGCGCGCGGAGCTGGTGCAGCGGGGGCGTGCGCTGGCGGGGCGCTTCTCCTGGGCGGAAGCCGCGCGCCGTACGCGCCAGGTCCTCGAGCAGGCCGCCGGGGGATGACCTCCGCCTCTCCGCCCGAGCCCAGGGTCTCCGCGGTCGTGGTCTCCTACAACACCCGCGACGACCTGATGCGCTGCCTGGACTCGCTGGCGCGGAGCGTCGGCGTTCCCCACGAGGTGATCGTGGTGGACAACGCCAGCGCGGACGGCTCGGCGGCGGCCGTGCGCGGGCGCTTCCCGGCCGCGCTGCTCCTGGAGAACTCCACCAACGCAGGCTTCGCGCGGGCCTGCAACCAGGGACTCCGGGCCGCCCGCGCCCGGTTCCGCCTGCTCCTGAACAGCGACGCCGAGGTGCGGGCCGGCGCCGTGGAGACCATGGCCTGGCTGCTCGAGACGCGGCCGGACGTCGGGATCGTCGGCCCCCGCACCCGCAACGCGGACGGCACGGTCCAGGTCTCCTTCGGCCCGGACCTGACCCCGCTGGGCGAGTGGCGGCAGCGCGCGCTGGTCCGGGGCGTCCGGGCCCGGGGGCCGGACGCCTTGCGCCGCGTCGAGGCGCTCGCCGCGGTCGAGCACGAGCCGGGCTGGGTGTCCGCCTCCTGCCTGATGGCGCGCGCCGAGGCCTTGCTCGCGGTCGGCGGCCTCGACGAGCGGTTCTTCCTCTACGAGGAGGACGTCGATCTCTGCGTACGCGTGCGCCGGGCAGGGTGGCGGGTGGTCTTCACGCCCGCGGCCGAGGTCGTCCACCACCTCGGGCGCAGCATGGAGCGAGCGCCGGCGCTGTCGCGGCGCGAGTACCACCGCAGCCACCTGCGCTACTACCGCAAGCACCACGGCCGCCTCGGCGAGGCCCTGCTCCGCCTCTACCTCGCCGCCTCGTCCTGCGCCGGCTGGGTCGCCGCCCTCGGCCCCGGCGAGGTGCGCAGTGCCCGCCGGCGGGCTTGCGCGGAGGAGCTGGGGGTGGCTCTCCGCTAGGAGCTGGCGCGCGGCAACCCGTCTCCGCAGCAGGACTTGCGGCGACGTCGCCGGCCGTGGTACCGTAACTTCCGATAACGTGAAGCGCATCCACAGAGCGGGACACCTCGACCGACAGCCGTCCAGGCCCAGACCAGGGGGGAAGGTCCCAGACACCGTCACACCTCATGAAGATCGCCATCGACGCTCGGAAGTGGCGGGACTACGGGATCGGGACGTACGTCCGCAACGTCGTGCGCCACCTCGCGCGTCTGGACGGGGAGACGACCTACTTCCTGTTCTGCGATCGCGCTGACGAAGCGACCCTCCGCGACCTCGCCGCCAACTTCGTCCCCGTCGTAGACGAGTCCGCCGGCTATGGTCTGCGGGAGCACTACTCGATCCCCCTCAAGCTGCGCTCGCTCGGGGCGGACCTGCTCCACACCCCCCACTACGTGCTGCCCCTACTGTGCCGGCAGCCCGCGGTCACGACCATCCACGACTGCATCCACCTGCTGTTCCCGGAGTACTTGCCCAACCGGATGGCCCTGCGCTACGCGCGCCTGATGATGGGCAGCGCGATCCGCCGCAGCGCGCTCGTGTTCACGGTGTCGGAGGCGTCCCGGCGCGACATCCTGAGCTTCTATCCCGACGCGGACCCCGATCGCGTGCAGGTCGTGCCGAACGCCATCGACGCCGCCATCCTGGAGGACCCGGGCGAGGAGGAGATGGAGCGGGTCAAGGAGCGGTACCAGATCCGCGGCCGCTTCGTGCTCTATGCGGGCAACGTGAAGCCGCACAAGAACCTCGACCGCCTCATCGCCGCCTTCGGCCTGCTGAAGCAGCGGCCGGGGCACGAGGACCTGAAGCTCTTGATCATCGGCGACGAGGTCAACAAGTACGGCTCGCTGCGGCGCAACGTCGAAGCGGCCGGCGTCCGGCAGGACGTGCGGTTCTTCGGGTTCGTTCCGGACACGACGCTCGCCGCCCTCTACCGGCTCGCTTCCGTCTTCGCCTTCCCGTCGCTGTACGAGGGTTTCGGCCTGCCGCCGCTGGAGGCCATGGCCTGCGGCACGCCGGTGGTCACGTCGCGCCTGTCGTCGCTGCCGGAGGTGGTCGGCGACGCCGCCCTCCTCGTCGATCCGTATTCGATCGAGGACATCGCCTCCGGGCTGGAGCTGGTGCTCAACGACGACACTCTCCGCGCCGACCTGGTGGCGCGGGGGCACGACCGCGTGACCCACTTCAGCTGGGAGCGGTCGGTCCGCGCCATCCACTCGGGCTACATGCGGGTCCTCGGCGTGCCGGCAACGGCACTGGCGGTCGAGGAAGTGCGCTGAGGGCAGCGCTCGTACACGACTGGCTCACCGGGATGCGCGGGGGCGAGAAGGTCCTCTTGTCCCTCGCCCGGCTCTTCCCCGACGCGCCCGTGTACACGCTCCTCCACAAACGCGGCTCCGTCGCCCCGGAGCTCGAGGCCCGCGATATCCGCACCACGTTCGTCCAGAGGCTCCCAGGGGCGGCGACGCGCTACCGGCACTACCTCCCCCTGTTCCCCGCCGCGGCCGCGTCCATGGACCTCTCCGCCTACGACCTCGTGGTCTCCAGCTCCCATTGCGTGGCCAAGGGCGTGCGGGTCCGTCCCGGCGCCACCCACCTCTGCTACTGCCACACGCCGATGCGCTACGTCTGGGACCGATACGACGACTACTTCGGGCCGGGACGCCTCCGCGGGCCCTCGCGGTGGCTGGTCCCCATGGTGGCCGAGGGGCTGCGTGCCTGGGACGTCGCTACCGCCGGACGCGTCCACGCGTACGCGGCGAACAGCGCCTTCGTGGCCGGCCGCATCCGCCGGCATTACGGGCGCGAGGCCGAGGTGATCCCTCCCCCGGTGGACACGGACTTCTTCACGCCCGGCGAGGATCGTAAGGGAGAATACGACCTCGTGGTCTCGGCCCTCGTCCCGTACAAGCGGCTCGACCTCGTCCTCGACGCCTACCGGGGCACCGGCCGCCCCGTCCGCGTCGTGGGCAGCGGGCCGGAAGAAGTGCACCTCCGGGCGGCCGCGCCGCCCGAGGCCGGGTTCCTCGGCAACGTGGACGACCAGTCGCTCCGCGCCCTGTACCGCGGCTGCCGGGCGGTGCTGCTTCCGGGGGTGGAGGACTTCGGGATCGTGCCCCTGGAGGCGATGGCGTGCGGGCGGCCGGCGGTGGTCTATGCGGAGGGCGGCGCCACGGAGTCGGTGGTCCACGGCGAGACCGGGCTCCTCTTCCACGAGCCCACCTCGGCCTCGCTCCGCGCCGCCGTTGACTGCCTGGAGGGCGTGCGTTTTAATACGGCCACTCTCCGGGCTCGGGCGCAGGCGCTGAGCCGGCCCACCTTCGAGACCCGGTTCCGGGCGTTCGTCGAGCGGGCCTTGTCGGCGCGGGGCGTCCCGGGCGGCACCGGAGCGGGAGATGCCATGAGCACCGCCCCTTGAGGCCCGGAACCCGTCGATGTTGAAGTTCAAGACCCGGCTGATGGTGGCCGTCTTCGTCCTCGTGGACCTGGCCGCCACCGGCCTCTCGTGGGTCCTTGCGTACTGGCTGCGTTTCCGATCCGACCTGGTCGCCACGTACCTGCCCGTCACCAAGGGCGTCCCGGACTTCTCGCAGTACCTCCTGCTCCTGCCGCTCATCGCGCTGGTCTGGCCCGCGGTGCTCTACTTCCACGGGCTCTACAAGGTGAAGCGCGGGCGCAGCCGGATCGACGAGTTCTTCGCGATCCTGTTCAGCGTCCTGATCGGCTCGGCCCTGACCCTGGGCGCGACGATGTACGTCCGGGTCTACTACAAATACCGCCCGGACGAGGCGCCGGAGTGGGAGTACAGCCAGGCCGTCTTCGGCCTGTTCGTCCTGCTCGACGTCCTGGCCCTGAACCTCGGGCGCTGGGCCCTCCGCAGCTACCTGCAGCGGATGTGGACGGCGGGGTACAACGTCAAGAAGGTCGTGGTGGCCGGGGCCGGGGAGCTGGGGCAGAGCGTCGCCGAGACGATACTGGCCCACCGGGAGCTGGGCTATCGGGTCGTCGGCTTCATCGACGACACGCCCCGTTACGTCCGGACCGGCCTGCCGGTCCTGGGCCGGCTGGACCAGGTCCTGGAGGTGGTGCGGACGTACGGGGTCGAGGAGCTCTACATCGCCCTGCCCCTGGAGGAGCACGCCAAGCTGCTCCGCCTGATCAAGGCGGTGAGCAACGAGTGCGTGGACCTCAAGGTGGTCCCCGACCTCGTGCAGTACGCGACGATCCAGGCCGCCCTGGAGGACCTGGACGGCATCCCGATCATCAGCCTCAACGAGGTCCCGCTGCGCGGCTGGAGCAGCATGCTCAAGCGGGGCATGGACATGGTGGTCGGGTCCGCCGCCCTCCTGTTCCTCACGCCGGTCCTCACCGCCATCGCCGCGGCGATCAAGCTCCGGGGCGGTACGGGGCCGGTGTTCTACCGGCAGGAGCGGATGAGCCTGGACGGCAAGACGTTCCTCATGTACAAGTTCCGCTCCATGCTCGACGAGGCGGAGAAGGACACGGGGCCGGTCTGGGCCAAGGAGGAGGACCCCCGCCGCACCGGGATCGGGATCTGGCTGCGGCGCTACAACCTCGACGAGCTGCCGCAGCTCATCAACGTGGTCCTCGGCGACATGAGCCTGGTGGGTCCACGGCCGGAGCGGCCGCCCTTCGTCCAGCAGTTCAAGGAGCGCATCCCCCAATACATGCTGCGTCACCGCGTGAAGAGCGGGATCACCGGATGGGCCCAGATCAACGGGTGGCGCGGCAACACCTCGATCGAGAAGCGCATCGAGTACGACCTCTACTACATCGAGAACTGGTCGCTGCTCCTCGACGTCAAGATCCTCATCCTGACCCTGTTCCGCGGCTTCGGCCAGAAGCACGCCTACTGATGCCGCGGGCCCTGGTCACCGGCGCCGCCGGGTTCATCGGCTCCCACCTGTGCGAGCACCTCCTGGACCGCGGCGTCAGCGTCGTCGGCATGGACAACCTCCTCACCGGCGACGTCTCGAACATCGAGCACCTCACCGGACGCGACTTCGTGTTCGTGCGTCACAACGTGACGAACTACATCACCCTGGACGGGCCCCTCGACTGGATCTTCCACTTCGCGAGCCCCGCCTCCCCGATCGACTACCTCCGCGTCCCGATCCAGACCCTGAAGGTGGGCAGCCTGGGGACGCACAACAGCCTCGGGCTGGCCAAGGCCAAGAAGGCGCGCTTCCTGCTCGCCTCGACCTCGGAGGTCTACGGCGATCCGCTGGTCCACCCCCAGCGCGAGGACTACTGGGGCAACGTCAACCCGGTCGGGCCGCGCGGCGTCTACGACGAGGCCAAGCGCTTCGCCGAGGCCATGACCATGGCCTACCACAGGGTCCACGGCGTCGAGACCCGCATCGTGCGGATCTTCAACACCTATGGCCCGAAGATGCGAGTGGAGGACGGCCGCGCGATCCCCGCCTTCATGAGCCAGGCCCTCCGGGGCGACGACGTCACGGTCTTCGGAGACGGCAGCCAGACCCGCAGCCTGTGCTACGTCTCGGACCTGGTCGACGGGATCCACCGCCTCATGGCGTCGGACGTCGTGGAGCCGGTCAACGTCGGCAACCCCGAGGAGATGACGATCGGCGAGCTGGCGAGCCGGGTCATCGAGGTCACCGGCTCACGCAGCCGGGTGGTGTTCCGGCCGCTGCCGGTCGACGATCCCAGGGTGCGCCAGCCGGACATCACGCGCGCCCGGACCCTCCTGGGCTGGGAGCCCAAGGTCTCGCTCGACGTCGGCCTGCCGCGGACGATGGAGTACTTCCAGAGGAAGCTCGGCCTCGACGGCTGAGGCCCGAGGACACGGAGCACCCGGGCCGGCCCGTCGGTCCTAGTAATAGCCAAGGACACTTGAAATCTTGACGGCGGCAGCGGTCAGCTATCAGCGATCAGCGGTCAGCTTCTGGAAAAGGCCGGTGAGCATGCGCTTGACTTCGGTGGCCTGCTGCGCGAGCTCGGTGTA
>Ga0268386_10000954_pt1 | contig 19395 bp, 22 predicted proteins | sample RVTome_15_FD_200260 | JGI IMG/M metagenome (GOLD analysis project Ga0268386, IMG submission 200260) | Soil microbial communities from uranium-contaminated site in the Upper Colorado River Basin, Wyoming, United States - RVT150D86... ...
ACGAAATCGGCAGCGATCTCGTGCCCGACTACCTGACGTCCGTTCGCGACGGCGGTTTCTATGGCTGGCCATACAGTTACTACGGCCACCATGTCGACGAGCGCGTACAGCCGCAGCGTCCCGAACTTGTCGCCCGAGCCCTGGTGCCGGAGTACGCGCTGGGTTCGCACACCGGGTCGCTTGGCCTGCTCTTCTATGACGGTTCGCTGCTTCCCGCGCGCTATCACGGAGGTGCCATTATCGGGCAGCACGGATCCTGGAATCGCGAGCCGAAGATCGGCTACAGGGTGGCGTTCGTGCCGTTCTCCGCCGGTGCGCCCGCGGGTCCGCTCGAGGATGTCCTGAGCGGTTTCCTCGACGAGGACGACAACGCGCAGGGCCGCCCCGTCGGCGTCGCCGTCGACCGCCAGGGCGCGTTGCTGGTGGCCGATGACGTGGGCAACGCGGTCTGGCGCGTCACGCCGGAGTGAGTCACCTCCTCAACGGCCTTCGGACGGGACAGGTTCTCCCGCCCGGAATCGATTGCCGCGGCGCGGCTTCGCTGCGGACGAGTCACGCACGGCGACGCGTCGTCGTGCGCCGGGTGCTGCCGCGGGCCGGCGATCGGCGCCGCGCGGACCGCGGTGCCGCCCGGTCGGGCTTCCCCGCGAGGCTGCGTTTCAGCAGGGTCGTCAGGTCGATGATCTCCGCGCTGCGGCGCGCGGGCTTCTCGGGGGTCGCCTCGGTCAGGGTGCGTGTCTGTCCTTTCTCTATCTTCTCCTCGACGCGTCTCAGCAGATCGTCGCGGTAGGTATCCTTGTACTGGGCCGCGTCCCAGGGCTCGGACATGTCCGCGACGAGCTTGAGCGCGAGATCGAACTCCTTTGCGCTCACACCGGCCTTGCGTGCGGAGCTTGCGGGTGCATCGATCGCGTCCGCGGGCAGGATCTCGTCAGCGTAGCGCAGCGTGTTGAGCACCAGGATCTCGCCCTGGGGGATGAGCACGCACGCGTAGGCACGGGTCCGCACCACCACCGAGCCGACGGCCCAGCGCTCGGACTTGCGCATCGCTTCGCGCAGCAGCGCGTACACCTTCTGGCCCCGTTTGTCTGGCGCGAGGTAGTACGGCGTCTCGAAGTATTGCGGGGAGATCTCGTGCGGTCGGACGAAGGCCTGGATGGCGATGGTCTGGGTGGCCTCGACGTTGGCACGGCGGAAGTCCTCGTCGGTGAGCACCACGTATTCGCCTTTCTTGTGCTCGTATCCCTTGACGATGTCGTCCCACTCGACGACCTTGCCGGTCGATTTGTTGACGCGCTGATAGCCGACCGGCGAGAAATCGCGGCGGTCGAGCAGGTCAAGGTCGAGCTCGCTGGCGCGCGAGGCTGTGTGCAGCGAGACCGGGATGTGGATCAGGCTGAAGCTGATCGCGCCCTTCCAGATGATCCTTGCCATGGCTTCTCCTCGACTCGGTGGCAACCGTGATGAGTGCACGATACGTGCCAGCTCCGGGATGGTCCGTCAGCAATTGCCTACGTCGCGGCTCCCGATGCACTGACTGTGGTCGCGGACAGCGCGTGGTCCAATTGAGAACAGTCGATCCGTCGCTTCGTCGAATCGGCAAATCCGCTCCCAAAGGCCAAGCAGACCAGGAGGTCATCCATGAACAGCAACGCCGATCTGATGCAGCACGCAGACGACATCCTCCAACCGGCGCAGGAGGCGGTTCGCGCCACGACCCGCTCAGGCGTCAGCGAGATCCGCAACCTCATCGCGGACGTCGAGGACCTCATCAAGCGGGTCGCACATCTGGACGACGCCGACCTCGCACGAGCGCGGTCGAAGCTCGAGCGCACATTGGCTTCCACCAAGGCCTCGCTGCACAACGGGACCGAGCGGGCGCGCGCGACGGCGAAACAGGCCGCCACCACCACCGACCACTACGTGCACGAGAACCCGTGGTCGGCCGTGGGTATCGCCGCGGCGGCCGGCGCCGCGATCGCGGTGCTGCTGAGTACGCGGATCCAACGGTGAACATGCTCTACGCGTTGCCGCGGATGATGCCGCTCCTGGCCCGTCACGCGCTGGGTTACGTCGACCTCGCAACCGAGGAACTCGACGGGATCGCCGCGCGGATGCGTCGACGCGTAGTGGCTGGTGCCGCGTGCATCCTGGCCACGTTCCTCGCCGTGACGATGCTCTGCGGTCTGGCGACCGCAATTGCCTGGGATACGCCCTACCGCTACATCGTCATGGCGGGGCTGGCTCTGTTCTTCCTGGCGATCGCGATCGCGACCGGCGACGTAGCGCGCCGGGAGCGCCGCAACACCGCGCGTGTGTTCGAGCGGTTGCGCAACGAGTGGACCCGGGACCGCGAGGCCTTGCGTGAGATCATCGCGGAACGCAATGACGCGAGGGAGGAAGCCTAAATGATCGACGAACAGTATGGACGCAGCACGACAGCGCAGGATGAGCTTGCGGCGACGCGTGCCGGGCTGCGCGACGTGCTGCTCCCGGCGGACGATACCGACCCGGATAATTTTCCGCGCAGCGCGACGATGCGCGCATTGACCGGCCGCGGCGCCGTCTCGGTGCTGACGCTGGTCGGGATCGCGATCCTCGCAACGCGACCGGGTGTCGCAGGCCGTCTCGCGCGTGCGGCCCCGGTGATCAACCTGCTACGGCAGTTCGGGCTCACGCCGCGCTAGTAACACGCCGGATGACACCGCCCGCACCCGGACTGCGGGCGGCCATTCCTCTCACTGCGACACGGAAGCAGCGGCCCGTTCCTGCACGAAAGCTTGAAATCCGTCCAGATACGCGTGAAGACGCTCCCATGTCCCGCCGTCGACGATGCTTCCGTCTTCGCCGAACACGGTGCTGGCCGCACCAACCGTGAGCAGCCTGCCGAAGTAGGGTACGACGCCGAGGGTTCGGAATATCGGCAGCCAGGCCTGCTGCGCCGATAGCGTTCCGAAGCGGCCCGGGGAGGCCCCGATCACGCCAACGATCCGGCCGCCGAAGATCCGGGGAATATCGGACACGGGCCGAGACAGCCAGTCAATCGCGTTCTTGAGCGGGCCGGGAATCCCGTTGTTGTACTCCGGGCTCGCGATCAGGAGCGCGGCGGCGGGAGCGATCCGTTCCTTCAGCGCCGTGACCGCCGCCGGGAGACCGCTGCGTGCCTCGGCATCGCCGTCGTACAGCGGGATGCCATCGAGGCCATGGATCTCGAGCCTGAACGAGGGCTCGAGCAGCGGCACGCTGGCATTGAGCAGTCGGCGGTTGTACGAGCCTTGCCGCAGCGACCCCGCGAGCCCGATGATGACTTCCGTCATGTCCCGCCCACGCCTGATGAGGAGCACATGATGTCACGACCGGCGTTCGACGAGCTTGCCGGCCGGCTCGCGGCGTTCGCCCGCGAGCGCGACTGGGAGCAGTTTCACTCGCCGAAGAACCTCGCGATGGCGGTCGCCGCGGAATCGGCGGAGCTGCTCGAGCATTTCCAATGGCTCACCGAGGCGCAGAGCCGCGAGCTCGCGCCGGCGCAGCGCGATCAAGCCGCGCTCGAGATGGCCGACGTGCTGCTTTACCTGGTGCGTCTCGCCGACCAGCTCGGTGTCGACCTGCTCGACGCGGCGCATCGCAAGATCGGGCTCAACGCCGAGAAATATCCGGCCGACAGGGCGCGCGGGCACAGTCGCAAGTACACTGACCTTTGATGTGCGGTCCGTGCTGCTAAGATGAACGTATGCCCGACAGCCGTGACCAGTCCGCAAAGCGCACCTCCGCTGACCACGCACGCCGGGAGGATCGACCGTCCGGTGGTCGCTGGGCCGTCGTCGTCGATGAACACGAGGCGGAAATGACCTACTCGCGCGCCTCGCCCACGCTCATCATCATCGACCACACCGAAGTGCCCGACCCCTTGCGCGGGCGGGGCGTCGGCCAGGCGTTGGTCGAGCGCGCGGTTCTGGACGCGCGTCGGGAGGGTTTCCGGATCATCCCCCTGTGCCCGTTTGCGAAGGCACAGTTCGAGCGTCATCCGGCCTGGCGCGACGTGCTCTCGCCCTGAGCGCCGGCGGCCGCCGTCGGCGGCTCGTGCCCGGCTCGCGATTCCTGTGACGCGCTACTTGGATTCGGCGCGGATCCTCCTCCCATACTCGCCCGGCACCGTGCCGGGCTGCCCAAGGATTCGGCGGCCGGGTAGTTTGGAACTTCAGGAGATTACCGATGCGCATGAACCCGATATCGAACGCGGCCCCGATCCTGTCGGCAGCCGTTGCGACCCTCGCACTCACCGCCTGCGGCGGCCCGTCGGCATCCGACGCCGTGCCGGCCGCGTCCGTGACGCCTACGGAGCCGGCGGTGGATGCCGCACAAGCCGAGATGGAACACGCCGCGGAGCTCAAGGCGCGGGAGGACGAACTTGCCAAGCGGGAGGCAGAGCTTGCAGTCGCCGCGCGCGAGCAGGATCTCGCGCGCCGCGAAGCCGAGCTAGCGGCGAAGGAAAGCGCAGCTAAGAAGGTCGCCGCGACCGCGAAGCCGGCGCCTGCGCCCAAGCCGGCAGTGGTCGCAGCCGCACCCAAGCCCAAGATCGTCACTCCCGCCCCGGTAGCGGTCCAGCCGATCGTGATTCCCGCGGGAACGGAGCTTTCGATCGGTCTCTCGTCGGCGGTGTCGACGAAGTCTGCGAGCATCGGCGATCCCGTCGACGCGCGGCTCGCATCCGACCTGGTGATCGCTGGGCGCCGCGCGATCATGGCCGGCGCGCCGATCCGCGGACGCGTCACCGAGGTCGTATCGGGCAGCAAGCGGATCGGCGGCACGCCGACGCTCGCCATGAACTTCGACGGTATCGAGCTGGAGGACGGCAAGACCGTTCCGATCAGCGGCCAGGTCGTCCAGCAGGGAAAGAGCGATACCGCCCGCGACACCGCCAAGATCGTCGGCGGCACGGCTGCCGGCGCGGTCATCGGTCACCAGATCGACGACGACAAAGGCAAGGTGATCGGCGGCATCCTGGGCGGCGCGGCCGGCGCCATTGCAGCCCGCAAGACAGGCAGCGAGATCGACGTGCCGGCGGGAACGGTCATGGCCTTCGTGGTCGACCGCCCGTTCCAGGTGATGCCGTACTGAGCGGAGAGCGGCCGCGCGCCGCGGGACGTCAGGCGGAGACGATCTCGACAGCGGCGGCCACGGCGTCGTGCAGGGACTGCATGCCGAACGAGATGTCCTGCAGGACGCCATTGACGTAAAAGGTCGGCGTCGCGCGCACGTGCATGCGGCGCGCGCCGTCGATGTGCTCGCGCACCCGCTGAAGATAATAGTGGGCGTTCATCCCCGCGGAGAAGCGCACCGGATCGAGGCCGAGCTGTGCGGCGTAGCGGTCGAGCTCGCGCCGCTTGAGATGCGTCTGGTTGGCGAACAGCAGGTCGTGCATTTCCCAGAACCGGCCCTGCGCGGCCGCCGATTCGGCGGCTTCGGCCGCCTGCAGCGCGTGCGGATGCGCGTCCTCGAGGGGGAAGTGCCGGAACACCAGCCGCACCCGGTTGGGATGACTATCCAGGAGCAGCTTGACGCCTGGGGCGGCCATCTTGCACGTCGGGCATTCGAAATCGCCGTACTCGACGACCGTGACGGGCGCATGGTCGGGACCCAGCGTGTGATCGGTGGGCTCCACCGGCACCACCAGGCCGGTTCTCACCGGCTGAACTGTCGTCGTCATACGCGCTCCTTGCCCCGCCGCGCAGTCTAGCCAAAAGCGGCGCACGCAGATACAAAGAGCCGCAGGCGACGCGATACGGCGTCGCGAAACGCGGAGTGGCGATCCTTGGAACGAGTTCGCGTCTGACCATGTCCGCTCCGACGCAGACCACCGCGCGCCTGGATCGGCCGGTCGATCCGGAGCGTGATCACATCCTGGGGCCCGCGACCGCGCCGATCACACTGGTCGAATACGGCAGCTACGCCTGCCCGCACTGCCGGGTCGCAAACGAGCGGATCGGTGCCGTGCGCACCGAGTTCGGCGATCGACTGCGCTACGTGTTCCGTCATCGGCCCCTGACCGGGAGCGACATCGCCCGTCGCGCGGCCGAGCTTGCCGAGTTGGCGCCGACCCCGGAGCGGTTCTGGGACGCGCATGTCGCGCTGATGACGCGTTCCACCAGCCTGAGCGAGGAAGACCTGGGCGCGGTCGCGGACGACCTGGGTCTCGCCGAGCTCGAGGGCGCCGAGGCGGATCGGACCCGCGCCGCCGCGCGCCAGCGAGTCGATATCGACGTGTCGAGCGCCTATGCGAGCGGCGTGCGTTTCGTGCCGACCTTCTTCATCAACGGCCGTCGCTACGACGGGCCGTGGGACGAGAGCTCGTTTACCGATGCGATGCTCGGATCGCTCGGTCATCGCGTGCGTACCGCTGCGCTCGGGTTCGCGAGCTGGGCGCCGTCGACCGGTGTCCTGCTGCTGCTCGCGACCGCACTCGCGCTCGTGATTGCGAACTCGGCCGCAGGACCGGCGTTCGACGCGTTCTGGCACACGGAGCTCGGGCTCACGTTCGGCGACGCCTCGGCGCGAATGTCGCTTCTGCACTGGGTAAACGACGGGCTGCTCACGATCTTCTTCCTGGTCGTAGGGCTCGAGATCAAGCGCGAGTTCACCACCGGAAGCCTGGCCAGCCGCCGGTCAGCGGCGCTGCCGATCGCCGCGGCGATTGGCGGGATGGTCGTGCCTGCGCTGATCTACGTCGCCCTGATATCGCAGGGGCCGTGGACCCATGGCTGGGGCGTGCCGATGGCGACCGACACCGCGTTCGCGGTCGCGTTGATCGCGATGATGGGCGCGCGGGTGCCGGTCGAGCTGCGGGTGTTTCTCACGGCCGCTGCGATCGTGGACGACATCGGCGCGATCATCGTGGTGGCGATCTTCTATTCAGGCGAGCTGCAGCTCGGCTACATCGCCGGCACGGCGGGTGTCACGGCCGCGCTCGCCATGCTGAACCGCTCGGGCGTGTACCGCGCGTCGCCCTACGTGCTGCTCGGCATCGCGTTATGGGTGTGCGTCCACGCGAGCGGTCTGCACGCGACGCTCGCCGGCGTGATCCTCGCGGCGTTCATTCCCACGCGCCCGCCGCCCGATTACCGCGCGCTGATGCTGCAGGCCGACACCATCCTCGACGCCGAAGCGAGCCACGGCGGCGAGCAGCTGCGCCACGGTCCATCGGAATCCGCGCTGCGCGCGATCGATGCGATCCACGATCGGCTCGAGTCGCCGGCCGACCGCATGCTGCGAAATGCCGGTCCGCGCTCGAGCTACCTCGTGCTCCCGGTGTTCGCGCTCGCGAACGCCGGAGTCGTCGTTGGCGCCGGCGTATTCGACGGACGCGAGCCGCTGCTGCTCGCGATCATCGCCGGGCTGGTGATAGGCAAGCCGCTGGGTTTCATTGGGGCATCGGCGCTTGCGGTGCGACTCGGGCTGGCCGCCAAGCGCGACGAGTACTCGTGGCGGCAGCTCGCCGGCGCGGGAGCGCTCGCGGGTATCGGCTTCACGATGTCGCTGTTCATCGCCGGCCAGGCGTTTCCCGACACGGCCGACTTCGCCGCCGCCAAGGTGGCCGTGTTCATCGCTTCATTGCTCTCCGCGGTCTTCGGCGTCGCGGTGTTGTGGCGCGCTCCGCGCCCGGGCGAGGCCGGGGAGACGCAGGCCGCGGTTTCGTCCCACGTCACCGAGGTCGCGCGAGTCGGGACCCGGTGCGAGTGAACGTCCGATCGGCGGCCATGCGTTACGCAGCGCACGGCCGCGGTTTGAGCTCGCCGGCGCTCGGCCCGGGTGTCTCGTGGGCCGGTCACCACGATCGACGGACGTTACAGGGCTGAAGAGGCTGCCCCGCACACTTGGTCGGCGCGCACTGCAGCGGCGGTGGTGTCGCGGAATCGTCGTGGATGACTCAAGAGTGGCCGCGACGTCTACCTGCGGTGGAACAGACGTGGTCGCGGCCCACGAGACACCCGGCCCAACGCCGGCTCGCCGAGGCCACCGTGGGTTCACGAGCCGGCGCGTGGACGCGGTGGTATCCCAGCCGCGACGCGGCCCCAGTGCGCACAGTTGGACGTCGCGGGCACTCCTGGCGAAGGTCGCCTCGCCGACTCCGCGATACGAACGACCGTCCGGTGTGCTCCGACCAGATGTGCGGGGCGGCCTCTTCAGCGCTGCAACGACCCTCGATCGTGATAAGCGGTTGGCGATACACCGCGGCCGGGCGTCGGCGAGCAACCGCCAACTGCCGAGCGCCGGCAGCATCAGGCTTTGGTCGCCGAGCGCCGGCGAGCAGCACAGAGGCACCGGTTAGTCGTCGCGGGTCGCGCGCTGGCGCAGGCGCTTGACCCGCGCATCGCGCGCCTTCGCTGCCAGGCGACGCTCGATCGAGGCTCGGGTCGGCCGGGTCTTGCGCCGCTTCTTCGGCTCGACGAGCGCTGCGCGGATCATGGCCTCGAGGCGCGCCCGCGCGTCCGCCTTGTTCTGATCGAGCGACCGGAACCGCTGCGCGTCGATCACGATGACACCTGCATCGTTCTGACGACGGCCGGCGATCCGCGCCAGACGTGTCCGCGCGGGTGTCGACAGCGCGGTCCAGCGGGCAGCGTCGAACCGCAGCTCGACGGCATTCGACACCTTGTTGACGTTCTGGCCGCCGGGGCCCGAGGCGCGGACCTGGCGGAACTCGATCAGCTCGTCGGGAATCGCCGGCCCAGCGTCGCGGACGGACAGCACCGCGAACTGCTCAGGATTCGCGGGCGACGCGCCCGCTGCCCGCAGCGGCCTCGGCCATCTCGAGCCTGACGGCGCGCTGCGCCACCGGGATGGTGATGCCATGCTCCTTGAACAGCCGCCAGATGCTGCGATTGACGTCGGAACGGACGTTGTTGACGCCTTCCTGCGGGTCGGCGATCCAGAACCGCAGCTCGAGCTCGATGCCGTGATCGCCGAAGCCCATCAGCCGCGCGACCGGCGGCGGCTCGCGCAGGATGCGCCGATGGCCCTCCGTCGCATCGAGCAGGGCCTTGAGCGCGAGCTCCGGGTCGTCCTTGTAGCTGACCCGCACGGGCAACTTGAGCCGCACCCTGGGGTCCGTGTAGCTCCAGTTGATCACCGAGTTGGTGATCAGGTTCTGGTTCGGCACCAGGGTCTCGACGCCGTCGCGATCGCGGACCACGACATACCGGCCGCGCAGTTGCTGCACCCAGCCGAAGCCCTCGGTGCTGGTGCCGGTCGTGCCGGTGAAGCTGATCACGTCGCCGGGCTTGATCGACCGGTCCATCAGCAGCACGAAGCCGCTGACCAGGTTCGCTGTGATGCTCTGAAGGCCGAAGCCGAGCCCGATGCCGATCGCACCGGTCAGTACGGTCAGCGTCGTGAGGTCGAGACCCGTAGCGTTCAGGCCGACCAGGATCGACAGGCCGATCAGGAACGCCTGGGTGAATTTCGCGAGCCCGATGCGCATGTTGGGCGCGATGCCCTGCAGCGACATCAGCCGCTTTTCCAGCCAGCGCGACAGCCAGACGGCAACGATGACGAACAGGCCGACCGTCACGAGAAGCTTGGAGATCGACCAGACGGAAATGCGGGTCTTGCCGGCAGTGATGCCGATGCCGTCGAGCACTTCGATGAGGGTGTCGCCCCAGCCTAGGAGGTGGAGGGCCAGGAATATCCAGAGGACGACGCTGATCGGCGTGCCCCAGCCCTTGATCCGCGAGCGGGTGCCAAGCGACACGCGGAACAGGTAGACGATCACCCGGATCAGGAGCAGAAGACCCATGAGCTGGACTGCGACGTCCACGATGCGTGTCGGCGCCCCGATCGCATGCAGCAGTCCGTCGGCGGTCGCGAGCAGCAGCAGCATCAGGGCAAAGGGCGCTGCGACCCACGCGGCCTCGCGTGCCCGCCCGCGCCAGCCGGCCGGAGCATTGGCGGCACCGAGATCGCGGCGAATCCGCCTGGCGATCCACCAGCCGAGGATCACCATGCCGGCGATGATCCCGACCTGCACGAGATTGGCGGGTTCCAGGAGGCGCTCCATGGCCTCGCTGGCCGCTTGCCACTGATTCTGCATCCCGGTCAGGCGTTCAGATCCGGGATCAACTGGCTCTCCAGCCGGGAAATCTGGTCCTTGAGCAGCAACTTGCGCCGCTTGAGACGCCGCAGCTGCACCTGGTCGATATAGAGGTCGAGTTGCAGCCGGTTTATGACGTCGTCGAGATCGCGATGCTCGATGCGCAGTTGCCGCAGGCGTTCAAGATGCCGAAAGGCTTCGGTGTCGACGTTGTCGCGGACTTCCGTCATCGTGTGCCAGTGGGCCACGTCGATCGTGGACAGGCCCGGTAGCTTAGCCCCGGCCCGGTCAAAAGGGGATACCTGCCATCGCTATCGCCCCAGACTCATTCCAGGCCGATGCTTTCCAACGAATGACCGAGCAGGATCACGAACCCCTGCCGCCGCGTCACCCCATCCTGGCTGTAATCGAACACATATGTGCGCCGCATCCTGAGCCTGCCATCCGCCCCCCGGGCGGGCCGGAAACCGCGGAATGCGACCGTGCCGTCCAGCAGCTGCGCACCCGTACGCTGGCAGGTCTCGAGTGCGGCGACGTTGGCGCGCTCGCGGGCGCCGAGGTTTGCATGCCAGAGCCAGGCCACGCCGACCAGGCCGATCAGCAGCGCGAGCAGCGACCAGGACAATTCCACGTGTGCCGCCTGAGCGGATCAATCAGAGCAGTTCCGTCCAGCGGCGGCTGCGATCGCCGTAGGCGAGGAATTCGGGATTCAGGATCGTGTCGCGGGCGTTGTAGTCGAGCGGCCGGCCGTCGAGCCGGATGACGGCGCCGCCGGCAACTTCGAGCACCCCTTGCGCCGCGGCGGTATCCCATTCCGACGTCGGTCCCAGCCGCGGATAGAAATCGGCGCTGCCTTCCGCCACGAGGCAGAACTTGAGGGCGCTGCCCATGGGTCGCAACTCGTGGGGTCCGATGCGGGAGAGCATCGCGTCGAGCGAATCGCCGCGATGCGAACGGCTGCCCACGATCACGAGCGGCGAGGCCGCGGGCCGCACTTCGATCGACTCCGGCGGACCGTCGTCCCTGCGGCGGAAAGCACCGTGACCGGCGGCGGCGTAGTAGATGTTGCCGAGCGCGGGCGCCGACACCACGCCCAGCACCGCGCGGTGGTCACGGATCAGCGCGACGTTGACGGTGAACTCGCCATTGCGGCTGATGAACTCCCGCGTGCCGTCGAGCGGGTCGACCAGCCAGAGCTGGCGCCACTGGCTGCGGACGGCATAGGCATGACTGGCGTCGGATTCTTCCGATAGAACCGGAATCGCGGGTGCGAGCCGCGCCAGCCCCTCGCTCAGGATGTCGTGCGCGGCACGGTCGGCACGCGTGATCGGCGAGTCATCGGCCTTGTATTCTACGTCGTGGCCGGTGACATACACCGCCATGATCGCGGCACCGGCCTCCTCGACGAGTGCGAGGACGGCCGGGAGCAGGGCTGCCGGGTCGGGTGTGGTCGTCATGTACGTCTCTGCTCCATTCGGCTCGGACCCGGATCTGCACGCGCATTGCCGATCGGGCTCAGAGCCGAATCCGCATGCGTATCATAGCGGCCATGGGCGCGGTACCGGCAGCCTGCCCGGCGCGGACGTGTCCGATCGAGGTCAACACATGGCGCGCATCGTCGGCGCGATCGCTACATCGCACACACCCACCATCGGCTTCGCCGTCGATGGCCGTAAGCAGCAGGATCCGGTTTGGAAGCCGATCTTCGATGCCTACGCGCCGATCACGGCCTGGCTGAATGCACAGCGCCCGGATGTGCTGTTCATCGTCTACAACGACCACGTTACTTCGTTCTTCTTCGATCACTACTCGGCCTTCTGCCTTGGCGTCGGCGAGGAATATGCGGTGGCCGACGAGGGTGGCGGTCCGCGCAAGCTTCCGCGGATCAAAGCGCACGGGCCGCTGGCGCGCCACATCGGCCGTCACCTGGTGGCCGACGAGTTCGATATGAGCTTCTTCCAGGACAAGCCGCTGGATCATGGCTGCTTTTCGCCCCTCTCGGTGCTGCTGCCGCACGACGGGCAGGGCTGGGCCGTGCCGATCGTGCCGCTTCAGGTGGGCGTGCTGCAGTTCCCGGTGCCCTCGGCAAAGCGGTGCTTCAGGCTCGGGCAGTCACTGCGGGCCGCCATTGAGAGCTATCCGGAGGACCTGAAAGTGGTGCTCGTCGCCACCGGCGGGCTGTCGCACCAGGTACACGGCGAGCGCTGCGGCTTCAACAACCCGCCCTGGGACCACCGGTTGATGGACCTGTACGAGAACGATCCGGTCGCCCTCACGCAGATGACCCACGCCGACCACGCCCGGCTGGGCGGCATGGAGAGCACGGAGTTCGTGATGTGGCTGATCGCGCGCGGCGCGCTGTCGGCGGGGGTGAAGCGGGTCCACCGGAGCTACTACCTGCCTTCAATGGCCGCAATCGCGACCGCGATCTACGAGAACCAGGCTGAGCCGATGACGGAGGAAGCGGCCGAGCTCGCGCGAAAAAAGGTGGGGGCGCAGCTCGACGGAATCGAGGCGCTGGAGGGGACCTACCCGTTCGATCTGGAGCGCAGCGTGCGTCACTACCGGCTGAACAAGTTCCTGCACGATCTGGTGTTTCCAGAGCACCGAGCGGCGTTCAAGGCGGACCCGGAGGCCTTGTTTGAAAAGTGGGGCCTGTCGGAGGCGGAGCGGGACATGATCCGCCGGCGTGACTGGCGCGCACTCATGCACTACGGTGCGATTTTCTTCGTGCTCGAGAAGCTGGCGGCTGTGCTCGGCGTGTCCAACCTGCACGTTTATGCGCACATGCGGGGGCAGTCGCTCGAGGAGTTCCAGAAGACCCGAAACGCTCAGGTGCTCTATTCGGTCGGTGGGTCGGAGACGTATGACAAAGTCGAGCGGAGCGCGGGCACGTAAGCAGCCGGTCTCGCCGATGGATGCCGCCGTCGCCCGTCCGCCGCCGCCGTTCGATCCGCCCGATTGGACGCGGATCGACACGGTCTGCCTCGACATGGACGGGACGGTGCTCGACCTCCGCTTCGACAACTACTTCTGGCTCGAGGTCGTGCCGCAGCGCTATGGCGCCCTGCACGGCATCTCCGCGGAGGAGGCGCTCGGGCAGCTCTCGCCCAGGATCGACGCCTGGCGCGGGCGGCTGGAATGGTATTGCATCGATCACTGGACGGCCGAGCTGGAGCTCGACATCGAAGCCCTCAAGGTCGAGTTTCGCGAGCACATTCATTTTCTGCCCGGATCGGAACAGTTCCTGGATCGGCTTGGCGCGCTCGGAAAGCGCCGCCTGCTCACCACCAACGCACATCCGAAGTCCCTGGCCGTCAAGGACGGCAAGACGGGCATCGGCCGGTACTTCGATCTGATGGTCTCGTCGCACGTGGTCGGTGCGCCAAAGGAACACCCCGGGTTCTGGTCGCGCCTGGCGCGTCGGCACGACATCGACCCGGGGACCACGCTCTTCGTCGACGACAGCCTGTCGGTGCTGCGCGCCGCGCGTGACGCCGGCGTGCGCTGGCTCTACCAGGTGCTGCAGCCCGACTCGACCCAGCCGCCGCGCGCCCCGGCACCGGGGATCAGCGGGATCGACCGGCTCGGTCGGTTGCTTTAGGCAAGGAGCCGCTCAGGCGTCGGCACGCGGGCCGGAGCGCTTGCGCCGCCGACGGCGCCGCGGCCCGCTCTCCGACGTCGCCGCCTTGTCACCCGTCGCGGTTCCGGTCGGCGGGGGCCTGGCCGGCCCCGACGAAGGGCCGTCCGGCCCGCGACCGCGTCGTGGCGGTGCGGCGTTGCGCCGGCCACCACCCGCTCCCCCGCGGCGACCGCCGCCGGGTCCGCCGCGGCGCGCACCGAACCCGCCGCTGTCGTGGCGGCGGCGCTCGCGCGGCGGAACCGCGATTTCGGCCAGCAGGCTCTCCGTCATCGCGGCGCGCGGAATGCTGCTGCCGATGTAGCCCTCGATATCGGGCAGCGAGATCGCGTAGTCCTCGCAGCCCAGGCTGATGGCATCGCCCTCCGCCCCGGCGCGTGCAGTGCGCCCGATCCGGTGCACGTAGTCTTCGGGATCCTGCGGCAGGTCGTAGTTGAACACGTGGCTGACGTCGGGGATGTGCAGCCCGCGCGACGCGACGTCGGTGCCGATCAGTACCGCGAGGTCGCCGCTGTGGAAATCGCGCAGCATCCGCAGCCGCTTGCGCTGCGGCACGTCGCCCGAGATCGCCTCGGCATTGATGCCGTTCGCACGCAGCAGCGTCTCGAGCTCCTCGGCGCCACGGCGCGTATTGACGAAGACCATGGTGCGGTGCGGGTCCATCGACCGCAGCAGTCCCACGAGGAGCCGCGGCTTCTCGTCCATCGACGGGAAGTAGATCGACTGGCGGACAAGGTCGACCGTCATCTTGTCCGGCTCGATCCTCACGAGCTCCGGATCGTTCATGTGCTCGTAGGCGAGCTCCAGCACCCGCTGGGCGAGGGTTGCGGAGAACAGGAGGTTGAGCCGCTCCTCGGGCGGCGGGAGCCGCCGCATGATGTACCGGATGTCGGCAATGAAGCCCAGATCGAACATCCGGTCGGCTTCGTCGAGCACCAGCACCTGGACCGAGCGCAGGTCGTAGACGTGCTGCTTGTAGAAATCAATCAGCCGTCCCGGCGTCCCGATGAGGACGTCAACGCCTGCCTCGAGCTCCCGGCGCTGTTTTTCATAATCAACGCCGCCAAACGCGAGTCCCAGCGTCAGGCCGGTGTATTGCCCGAGAATCTCCGCGTCCCTGTGTATCTGCACGGCGAGCTCGCGTGTCGGCGCGATGATCAGGGCGCGCGGCGCATTGGTGCGGCGCGTCGGCGGCACCTCGCGACGCAGCAACGCGGCGTACATCGCGACGAGGAATGCCGCGGTCTTGCCCGTACCCGTCTGCGCCTGGCCGGCCACGTCCATGCCGGCGAGCGCCCTCGGCAACGTCTGCGCCTGTATCGGCGTGCAGCGCTCGAATCCCGCGTCGGCGATGCCGCGCGCGAGAGTGTCGGGTAAATGTAAATTGGTGAACGAAACGTCCGTGAGATGCGCGTCTGACATCAGCTATCCGGGCCCGCCATGCACTTGCAAATTACTCCGAGTCGGGGTCAAATATCGGCAACGCGGATGTGATCCGCCCCCGCCATCATGATCGCCGGCCAGCCGGGCTTGCAGTTCCGGCTCCCTCGCCAACGGCGGGATCCCAGAGTTCAGGCCAGAAGCACTTTTTTTGCCAGCAATCTAGATAGTTTGCCTTACACGGGACGCGCAGTCACCCGACCCGCGCGAACCGGCCCGCTTATCGCATTCCAACCAAGGCCCAATCAGCACCCCATGTCCGCGGAGGTTATCTCTGGTGAGCCAGCAGATCGTTCATGTCACGGATGCAAGTTTTGACGAACAGGTCCTCAAGTCGCCGCAGCCGGTGCTGCTCGATTTCTGGGCGGAGTGGTGTGGCCCATGCAAGATGATCGCCCCGATTCTCGACGAGATCGCGACGGAGTACGCCGGCAAGGTGACGGTCGCGAAGATCAACGTCGACGAGAACCCGAAAACGCCGATGAAGTTCAGCGTCCGAGGGATCCCAACCCTGATCCTGTTCAAGGACGGCAAGGCGGAGGGTCAGAAGATCGGCGCGGTCCGCAAGGCCGAGTTGTCTACGTTCCTGGACGGCAAGCTGTGAGAGGCTATCTCGGCAACCAGGGCCGCAACCGGCCGAACAAACGCGGCGGACGCGGCGGTCCCGACGGGAATCGCGGTCCGCGGCAGGACGAGCTGCCGCCCGACGATTACCTGGAAGGCGGCGAGGACCTCGACGTCATCAGCCCGGCCGAGCTCGAAGCCAGCCGGAAGTCGATGAACCTGACCGAGCTCAAGCTCAAGTCGGCTCCCGAGCTCCTCAAGGTCGCCCAGCAGGTCGGGCTCGAAAACCTCGCCCGGTCGCGCAAGCAGGACATCATCTTCGCCATCCTCAAGGCGCATGCGCGCAATGGCGAGGACATCTACGGCGACGGCGTGCTCGAGATCCTGCAGGACGGTTTCGGCTTCCTGCGTTCCGCGGAAGGTTCCTATCTCGCGGGTCCCGACGACATCTATGTGAGCCCGTCGCAGATCCGCCGCTTCAACCTGCGCACCGGCGACACGATCTCGGGGCTCATCCGCCCGCCGAAGGACGGCGAGCGTTACTTCGCACTGCTCAAGGTCGGGCAGATCAACTTCGATTCACCCGAGAACGCGCGCAACAAGGTCCTGTTCGAGAACCTGACGCCGCTTCATCCGACCAAGCGTCTCAAGCTGGAGCGTGGCACCGGCAGCACCGAGGACCTCACGTCCCGGATGATCGACCTGATCGCGCCGCTCGGGAAGGGACAGCGCGGTCTGATCGTCTCGCCGCCCAAGGCCGGCAAGACGATGCTGCTGCAGAATATCGCGAACTCGATCACCGCCAACCATCCCGAGGTCTACCTGATCGTGCTGCTGATCGACGAGCGGCCCGAGGAAGTGACCGAGATGACGCGCACCGTGCGTGGGGAAGTGGTCTCCTCGACCTTCGACGAGCCGGCGAGCCGTCACGTGCAGGTGGCGGAGATGGTGATCGAGAAGGCCAAGCGCCTGGTCGAGCACAAGCGCGACGTCGTGATCCTGCTCGACTCGATCACCCGGCTCGCGCGCGCCTACAACACGGTCGTGCCGAGCTCGGGCAAGGTGCTGACCGGTGGCGTGGACGCCAACGCGCTGCAGCGCCCGAAGCGCTTCTTCGGCGCCGCGCGCAACATCGAGGAGGGCGGCTCGCTCACGATCCTGGCGACCGCGCTGATCGACACCGGCTCGCGCATGGACGACGTGATCTACGAGGAGTTCAAGGGCACCGGCAACAGCGAGATCCATCTCGACCGGCGCATCGCGGAAAAGCGCGTCTACCCGGCGTTCAACATCAACCGCTCAGGCACGCGGCGCGAGGAGCTCATCACTCAGACCGACGAGTTGCAGAAGATCTGGATCCTGCGCAAGCTCCTGCACCCGATGGACGAGCTGGCCGCGGCGGAATTCCTGATCGACAAGATGCGCGACACCAAGATGAATGCGGAGTTCTTCGACGCAATGAAGCGCTGATGTGACCCCGCGCCCCCGGGGCATCGCCGCGATGATCGGCGCGGTGGCGTTGTTCTCGGTCATGGACGCGCTGCTCAAGCTTCTGGTGGAGCGTTATCCGCCGATGCAGGTCACGACACTGCGCGGCATTGCGTCGCTGCCGTTCCTGCTGCTGCCTTTCCTGATCCGGGGGCGCTGGCACCGGCTTTCGACCGGGCGCTGGCACTGGCACGTCGGTCGCGCCGCCATCGGCGTCGTGATGCTGTCGTCGTTCATCTTCGCGGTGCAACGCCTGTCGCTCGCCGACACCTATTCGATCTTCATGTGCGCGCCGCTGCTCATCGCGGCGCTGTCGGTGCCGCTGCTGCGCGAGCACGTGACGACGGGGCAATGGGTCGCCATCGCCGTCGGTCTAGCCGGCGTGCTGGTGATGCTGCGTCCCACCGGCGCCGGATGGGCGACCCTGGGCGGTCTGGCCGCCGTGCTGTCGGCGGTCTGTTATGCCGTGAGCGCGATCGCGCTGCGAGTGCTGTCGCGCTCCGAGACCAAGGAAAGCCTGGTCTTCTACTTCACGCTGTTTCTCAGCATCGGCGCGGGGTTTCTCGCGCTGCCGGGCTGGCGCTCGATGCTGCTCACGGACCTGCCGCTGATCGTCGGCGTCGGCGTCCTGGGAGCGACGGCACAGCACCTGATCACCGAGGCGTTCCGCAGCGCGCCCGCGTCGGTCATCGCGCCGTTCGAATATACGGCGCTTCCCTGGGGGGTGCTGCTCGACCTCGCGATCTGGAACGTCCTGCCGGGCGCGATCACGCTGGTCGGCGGCGCGATAGTGATCGCAACCGGGCTCTATCTGATCGCCCGCGAACGGCGGGCGCCGGTGGCAGCGGAGGCTGAGCATCCATAGCCCGAAAAACCGGCCGGAGGCCGAATATTCACAGTAAACCGGCTCTGAGCTTGGCTCTGAGCTGAATTTTCGATTCGGCCGCTACTCGCGGCCGTGCACCCTGCGGCCGTCGACCCAGGTCGACCACACGCGCAAGTCGGGGATTTTGCGCGGCGGGACGGCGAGCGGGTCGCCGTCGAGAACGACGAAATCCGCACGCAGACCCGGCGCGAGCCGACCGAGGTCGGCTTCGGCGAACGTCGCGTATGCGGCGTCCGAGGTGAACCCGCGCAGCGCCTCGGCGGCGGTGAGCTTCTGGTCCGGCAGCCAGCCTCCCGGGGGCTTGCCGGCAAGGTCCTCACGCGTGATTGCCGCATACAGACCGAGACGCGGATCGTCTGACTCGACGGGGAAGTCCGAGCCGAAGGCGAGCTTCGCGCCGCTGTCGATGAAACGCCGCCAGGCATAGGCGCCGGGCAGGCCCGCCCTTCCGACGCGCGATTCGACCCAGGGGCCGTCCGACGTCGCGTGGATCGGTTGCATCGACGCGATCACGTGCTGTTCTCCGAACCGCGGAATGTCGCCGAGCGAGACGATCTGCGCGTGCTCGATGCGCCAGCGCCGCCCCGCCGCGCCCTGACCCTGCACACGGGCGTACGCATCGAGGACCATCCGATTGGCGCGATCGCCGATTGCATGTGTCGCGACCTGCACGCCGCAGTCGCGCGCCTTGACCATCGCCGCCTCGAGTGCGGCGGGTTCCGTGACGAGCAAGCCGCGCTGGCCGGGCTCATCGTGGTAGTCGGCGAGCAGCGCCGCGCCGCGGCTGCCGAGCGCGCCGTCCGCGAACAGCTTCACACCCGACATGCGGAGCCGCCCGGATGCGTGCACGTACGGGCCCATCGCGCAGAGCGCGGCGAGTGCGGAGCTGTCGCCGTCGGCGTATGCCGAAATGCGCAGGGTCAGCCTGCCCGCATCGGCGAGGCGGCGATAGAGCGTGAGGTCCGCAAGCGACACACCCATGTCGTGCACGCCGGTGAGACCCACGGACGCGGCCGAGGCGAGCGCCCGCGAGAGCGCCTCCGCGCGCGCGGCGTCGTCGGGCGCTGGCACTGCCGCGTCGATCAGCGCCACGGCGGTATCGATGAACACTCCTGTCGGCTTGCCGCCCGACCGCATGATCCGTCCGCCGTCCGGCTGCCAGTCGCCGGTGAGGTCGCGCGCGACCGCGCGCATCGCGGTGCCGTTCGCCCAGCCGGCATGACCGTCTATTCGCTCGAGCCACACCGGCCGGTCCGAAAATGCGGCGTCCAGGTCCGCGGCGGTCGGGTA
>Ga0268386_10000955_pt1 | contig 19387 bp, 17 predicted proteins | sample RVTome_15_FD_200260 | JGI IMG/M metagenome (GOLD analysis project Ga0268386, IMG submission 200260) | Soil microbial communities from uranium-contaminated site in the Upper Colorado River Basin, Wyoming, United States - RVT150D86... ...
CGGTCGAGCGCGTGATCTCCGCGACCTCGACGAGCCCGTTGGCGCGCAGGGTCTCGCCCGACTGCACGAGGTCGACGATGCGCTCGGCCAGACCGACCAGCGGAGCCAGCTCGATGGAGCCGTCGAGGCGGACGATCTCGACCTGGACGCCGCGCGCGGAGAAGTACTGCTCGGTGAGACGCGGGTACTTCGTCGCCACCCGCACCCACGACCATCGGGCCGGGTCGTCGCGTTCCCACAGCTCGCGCGGCTCGGCCACCACGAGGCGGCAGAACCCGAAGCCGAGGTCGAGCGGCTCGTACACATCGGGCTCCTGCTCCAGCAGGATGTCCTTGCCGACGATGCCCAGGTGGGCGGCGCCGTAGGTGACGTAGGCGGGAATGTCGGCCGGCTTGAGGAAGAGCAGCCGCAGTCCCTGGCGGGCGTCATCGAAGATCAGCCGGCGCGAGACTTGATCGACGCCATGCACGCCGACCTCGCGCAGTGTCTCCAGCGCACTGTCGAGCAGCCGGCCCTTGGGCAGGGCCAGCGTGAGTCGGCTGGTCACGCCGACCGCTCGATCCGCGCGCCCAGCGCGCCCAGCTTGTCCTCGAGCCGCTCGTAGCCGCGGTCGAGGTGATAGATACGCGAGACCTCGGTGCGCCCCCGGCCGGCGATGCCGGCCAGCACCAGGGCGGCCGAGGCGCGCAGGTCGGAGGCCATCACGGGGGCGCCCTGGTAGGCCGCCACGCCACGGACGATCGCCACCGAGCCCTCGGTGCTGATGTGGGCGCCCATGCGAGCCAGCTCGGCCACGTGCATGTAGCGGTTCTCGAAGATCGTCTCGGTCAGCTTCGACTGCCCGTCGGCCAGCCCCAGCAGCGTCATGAGCTGGGCCTGCATGTCGGTCGGGAAGCCTGGAAACGGGCTCGTGACGATGTCCGCCGGCCGCGGGCGGTCGACGGCACGCGCGCGCACCCAGCTCGGACCGACCTCGAGCTCCACGCCGCACTCTTCAAGCGTGGCGAGCACGGCCGCCACGTGCGCAGGAACCATGTCGGTCACGCGCACGTCACCGCGCGTGATCGCCCCCGCCACCAGCAGGGTGCCGGCCTCGATGCGATCGGGCACGATCCGGTGGACGGCGCCGCCCAGGGCCCGCACGCCCTCGATCTCGATGCGCGCGGTCCCCACCCCGTGCAGGCGGGCGCCCATCGCGGTGAGCAGCGCCGCCAGGTCGCCGACCTCCGGCTCGCAGGCCGCGTTGTCGATGACGGTCGTGCCCTCGGCCAGGGCAGCGGCCATCATGAGGTTCTCGGTGCCGGTCACGGTGACGAGATCGGTCACGATGTGGGCGCCGGTGAGCCGGGGCGCGCGCGCCACCACGTAGCCGTTCTCGATCGCGATCTCGGCGCCCAGCGCGGCCAGGCCTTTGAGATGCTGGTCGATCGGGCGGACACCGATCGCGCAGCCACCCGGCAACGCCACGCGGGCCGAGCCGTGGCGGGCGACGAGCGGACCCAGCACGAGCACCGAGGCCCGCATCGTGGAGACCAGCTCGTAGGGCGCCAGGTCACTGGCGACGCGGTCGACGGTGACCGTCGTCTGCCGTCCCTGGACGGTCACGCCGGCCCCGAGCGTCTGCAGCAGCCGGAGCATGGTGCGGATGTCGCCGAGATCGGGCACGTTGGTGAGTGTCACGGGCTCCGGCGTGAGCAGCGTCGCCGCCAGCGCCGGCAGCGCCGCGTTCTTGGCGGCGCTGGCCGCCACCTCGCCCTCGAGCGGCACGCCACCCTCGATGAGCAGACGGGCCGGCACTACGGCATCCCTGCGGCGACGAAGCGCACGATCCCGGCCAGGTCCGGACGTGTCTGGAGGCGCACGAAGCCCCGCGCGCCCATGAGGGCGACGACCCGTGCCGGTTGCTCACCGCCGGCGGTCTCGAGGACGAGCCGGCCCCCCGGCGCGAGCCAGCGCGGTGCGGTGTCGATGAGGCGACGGATCACGTGCAGGCCGTCCGGACCGCCGTCGAGGGCCAGGCGGGGGTCGTATCGACTGACCTCGGGCGCCAGGGAGTCGATCAGTCCGCTCGGCAGGTACGGCGGGTTGGAGACGATGAGGTCGGCGCGCTCCGTGCGCAGCGCCGAGAAGAGATCGGAGACCTCCACGGTGACCCGCTCGCCCAGGCCGAGGCCGCCGACGTTGTCACGCGCCAGCGCGGCCGCGCGCGGCGAGACCTCGAGCGCGATGACCCGCAGGTCGGGGCGCTCGCAAGCCAGCGCACAGGCGATGCAGCCCGACCCGGTGCCGACGTCGATCGCCAGCCTCGCGCCCGTGATGGGCAACAGCTCGAGAGCCCAGCCAGCGAGCGCCTCGGTCTCCGGCCGAGGCACCAGGGCCTCGCTGCTGACCTTCAGCGTGAGGTCGCGGAACGCCTGAGTGCCGACGATGTGCTGCAACGGCTCGCGCGCGATCCGGCGACGCAGTGCCCGGGCGTAGCAGGCGGCGGCGGGCGGCTCCAGCGCCCGCCGCGCCTGCAGGCCGAGTCGGCCGCGCGAGATTCCCAGGGCGGCGGCCAGCAGCCACTCGGCGTCGACGCGCCCGCCGTCGATGCCGGCATCCTGCAACGCCGCCGCCCCCAGGTCGAGCGCGGCCTGCACGGTGGGTCGTGAGTCGACCAGCGTCCCGGGATCGGCCTGGCCCGGCATCAAATGGCGGCCTTCTGCAGCCGCTCGGCCTGGTCCGCGCTCGCCAGGGCCTCGAGCAGCTCGTCGACGTCCCCTTCGAGAACCTCGGGCAGCCGGTGCAGGGTCAGCCCGATCCGGTGGTCGGTCACGCGGTTCTGGGCGAAGTTGTAGGTGCGGATACGCTCGCTGCGCTCGCCGGTGCCGACCTGCGAGCGCCGGTCGGCGGCGATGGCCGCCTGCTGCTCGTCCTGGGCGCGCTCCAGCAGTCGCGCCTTCAGCACGCGCATGGCCTTCGCCCGGTTCTTGATCTGCGAGCGCTCGTCCTGACAGGTCACGACCAGCCCCGTGGGGATGTGGGTGATGCGGACCGCCGAGTCCGTCGTGTTCACGCCCTGGCCTCCGGGCCCCGACGAGCGGTAGACGTCGACGCGGATGTCCTTGTCGTCGACCTTGATCTCGACGTCCTCGGCCTCGGGCAGCACGGCCACCGTCACCGTGGAGGTGTGGATGCGCCCGGCCGATTCGGTCACCGGCACTCGCTGCACGCGATGCACGCCGCGCTCGAACTTGAGCCGGCTCCAGGCACCGCGGCCCTGGACGAACAGGATGACCTCCTTGAGGCCGCCGACGCCGGTCGGGCTCGCGTCCATCACCTCGACTCGCCACCGCTGCCGCTCGGCGTACTTCGTGTACATGCGGGCCAGGTCGGACGCGAACAGGGCCGCCTCGTCGCCGCCGGCACCGGCCCGGATCTCGACGAAGACGTTCTTGTCGTCGTTGGGGTCGCGGGGCAGGAGCAATCGCTTGAGATCGGCCTCCAGCGCCGCCTGGCGGCCGGACAGCTCGTCGACCTCGGCCTGGGCCAGCTCGTGCAGCTCGCGGTCCCCACCATCGGCGAGGATGTGCTGGGCCTCGCTGAGCTGCTTCAGCACGGCCCGGTACTCGCCGAAGCGCTCGACGATCTCCTGGCTGTCGGCGTGCTCCTTGCGTAGGCGCGCGTATTCGGCCTGCTGCGAGAAGCTGGCGGGATCCGCCAGACGCCGGGCGATCTCCTGCGACCGCTCTTCGATCTGGCGGAGCTTGTCAAACAGCATGGCGGATCAGCACCTCCCGTGCGCGCACGCCCGCCCGCAGCGAGCGAGTGGGGAGAGGAGCAGCCCGGGGGGGAACCGGGCACGGCCGGGACTGACAGCCTACTGGGCCGTCGTGGGCTGCCGCTTGTACTTCCGCTGGAAACGCTCCACACGACCCGCCGTGTCCATGAGCTTCTGCTTCCCCGTGTAGAAGGGGTGACACTTCGAGCAAACCTCGACCCGGATGTCCGGCTTCGTCGAGCGGGTCTTGATGGTCTCCCCGCAGGCGCAGGTAATCGTCGTGTCCACGTAGTCCGGATGAATGCCCACCTTCACGAGTGGCTCCTCCTCAGGAGCCCCAAGAATATCACGGACCTAGCCCATCGAGTGCATGGCGGCCAGGAACTCCTTGTTGCTGCGGGTCTGCTTGAGCTTGTCGAGCAGGAGCTCCATGGACTCGACCGGGTTGAGCTGGGACAGGGCCTTGCGCAGCAGCCACACCTTCTGCAGCTCGTCCTTCTCGAGCAGCAGCTCCTCTTTCCGGGTGCCGGACTGCTCGATGTTGATCGTCGGGAAGATGCGCTTGTCCATCAGGCGGCGGTCCAAATGCACCTCCATGTTGCCGGTGCCCTTGAACTCCTCGAAGATCACGTCGTCCATCCGGCTGCCGGTGTCCACGATGGCCGTGGCCATGATCGTCAACGAGCCCCCCTCCTCGATGTTGCGGGCCGCCGCGAAGAACCGTCGGGGCCGCTGCAGGGCGTTGGCATCGAGACCGCCCGAGAGCACCTTGCCCGAGGAGGGAATGACCGCGTTGTGGGCGCGAGCGAAGCGCGTCAGCGAGTCGAGCAGGATGACGACGTCGCGCTTGTGCTCGACCAGCCGCTTGGCCTTCTCGATGACCATGTCGGCCACCTGGATGTGGCGCTGGGGGGGCTCGTCGAATGTGGAGGACACCACCTCGCCCTTCACCGAGCGCTGCATGTCGGTGACCTCTTCCGGCCGCTCGTCGATCAGCAGAACGATCAGATAAACCTCGGGATGATTCGTCGCGATGGCGTGCGCGATCGACTGCAGCATCATGGTCTTGCCAGTCCGGGGCGCCGCGACGATCATGCCCCGCTGCCCCTTGCCGATGGGACAGAGCAGGTCCATCACCCGGGTCGTCAGGTTCTCGCTCTCGTGCTCCAGGCGCAGGCGCTCCATCGGGTAGAGCGGCGTGAGGTTGTCGAAGAAGATCTTCTCGCGGGCCTGGTCGGGGGTCTCGAAGTTGATCGCCTCGACCTTGAGGAGCGCGAAGTACCGCTCGGTGTCCTTGGGCGGCCGGACCTGGCCGGAGATGGTGTCGCCGGTGCGGAGGTCGAAGCGCCGGATCTGCGAGGGCGAGACGTAGATATCGTCCGGCCCTGGCAGGTAGTTATAGTCCGGGGCCCGGAGGAAGCCGAACCCGTCCGGGAGCACCTCCAGCACGCCTTCCGCGTAGATCAGCCCGTCCTTCTCGGCCTGGGCCTGGAGGATCTTGAAGATCAGCTCCTGCTTGCGGAGGCCGCCGTAGTTCTGGACGTTCAGGTCGCGGGCGAGCCCGTTGAGGTCGGCAATCGGCTTCTCCTTGAGCTCGGAGAGGTTCATGCCGTTGACCGGTGTGGCAGGGGCGTTCTCGGTGGTGCTGGGCTGTCCTCGTTCTCGGCGGGCAGTCATTCGGGGGCTCCGGGCGCGGCACGTGGCGGCCGCATCGAGTGTTGTGTTACCGTTTGCGTAGGTTTTCTACGAGGTTGGAACGACAGCGTCAGCGCAATCCTCCCATTTGATCAGACGTTTGTCAATGTATTTCAGATCCGAACTTCGATGATGGCGCGCTGCTTGATCTCCTTCAGCCAGGCATCGAGCCGGGCCTCGAACTGCTGTCGGAATAAGATGTCGCGGATCTGCTGTCGGATGCTGGGCGATTCCAGCGAGTCCTTCGACTCCAGGCGGAAGACGTGGAACCCCAGGGGAGACCGGACCGGACGGGAGATCTCTCCCTCGCCCAGCGCCAGCAGCTCGGACTCGATCTCGGGGGCCAGCTCTCCCCGCTTGAGCGTACCCAGGTCCCCGCCGTCCCTGGCCGTGGCATCCCGGGAGTGTTGCTTGGCCATCTCGATGAAGTCGGCGCCGTCCTCGAGCTGCGTCCGCAACATCTCGGCCTTGATCCGCGCCGACTCCCAGCCGGCGTCGCTGCCGGTCTCGGGCGTCACCAGGATGTGGCGGGCATGGAAGGACAGGCCGGTCTCGAGCTTGGCGCGGTTCGCCTCCAGATACTGGGTGATCTCCGCCTCGGTGACCGACACGCGCAGCGTGACCTTCCGGCGCACGAGCTTCTGGACCTTGAGGCCGTCGCGCAGCCGCTTCTTGATCGACTCCACCGTCACGCCCTGGCCCCGGACCAGCTTCTCGAACTCCTCCTCCGTCTTCGCGCCGTACCGCTTGATCCGGTCGAGGAACTCCTCGTTCAGCTCGACCTCCTCCACCACGACCTTCTCGCGGTCGGCCTCCTGCACCTGCAGCCGGTTGTCGATGAGCCGGTTGAGGAACTCCCGCCGGAGCTCCTCGTCGGTCGGACCCGAGCGCTGGCTCGCATTCTCGGTGCGATAGGAGACGATCGTCTCCTGCAGCTCGCCGAGCGTGATCGCGTCGTTGTTGACGACGGCGATGATCCGGTCGGCCACGGCGGCATCGGCGTCCTCGACCGGCCGCTGACGCACGTCCCCGGGCTTCGGCGTTTCGAGCGCATCGGGCCTCCTCGGCGTGGTCGAGGCGGCGCCCTCGCGGGCCGGCACCGCCTTCGTGCCGACCCAGGGCACCCACCCGGGCATGGTCGGCAGGGCGCAGCCGCCGAGGAAGGCGGCGGCCAGTACAATCGTCAGGAGAAGGGCCCTCATCGGGTGGCGACGCCCCGGAGCACGCCGAGCAGCGAATCCCGCGTCGCCGGCCAGCTCCCGGCGGCGATGGCCGCCTCCAGCGTGAACTCCCGGCGCATCCGGAGCCGGCCGCGGCTGGCCTGGATCGCGGCGACCAGCCGGCCGGGCTCGATCGACGTCGAGGGCGCGAACGTGATCACCGCCTTGCCGTCCCCGGCCTCGATCCGTTCGACGCCCAGCGCACGGGCGGCGCTACGGATTCGGACGATGTCGAGAAGCTGCTCGGCGGGCTCGGGCAGCGAGCCGAAGCGGTCCTGGAGCTCGGCGCGAAGGTCGGCGAGCTCGTCGTCGCCGGTCGCACCGGCCAGCCGCTTGTAGAACGCCAGTCGCTGATTGACCTCAGGGACGTACTCCTCGGGCAAGAACCCTTCGACCGGGACGCTGATGACCGGTTCGACGGTGGCCCCGATCGTGTCGCCCCTCAATTCTTGCACAGCTTCCACGAGAAGCTTCGAGTAAAGATCGTAGCCGACCGCCGCGATGTGCCCGTGCTGCTCGGCACCCAGCAGGTTACCAGCCCCCCGGATCTCGAGGTCGCGCAGCGCCAGCTTGAACCCCGACCCCAGCTCGGTCAGCTCCTGGAGCGCGCGCAGGCGTCGCTGGGCCTGCTCGTCCACCCGACCGTCGGCCGGCACCAGAAGATAACAGAAAGCCTGCAGCCGTTCCCGGCCGACGCGGCCCCGGAGCTGATAGAGCTGGGCGAGGCCGAAGCGATCGGCCCGGTTGATGATGATCGTGTTCGAGGCCGGGATGTCGAGGCCCGACTCGACGATGGCGGTCGAGACCAGGACGTCGGCCTGGCCACTCACGAACCTCACCATCGTCGCCTCCAGCTCGCGCTCGCTCATCTGGCCGTGGCCCATGATCACGCGGGCGTCGGGCACCAGCTCCTGGATGAACCGCGCCATGGAGGTCAGCGACTGCACCCGGTTGTGCACGAAGAAGATCTGCCCGCCTCGCGCCAGCTCGCGCTCCAGCGCCTCCTTGATGACGGCCTTGCTGAACCTCCGCACCACCGTCTCGATCGGCAGCCGATCCAGTGGCGGCGTCTCGATGGCCGACATGTCGCGCACACCCGAGAGCGCCATGTACAGCGTGCGCGGGATCGGCGTGGCGGTCAGCGCCAGGACGTCCACCGAGGCCCGGAGCTGCTTCATCCGCTCCTTGTGCGCGACACCGAAGCGGTGCTCCTCGTCGATGATCAGCAACCCGAGGTTCTTGAACACGACATCCTTGGACAGGAGCCGGTGGGTGCCGATCACCACGTCCACGATGCCCTGCCGCAGGCCCTCGACGACCGCCTTCTGCTCCTTGGCCGAGCGGAAGCGCGACAGCAGCTCGACCCTGGCCGGGAAGGGGCCGAAGCGGTCGGTGAAGGTGGACCAGTGCTGCTGGGCGAGCACCGTCGTGGGGACCAGGACGGCCACCTGGTAGCCGTCGGCCACCGCCTTGAAGGCGGCGCGCAACGCGACCTCCGTCTTGCCGTAGCCGACGTCACCGGCGACCAGCCGGTCCATCGGCCGGCCGGCCTGCATGTCCCGCTTGACCTCCTCGATCGCGCGCAGCTGGTCGGGGGTCTCCTCGAACCTGAACGCCGCCTCGAACTCCCGCTGCCAGGGCGCGTCGGCGGTGAACGCGTGCCCCTCGGCCACCGCCCGCTGGGCGTAGAGCTTCAGCAGCCCCTCCGCCATCTCGCGCAGCGCCGCCCGCACCGACTCCTTCACCCGCTGCCAGGAAGCGCCGCCCATGCGGTCGAGCCGGGCCCCGCCCGCGTCACCGCCGAGGTACTTGGAGACGAGGTCGAGCCGCTCGACCGGCACGTAGAGCCGCCCGCCCTCGGCGTACTCGAGCAGCAGGAAATCGCCCTCGCGGTCACCGACCGACATCGTGCGCAACCCGAGGTAGCGGCCGATGCCGTGATCCTCGTGGACCACCAGATCGCCGACCGCCAGGTCGGTGAACGCGGTGAGCGCCGCGCCGCGCTGGTACTTCGGCCGCCGCAATGCACGGCGTCGGGCGCCGAAGATCTCGGCCTCGGTCAGCAGCACCAGCCCCACCGCCGAGATGGCGATGCCGGCCGAGCACTCGCCGGCGACGATCGCCGACGAGTGCGGCACGTCGATGGCCCCGGCGATCGGCACCTCGGCGCCGTGGTCGCGCAGGATCTGACGCAGATGCTCCGCCTGGTGCTCGTCGGCCACCACCAGTCGCACCGTGAAGCCCTCGGCCCGCCAGCGCCCGAGCGCCTCGGTGAGCTGGCCGAAGTGGCCCGTGAAGCGCGGGACCTCCTGGGTGTCGAGCACGTGTTCGGCGCCGGTGCCGGCCACCAGCTCGAGCTCGACACGGGGTCGCTCGCCCAGCACCCTGCGGAGCGGCCGGCGGCCCGGCGCCTCCTCGGAGGTCTCGTCCAGCAGGGCCGGCGCGTCGAGGATCGCCGGAGCCGTGGCCGGCACGTAGTCGAGCAGGTGAGCGGCGCCGGCCACCTCGGGGGCGGCGCCCAGCGGCAGCACTAGCAGCTCGTCGAGGGCGTCGGTCGAGCGCTGGGTGGTGGGATCGAAGCGGCGGATGGACTCCACATCGTCGCCGAAGAACTCCAGCCGCACGGGGCTGGGGTGGCTGGGCACGAAGACGTCGACGATACCCCCCCGCACGCTCCACTGCCCGACCTCGACGACCGTCTCCACGCGCTCGTACCCGGCCGCCTCGAACGCCTCCAGCAGCAGCTCCCGCTCGAGCCGGTCGCCCGCGTTGATGCGCAGCGTACGGGCCGCGAACTCGGCCGGCGCCGGCAACGGCGTGTCCAGACCGGCCGGGGTGGCGACGACGACGACCGGCTCGCCGGCCGCCAGCCGGCGCGCGATCACCGCGCGCTCGGCGTCGGCCTCCCGGTGGTGGCCGCCGCGCCACAGTCGCGGCTCGCGCTCGGGGAACTCCAGCACCGGCGCGCCGAAGAACCGCAGGTCCTGGGCCCAGCGATGGGCGTCGGCCATGGAGCGCACCACGACGACCGCCGGCCGGGGATGGGCGTGCAGGAGCTCGGCGACCACGAGCGGACGGCCGGAGCCGGCCAGGCCGGCCACGCGCAGGCAGGCGTCCGCCTCGGCAAAGGCCTTCACCAAGCCTTGAAACGCTTGCCAGTCCTTCACCATCGCAGAGAATTCACCCTATCACGGCCGACGGAGCAGCCGCCCGCGACCGATCGCTACCGCCCGCCCTTGGCCAGGTAGAAGGAGAGCGTCTCCAGCTCGATCGAGAGGTCGACGTTCTTGAGCCGGACCTCGCGGCCCACGCGCAGGCGCGTCGGGGCGAAGTTGAGCACCGCCTTGATGCCGGCGGCGACGAGCTGCTCGGTGACGGTCTGGGCGGCCTCGGGCGGCACCGCGACGATCGCGATCTGCACACCGCGGGCCTTGATCTCCCGGGCCATGTCCCGGCTCGGCACGATGGGGACCGACTCGATCTCGCGGCCGATCTTGGCGGGATCATCGTCGATGACGACGGCGATGCGGAAGCCCTGGCGGGCGAAGCCCTTGTAGTGGAAGAGCGCGGAGCCGAGGTTGCCGAAGCCCACCAGCGCCACCGCCCACTCGCGATCGAGGCCGAGGATGCGCTGCAGCTCGGCCTTGAGCCCGGAGACGTAGTACCCGATGCCGCGCACGCCGAACTCGCCGAAGTAGGCGAGGTCCTTGCGCACCTGAGCGGAGTTCAGGCTGAACCGGTCGGCCAGCTCCTGCGAGGAGATGGTCTTCACGCCGTCTTCCTCGAGCTGGAGCAGGCAGCGTGTGTAGACCGAGAGACGACGAATCGTCATCTCGGGGATCTTGGGCAGGCGATGAGCCGAGCGCGCCATGTGCGACGGCGGCGCGGGCCGGCGCCCGCGCCGCCGAACCCCCGGTGGCGCCGCTACTGAATCGGTTGCACGAACAGCAGGATCATCGCCACGACCAGGACGTAGATCGCCAGCGACTCGATGAGCGCCAGACCGATGATCATCGCGGTCTGGATGCGCGCCGCCGCCCCGGGCTGGCGGGCCATGGCATCGACCGCCGAGGCCACGGCCTTGCCCTGCCCCAGAGCGCAGAGACCCGCCGCGATGGCCATGGCGAAGCCGGCCACCAGGACCGCGAACGGCCCCACCCAACTGCCGGCCGGGGCCGCCGCCGGCGCCTGCGCGAGCGCCACGCCCGGAACTGCCAGTACCGCGAGACCTGCCAGGATGAGTGAACGTCGCACGACCGCCCTCCTCTGTACGTGTGGTCTGCTAGTGATGCGCCGGATGGTGCTCGCCCCCGTGGTGCTCGGCCTCCTCGATGGCTCCGGAGATGTAGAGCATCGTGAGCATCACGAAGATGAACGCCTGGAGGAACGACACCAGGATCTTCAGCGGATACAGGAACCCGACCGTGAACACGATCATCACCAGGCCGCCGACGCCCCCCACGACCACGCCCAGCGGACTGCCCGACAAGGCCCAGCCGATGAGACCGTCGAGGCCCATCAGGAAGAAGATGATGGCCAGCAGGATGTGCCCTCCCACCATGTTGCCGAACAACCGCAGCGTGAGCGACAGCGGCCGGGCCAGGTGGCTGATCAGCTCGATGACGAACATCATGGGCTTGAGCCACCACGGCACCGGCCCCATGAAGTGCTTGAGATACGTGAGCGTGCCCTGCTTGCGCACGCCGATGTAGTGGTAGCTGAAGAACACCACCAGGGCGCACGCGGCGGTCGTGTTCAGGTTCGTGGTCGGCCCGTACATCCCGGGCACCAGCCCCAGCAGGTTGGCCACCAGGATGAACAGCCCGAGCGTCGCGATGAGGGGCAGGAAGCGCCGGCCCTCGAGGCCGATGACATCGTCGATCAGCTGCTGGAACTGCTCGAGCACGACCTCGAAGAAGTTCTGCATCCCCCGCGGCACCAGCGCCACGTGCCGGGACGCGATGAAGGCGGCAAGGGCCAGGATCGCCATCACCGCCCACGTGTAGGTCACGTGATCGGGGATCCCGGGCAGCCGGAAGATCGGTGGGTGCTCGATGACGTTCACGCGTCCCTCTCCTCGCGGGCCAGACGCAGGCCCTGCAGCACCACGGCGAGCGGCAGCGCGCTGTAACCGACCACCCATGCGACGGGATGCGCCCAGCCGCTGACGAACAGGATCGCGGCCACGCCGGCCACGGCCGCGAAGCGCAGCCCCGCCAGCAGGGACCACGGCGCCGCCAGCGCCGGCCCTGCTGCGGCGACGGCGCGCAGGCGAGCGGCTAGAAGCCGGAAGCTCATCAGGCCCAGGGCGCCGCCGGCCACCACGCCGAGCGCGCCCGGGGCGGCGCCCAGCCAGCCCCCGCCCACCGCGGCCACCAGGACGACGAGCGCGGTCTGCTGCGTGACCCCGATCGTCAGATCACTCGCTGTCATCGATGTTCCGTTCGGCCCGCCTGACAGACCGAAAGAGGTTCACGAACCCCGCCGCGATGCCGAACACGAGCCCGAGCAGCGTCAACCACGGCGAGGTGCCGAGCCATCGGTCCAGGTAATAACCGCCGGCCAGACCGATGACCGTCGCCACGACCAGCGCGATGCCGATGGTCGACAGCTCCCCGAGCGCTCTCCAGGCATTCGGCTCCCCGGACGGCGCCATGTGAAGCGAAACACTAGCACAGCCCCTCGGCGGCGACAAGCACGCGCAGATGGCTGATTTTATTACACAATGACGACGCGTCTCGATCGGGGATCGGTACAACCGCTACCCGAACATCCCGCCCATGCGAGCGCCGGCGACGCGATTGATCACGAGCACGGTCAGGGCCGCCACGACGATGAGGATCACGCCGAGGGCGGCGGCCTCGTTGGCGCTGCCGGCGATGTAGAACGCGAAGATCCCCACCGGGATCGTCTCCCAGCCGCCCAGCGAGAGGAACAGCACGGCCGAGGCCTCCTGCAGCGAGGTCACGAACGAGAAGAGCGAGCCGACCAGCACGCCGCGCCAGATCAACGGGAGCGTGATGTCGCGGAAGCTGCGCGGGCCCGTCGCGCCCACGCTGGCCGCCGCCTCCTCCATCGAGCGGTGCACGAGCAGCAGCGAGGCGTAGGCGCCGCGGACCGTGTAGGGCAGCCGGCGGATGCAGAGCACCAGGGGCAACACGATCCAGAGGCTGGTCAGCTTGAGGTCCAGCCACGGCAGCGGGGCGTGGAATGCCCGGATGTAGGCGATGCCGATGGCGGTGCCGGGCAGCGCCAGGATGAGCGTGTTGAGCCCATCCAGCGTGTCCCGCCCCGGCAGGCGGGTGCGGGCCAGGATCCAGGCGATCGGGACGCCGATCACGATGCACCCGATCACGGCCAGTGTGGAATAGAGGAGGCTGTTCACGATGTACTTCGGCGTCTCCACGATCACGCGCTCGTAGTACTGCAGCGTGTACTGCACGGGGAACGGCGTCAGTGACCAGCCCTTGCCGACCGAGGCCAGACCCACGCCGAGGTACGGGATGAACGAGGCCAGCATCACCAGCGACAGGAAGGCGATGGCGGCGGTCTGGGCGGGCGGCGACAGCCGGCGGCGGGCGATGCGCGCGTACGCGAGCGAGGAGTAGTCCTTGATGGCGACGTAGCGACGAGCCGCCACCAGGAACAGGACGGCGAGGCCGATCATCAGCGCCGAGATGACGATGCCCATGCGGAACAGGCGGCGGTCGACGAACTGCGTGATGTTGAGGTACGCCTGGGCGGCCAGCAGATCGTGCACGCCCAGCACGAGTGGCGTGGCGAAGTCCGAGAAGGTCCAGATGAACACGAGCAGGGCGCCGGCCACGTAGCCCGGCGTCGTGAGCGGCAGCGTGATGGTGCGCAGCTTGCGCCACCCCCGGGCGCCCACGCTCTCGGCCGCCTCCTCCAGCGAGGGGTCGATCTTGCCCAGTGCGTCGACCACGTTGAGCGTGATCATCGGAAACAGGTGCAGCGTCTCCACCAGGAGCACTCCGTGCACGCCGTAGACGAAGTTGATCGGCCGGGCGACGTCGAACCAGTCGTGCAGGAGCACGTTGACGGTGCCGGCCCGGCCCATGATGAACGTGAACCCCAGCACGCCGACCAGCGGCGGCGAGATGATCGGGATCAGCGTGAGGTAGCCGAAGAGGTCGCGGCCTCGGAAGTCGAAGCGGACCAGCAGGAACGCCACCGCGAAGCCCAGCACCGAGGTGCAGAAGACGGTGCCGAGACCGAGCAGGATCGAGTTCCCGAGCGAGCGCACGTAGTACGCATCTCCGAGGAACTCGGCGACGTTCGCCAGCGTGACATGGCCGGCCTCGTCGGTGAACGCGTCGTAGAAGATCTGCAGCAGCGGGTACACGAGGAACGCGAGCAGGAAGAGCCAGATCGCCGCGTACCCGAGCGCGGGGAGCACGGGCCGGGCGGCCGACAACGGCCTGACGCCGGTGGCCACGGGGCTAGTCGTCCCGCAGCGTGAGCGCGGCAGACGCCGGAAAGCCCACGTGCACGGCCTGGCCGACGGCCAGGGGGCGGTGGTGCCAGGCGTCGTGCACGTCCACCGTCAGCACGAGACCGGGCACCGTCTCGACGTCGTAGCGCAGCGTGTTGCCCAGGTAGGAGGCCACGACCACCCGGCCCTCGAAGACGTTGTCGCCGGCCGATCCCAGCGTCACGTTCTCGGGGCGCACGGCCAGCACGCAGGGGGTGCCGGCCGTGATGCCGTCCGCCAACCGGCCGTGGACCAGCCCCAGCGACGTCTCGACGAGGATGCCGCCGGCCTCCCGTTCCTTGCACACGCCGGGAATGAAGTTGTTGGTGCCCACGAAGTCGGCGACGAAGCGATTGGCCGGACGCTCGTAGAGCGCTCGCGGCTCGGCCACCTGCTGGATGCGCCCCTCGCGCATCACCGCGATCCGGTCGGAGAGCGAGAGCGCCTCCTCCTGGTCGTGGGTGACGTAGACGGTCGTGATGCCGAGCGCCTGCTGCAGCCGCCGGATCTCCCCCCGCACCTGGACGCGGATCTTCGCGTCGAGGTTGGACAGCGGCTCGTCGAGCAGCAGGATGTCGGGATTCAGCACCAGGGCCCGGGCCAGTGCCACCCGCTGCTGCTGGCCGCCCGAGAGCTGCCCCGGGTAGCGGTCCTGGAGCCCGACCAGGTTCACCTGGCGCAGGCCGTCCTCGAGCCGCCGGGCGATCTCGCCGGCCGGCAGCTTGCGCAGGCGCAAGCCGTAGGTGACGTTTGCCCGCACGGTCATGTGCGGCCACAGCGCATAGTTCTGGAACACCATGCCGATGTTGCGCTCGTAGGGCGGCAGCCGCTCCACCCGGCGCGTCCCGAAGCGGATCTCGCCGTCGTCGGGCGTGTAAAATCCCGCGAGCAGGCGCAACAGCGTGGTCTTCCCGCAGCCCGAGGGACCGAGCAGCGTGAACAGCTCGCCATCGGCGACGTCGAGCGTGGCACCGTCCACGGCGATCGTGGCACCGAAGCGCTTGACCACGTGGCTGATGGTTATCTGCATGTCAGGGTCGGTGTCGGGTGTGGCCGGTGTCGGGCCCCGCGCGCACAGGGGAGTTCGAGGGGGGACCGCCGCGGGTCCCCCCTCGACACGTCAGTTGGGTTTCCTCCAGACCGCCTCGATGTCCGACCGGAACCGCGTCTTGAGCGCCTCCGAGCGCCGGGCGGCCACGCCCTCGTCGTAGACGTTGGAGATCTCGCCGTCGAAGTAGGAGCGAACGCCGCCGGTGAACTGCACGGCCAGCTCGGCCGTGGAGCCCGGCGCGCCCTGGACCTTGTACTTCGGCGTGATCGGGAACAGGCCGCGCTCCATGAAGACCCGCTGGCCCCGTTCGGTGAGCAGGAACTCGATGAACGCCTGGGCCGCCCTCGGATTGCGCGAGCCGGCCAGGATGGCCATCGGCTCCGGTGTCACGAAGGCGTTCTTCGGTGCCACGAACTTGATGTCGAACCCGGCCAGCTTCTCCTCGAACGCCATGTAGGAGGGAACCGCGAAGCCGGCCGCGAACTCCCCCTTGGCCACCACGGTGGGCACGTCACGGCTGCGCGCGGTGAAGTGGCCGGTGTTGGCCGCCAGCCGCTTGAGCCACTCCCAGCCCTTCTGCTCCCCGTGCATCGACAGCATGACCTCGTAGGTCGCGTTCGATGACGACGAGCGGGTCGGCGCGCACTGCGCGACCTCGCCTTTCAGCCGGGGATCGAGGAGATCCTCCCAGTCCCGGGGCTCGGGGATCCCCAGCCGCTTGATCTTCACCGGGTGATAGACGAGTCCGTACGGCTCCAGCGCGGTGCCGACCCAGAACCTCTCCCGGTCCTTGAGCGGGATGGGCTTGGGCGTGCCGATCGTCGCCGGGATGGAATCCCACAGCGCCTCGCCGAGCTCGAGCTTCTGCAGGAGCTTCTGCTCGGCCAGCTTCTCGAAGAGCGCAGACTCGCCGCCCCAGAAGATATCGGCGTCGGGGCGGCCCTTCCACTCCACGATTCGCCCGTAGGCGACCGGCGTGCCGGCCGGGATCGCGTTGGTCCTGACCGCCACGTTCCACTTCTCCCTGGCGTACTCGGCGAAGGCCTTGAGGGCCGCGTCGTGAATGAACTTCGAGACCGGCGTGATGAGCGTGAGCTCGTTCTCGACGGGCGCCTGGGCGCCGGCGCCGGCCGCCAGGCCGGCGGCCAGGGCGACGAGCAGGAGCAGCGCGATCGGATATCTCATGCGAGGTTCTCCTTTTCCCAGCGGCGTGAGCGTTCGACGGCGTGGCGCCAGCCCTGGTAACGCCGGGCGCGCGTGTCGGGATCCATGCCGGGCGTGAAGGTGCGCTCCACGGCCTGCCGGGCGGCCACCGCGTCGAGGGAGCGCCAGAGACCGGCGCCGAGGCCGGCCAGGAACGCGGCGCCGAGCCCGGTCGTCTCGATGACCCGGGGGCGCACGACGGCGGCGTCGAGGACGTCGGCCTGGAACTGGCAGAGGAAGTCGTTGGCGACGGCGCCGCCGTCCACCTTGAGCACGCGCAGCGGCAGCGCGGAATCGGCCGCCATCGCCTCCAGCACGTCGCGGCTCTGGTAGGCGATGGCCTCCAGCGTGGCGCGGACCAGGTGGGCGCGGGTGGTGCCTCGCGTCAGCCCCACGATCGTGCCGCGCGCGTACGGATCCCAGTGCGGCGCGCCGAGGCCCACGAAGGCCGGCACGAAGTAGACGCCCCCGGTGTCCTCGACGGATTCCGCGAGCGCCCGGGTCTCGTCGGCCCGCGCGATCACCCCGAGCCCGTCGCGCAGCCACTGCACGGCGGCGCCCGCGATGAACACGCTGCCCTCGAGCGCGTAGGTCGTCCGGCCGGCGATGCGCCACGCCACCGTGGTCACCAGGCCGTGGCCGGAGGTGACCGGGTGGGCGCCGGTGTTGAGGAGCACGAAGCACCCGGTGCCGTAGGTGTTCTTGGCGCTGCCGACCTCGTGGCAGGCCTGGCCGAACAGCGCGGCCTGCTGGTCGCCCGCGATGCCCGCGATCGGCACGCCGGCGGGCAGCCAGCCGACGTCGCTGGTCTCGGCGAGGGGGCCAGAGGAGTCCACCACCGCCGGCAGAACCTCGCGCGGCACCCCGAGCAGCGCCAGCATCTCGGGGTCCCAGTCGACGGATCGCAGATCGAGACACAACGTGCGGGAGGCGTTGGTGGCGTCGGTCGCGTGCACGCGGCCGGCGGTCAGCTTCCACAGGAGCCAGGCGTCGACGGTGCCGAACGCCAGCTCGCCCCGCCCGGCCCGGCGGCGGGCGCCGGGGACGTGGTCGAGCAGCCACCCGATCTTGGTGCCGGAGAAGTAGGCGTCGAGCACGAGCCCGGTGCGCGCCCGCACCAGCGGCCCGGCGCCCTGCGCCTGCAGCGCGTCGCACGCCCCGGCCGTGCGCCGGCACTGCCAGACGATCGCCGGGTGGATCGGCGCGCCGGTGGCTCGATCCCACACGATCGTCGTCTCGCGCTGGTTGGTGATGCCCACCGCCGCCACCTCGCCCGGCGCCACCCGCGCCGCGGCCAGCGCGCGGCCGGCCGCGGCGCCGACGGACGTCCAGATCTCCTCGGGGTCGTGCTCGACCCAGCCCGGTTGCGGGTAGTGCTGGGCCAGCTCGGCGTAGCCGCGGGCGCGCACCACGCCCTCGGCGTCCACGACCAGCGCGGTCGAGCCGGTGGTGCCCTGGTCCAGCGCGAGCACGTAGCGCCGGGCCGTCATCGGCCCTTGGGTGGGCGGCCGGCCAGGCGGAGCGCGAGGTCGGGCTGGTCCGAGATGACGATGTCCACGCCGAGGTCCAGCACGCGGCGGATGTCGGGCTCGGCATTCACGGTCCATACCGCCAGCCGGAGCCCGGCCTGGCGGACGGCCGCCACCAGCGCGGCATCCACGACGCGATGATCGACGCCGAGCGAGGTCGCGCCGACCTCGGTCGCCCAGCCCACGACCGTGGACGCCGTCGCGCGCTCGCGCTCCACCCGCGCGCGGCTGACCAGCATGGTCGTCCGCAGGCCGGCGTCGAGCGCACGCACGCGGCGCAGCGTGTCCGGCTCGAATGCCATCACCGCCGTCCGCTCGCGCAGGCCCTTGGCGGTCACGAGGGCCAGGGTCTTCTCCTCGATCCCCGCGTACGGCCGGCGTGCGGGATCGACCTTGATCTCCAGCAGCAGCTCGGCGAACGAGGGCCGCAGCAGGTCGAGGACCCTGGCCAGCGTCGGCACCGGCTCGTCGGTGACGGCGCCGTCACGCCCGCGCAGCCGCGCGCCGGTGAGGTCGGCGAGCCGCGCCACCCCCACCGCGCCCGTCGCCGTGGTGGTTCGCTCCAGCGTGGGATCGTGGATCACCACCACCTCGCCGTCCTTCGTCAGGTGCACGTCGAGCTCCAGCAGGTCGACACCGAGCGCCAGCGCGTTGCGGAAGGCCTGCAGGCTGTTCTCGGGCCACAACAGCGCGCCGCCGCGATGGGCGGCGACCTGCGCCGGCGGCCCGGCCGTCGCGCTCACCACCACCGCCAGGACGCTCGCCACGAGCGCAACCACGCGCCTCACGCGCCCGCCTGCCACCACGCCACCGGGTCGGCGGCCATCCTACTTCTCGCTCTCGATGAGACCCTTCACGAACCAGCGCTGCATGAAGACGATCACCGCCACCGGGGGCAGCAGCGCCATCATCGCGCCGGCCATGATCAGGTTCCAGGTCGGCAGCTCGGTGCCCGAGCGCGGGATGAGGCGCTCCAGCCCGATCACGACGGTGCGCATCTCCTCGGTGTTGGTGATGAGCAGAGGCCAGAAGTACTCGTTCCAGCCGTAGATGAACAGCACCACGAACAGCGCGGCGATGTTGGCCCACGACAGCGGCAGCAGGAACGACCACAGGAAGCGCAGCGGGCCGGCGCCGTCGATCTGGGCGGCCTCGGCCAGCTCGTTGGGCACCGTGAGGTAGAACTGCCGGAAGAGGAAGGTGGCGGTGGCCGAGGCCATGAGCGGCACCGTGAGGCCGGCGTAGGAATTGAGCCAGCCGAGGTTGCCGATCACCTCGTAGGTCGGCAGGATGCGCACGGGGATCGGCAGCATCAGCGTGACGAAGATCATCCAGAACACGATCGTGCTGCCCCGGAAGCGGAAGTACACGATGGCGAACGCCGACAGCATCGAGATCGTGATCTTGCCCACCGCCACCACCACGGCCACGATCGTC
>Ga0268386_10000957_pt1 | contig 19355 bp, 22 predicted proteins | sample RVTome_15_FD_200260 | JGI IMG/M metagenome (GOLD analysis project Ga0268386, IMG submission 200260) | Soil microbial communities from uranium-contaminated site in the Upper Colorado River Basin, Wyoming, United States - RVT150D86... ...
TACTTCATGCCGCAGTCGGGGGCCAGGACCAGCCGCTCCGCGGGCACCCGGGCGAGCCCGGCCCGGATCCGCGAGGTCACCTGCTCGATCGTGTCCACCGCGGGGTCCGCGAGGTCGATCACGCCGAGGATGACCGTCTTGCCGGCCAGGTCGCTCAGCACCCCCAGGTCGAGCTTGGGCTGCGCGGCCTCGATCGAGATCTGCTGGGCGATGGTGCCCGCGAGTTGCGGCAGGAACGAGTAGCCGGTGGGCTTCTGATGCTTCACCACCGCCGCGTAGCCGAAGCAGAGGTGCAGCGCGGTCGGCACCGTGAGGCCGGCGAGCGCGCGGTTGATCGCGGGCACCGCGTAGCGCGCGGCCGCCTCGGGATCGTTGCGCAGCCAGGGCTCGTCGAGCTGGATGACGTCGGCCCCGGCGTCCTCCAGGTCGTGCGCCTCGGCGTTGACCGCCTCCGCGAAGTCCATGGCCAGCTCCTCGACGTCGCGGTAGTGCTCGTTCCGGGCCTGCTGGGCCAGGGTGAAGGGGCCGGGCAGGGTGATCTTGGCGGGCCGATCCGTGTTGCGACGGAGGAACTGCATGTCGCGCAGCTCGACGGGCCGGGTCCGGCGGATGGGGCCGATCACGCGCGGCACGAGGGTCTCCTGCCCGACCCGGTTGGTGATCACGCCCGGATTGTCCGGGTCGACGCCGTCGAGCGCGGTGGCGAAGCGGTTCGAGTAGCTCTCGCGCCGGATCTCGCCGTCGGTGATGATGTCGATCCCGGCGCGCTCCATGTCCCGGATGGCGACGATGGTGGCGTCGTCCTGCGCCTGCTCGAGGAACTCGTCCGGGACGCGCCACATCGCGCGCAGGCGGACGCGGGGGACCCCCTTCGACAGCATCGCCCGGTCGACGAGCCAGTCGGGCTGGGGATAGCTGCCGACCACCGTGGTGGTGAGCACCTGCTGGGCCATGGCCTGGACCTCCTTTCGCGTCAGGACTGCCGGTAGGCCGCTACCTGCTGCTCCAGGCGGCGGAGAAGGATCTCGTGCATCCCGGTGATGCCGAGCACGAGCACGATGCCCGCGTAGACGCCGGGGCTGTTGAGCAGCGTGCGGTGCCGGGTGATCAGGTAGCCGAGGCCGTCGGCCGCGCCCAGCATCTGGGCCACGATGACGCCGACGATCACGAGCGCGCCCCCGAGCCGCAGCGCGGCCACGATGGACGGCAGGCTCGCGGGCAGGGAGACGTAGAGGATCTGCTGGGCGCGGGTGGCCCCGAAGGCGCGAGCGGTCTCGGCGAGCGCGGGGCTGAGCGCGGTCACGCCGGCCACCGCGGTGAGCAGGGTCGGGATGAAGGCATAGATCGAGGCGAAGGCGATCTTCGACTCCGAGCCGAGGCCGAACCACACCATCATCACCGGGTAGAGCACGACCAGCGGCACCGCGTAGGCGCTCCGCAGCATCGGCAGGAGCATCCGCCGCGCGGCGGGCGAGGCGCCGATGAGCTGGCCCAGGAGGATGCCGCCGCCGCAGACGATGACGTAGGACACGAGGATCTCGACGAACGTGGTGGGCAGGCTGCCGAGGTACTCGCGCCAGTCGGTGACGAGGGCGCCGAGCGCCTCGCTGAGCGGCGGCACGAAGAGGCGCGGGACCACGCCCGCGCGCGGCAGCAGCTCCCAGGCCCCGAGGATGGCCAGATAGAGCGCGGCCTGGCCCCACCGCAGCGGGGTCACCGGCGCTCCGCGTGCTTGATGTGCTGCCAGATCCGGTCCTTCAGCATGCCGAAGCGCTCGCCCGAGGTCATCGCGAAGCGGCGCGGACGCGGGAGATCCACGGCCACGTCGTCCACCACGCGCCCGGGCCGGGCGCTCAGCACCACCACGCGGTCGGCGAGGTACACCGCCTCGTTCAGGCTATGGGTCACGAACAGCACCGTCTTCCGCGTCTCCGACCAGATGCGCAGCAGCTCGTCGCCCAGCACCATGCGCGTCTGCTCGTCGAGCGAGGCGAACGGCTCGTCCATCAACAGCACCGCCGGGTTCTGCACCAGCCCGCGCGCGATCGCCACGCGCTGCTTCATGCCCCCCGAGAGCTGGTGCGGCAGCCGGGTCTCGAAGCCCGCGAGGCCGGTCAGCTCGAGCATGCGGGCCGCGGCCTCCAGGCGTTCCGCCTTCGGCACCCGGCGCAGCTTCAGCGGGAAGGCCACGTTGTCGATGGCGGAGAGCCAGGGCAGGAGGTTGGCCTCCTGGAAGATCACGCCCACCTTGCGGGGCATCGGCGCGGTGATCGGCTCGCCGTCGCAGAAGACCGCGCCGCTCGAGGGCGTGCGCAGGCCCGCGACGAGGGAGAGCAGCGTGGACTTGCCACAGCCGCTGGGGCCGACCACCGACACGAACTGGCCGTCCGGGATGTCGAGGTCGATCGCCTCCAGGGCGGTCACGCCGGCCGCCCCGTCCACGCCGAAGCGCTGCGTCACCCCGCGGATGGCGACCAGGGGACGGGTCACGACCGCTGCCGCCACGCGCCGAGCCGGGCCTCGACCAGGCGCAGCGCCTCGTTGACGGCCACCGCGGCCGCGGCCACGATCACGAGCGCGGCGTAGAGCTGAGGCATCTGGAGGTTCTCGCCCCAGGCCGCGATGCGGTAGCCGATGCCGTCGCGGGCGCCGTAGATCTCGCACAGGAGCACCGCCGTGATGTTGAAGACCATGCCGAGGCGCGCCGACTCGAGCAGGATCGGCGCCATCGCGGGCAGGTAGATCTCCCGGATGATCTGGAGCCGGGTCGCCCCGTACACGCGGCTGACCGTGACCAGCTCGCGCGGCACCGACTGGACCGCCGCGATGCCGCCCATGATCACCACGAAGATCGTGGTGAAGACGCCGAAGGCGATCTTCTGCGGGATGCTCACCCCGAATATCAGGATGAAGACCGGCAGGAAGATGGACTTGGGCACCCCGAACAGGAAGTTGACGAGCGGCCGGAGCAGGCCGCCCAGCCCGGGGATCTCGGCCAGGCTGAAGCCGATGAGGAGGCCGACCGGCACCGCGATCAGGAAGGCGGCCACCACTTCCCACGCGGTGACCGCGAGGCTCTGCAGCACCTCGGGCCGCTCGAGCAGGCGGACCAGGGCGCCGAGGATCGTGCTGGGCGCGGGCGCGAGGCTCGCGTCGAGCCGTTCCAGGCGGACCAGCGTCTCCCAGAGGCCGAAGAGGCCGAGGACGACGGCGGCCACGATGACGCGCTCGTGCCGCCGCATCGCCCGTCTCTACGGCTTGGTCGGGCTGATCGGCATGTTCATGAAGACCTCGGCCGCCGGCGCCATGTCCTTCACGCCGCTCGCGGCGGCCAGGTCCATGGCCTTCTGCACCGAGGCGAGCGTCATCTTCCCGTCGCGGGAGAGGCGGAGGAAGGTCTTCTCGTACTCCATCTTGGCGATCTCCATCGGCAGCTCGTTGTTGCTGGCGATGGTCTTGATCGCGTACTCGGGGTTGTTGCGCATGTACTCGAGCGCGCCGTAGAGCGCGTTGAGCCCTTTCTGGATGAAGGCCCGCCGCTCGGTCAGGTTCTTCTCGGTCGCGGTCCAGCCGCCGATCAGGTTCGGGGGCATCGCGGTGGCGAAGTCGGTGAGGATCCGCACCTTGCCCTCGGAGACGACCTGGTAGCTGAGCGGGGAGTAGATCACCGCGGCGGCCAGGTTGTCGTTGAGCAGGTTCGGCACGAGCCCGCCCCCGCCGACCCCCACACGCTGAAAGGCGACCTTGTGCTCGCTCTGGGCCCAGAGGGCGAGGGTGTCGGTGCCGGAGCCGGCGGACGTGATGCCGACCTTCTTGCCGTCCAGCTCCTTCGGCGACTTGATCGGCGAGGCCGCCTTCACCCCGAGGATCCAGCCCGACCACTCGTCCCCGTTGCCGGCCACGATCTTGGTCAAGACGCCGCGTTTCCGGGAGGTCGCCACCAGCGGGACCGCCACCGTCCCGAGGTCGGCCGAGTTCGCCGCGATCGCCTCGAAGGTCTCGCCGCCGCCCCGGTAGATGGTGATCTCAGGCCGGAGGCCCTCCTTCTCGAACAGTCCCTTCTCCTTGGCGACGGTCGCGAGGATGGTCGGGAAGTAGGTCTTGGTGGGACAGCCGATGCGGATCACTTCTTGGGCGGCGGCCCCGGTGGGAAGGACAGGAAGGAAGAGCAGCGCACCGGTCACCACCAGCGCCAGCCGAGCCATGAGCTTCGTTGCCATGGAGTCCTCCTGGGGAGAGTGCGTATCGCCCGGCATCCTAGCACGGTTGACCGCCCCCGCCGACGGCGGTAGATTCGCGCGGGTACCCGAGGAGGCCACATGGACGCAGGCGCGGCGATCTTCTTCACCGACTACTCGATCGGCCCGGCGGCGCTCGGCCGGGCGCTGGAGGAGCGCGGGTTCGGCTCGCTCTGGGCGCCGGAGCACTCGCATATCCCGCTCTCGCGCGCCTCCGCGTTCCCGCAGGGCGGCGATCTGCCCAAGAAGTACTACGACGTGATGGATCCGTTCGTCACGCTCGCGGCGGCCGCCGCGGTGACCACCCGGCTCCAGGTGGCGACCGGGGTGTGCCTGGTCGTGCAGCGCGATCCGATCCAGACCGCGAAGGCGGTGGCGAGCCTCGACCAGGTCTCGGGCGGGCGCTTCCTCTTCGGGATCGGGGCGGGCTGGAACGCGGAGGAGATGGCCGACCACGGCACCGAGTTCAAGGCGCGCTTCGCGGTGATGCGGGAGCGCGTCGAGGCCATGCGGGCCATCTGGACGGGCTCGAAGCCCGAGTACACAGGGGAGTTCGTGAAGTTCCCGCCGATGATGACCTGGCCCAAACCGGTGCAGAAGCCGCACCCGCCGGTCCTGGTGGGCGGCGCCTTCCCCTACGGCGCGCGCCGGGCCATCGCCTACGGCGACGGCTGGGTGCCGCACGCGCGCCGGCCCGCCTACGGCGACGTGCTCGGCAAGCTGCCCGAGTTCCGCGCGATGGTCGTGGAGGCCGGGCGCGACCCGGCCACGCTGCCGATCACCGTCTTCGGCGTGGCCGAGGACGCCGACCTCATCAAGCGCTACCGCGACGCGGGCGTGGCGCGGCTCGTCTTCAGCCTCCCGCCCGCGAACGCCGACGAGGTGCTCCCCGTGCTCGATCGTTGCGCTCAGCTCATGCGAAAGGCGCAAGCCTGATGGCCACCCACAAGCCCGCCTTCAAGCCGATCGCCTCGGGGCTGCGGTTCCCCGAGGGCCCGGTGGCCATGCCGGACGGCTCCGTCATCCTGGTCGAGATCGAGCGGCGCACGCTCTCTCGCGTGACGCCCGACGGGAAGGTCCACGTGATCGCCACGCTGGGGGGAGGCCCGAACGGCGCCGCGATGGGTCCCGGCGGCAAGATCTTCGTGACCAACAACGGCGGGCTCAAGTTCGTGGAGCGGCCCGGCAAGCTCTTCCCGGTGCTCCAGGCCGACGATTATGTATCCGGCAGCATCCAGATCGTGGATCCGGAGACCGGCACGTTCGAGACGCTCTACGACCGCTGCGACGGCCGGCGCCTGCGCGGGCCGAACGATCTGGTGTTCGACGCCGCGGGTGGGTTCTGGTTCACCGACCTCGGCAAGACGCGCGAGCGGGACGGCGACCGCGGCGTCGTCTACTACGCCAAGGCGGACGGCTCGTCGATCCGCGAGTCGATCTTCCCGCTGGAGCGCCCCAACGGCATCGGGCTCTCGCCGGACGAGAAGACCCTCTACGTGGTCGAGACGCCCACCGCCCGCTGCTGGTCGTTCCGGCTCTCCGGGCCCGGCGAGATCGAGTCGGCCAACGGCCCGTACCGCGGCGAGAAGGGCACCGTGGTCGCCGGGCTCGGCGGCTACCAGATGTTCGATTCGCTCGCGGTGGACGCCCTAGGCCACGTCTGCGTGGCCACGCTGATCACCGGCGCGGTGAGCGACATCTGGCCCGACGGCAGCCGGGTGGACCAGTACACGCTGCCCGACATGATGGTCACCAACGTCTGCTTCGGCGGGAAGGACCTGCGCACCGCGTACGCCACGCTCTCCATGGGCGGCACGCTCGTGTCCTTCGAGTGGCCGCGCCCGGGGCTGCCGCTGCGGCACCTGAACCGCTGATGCAGGTCGGGGTCTGGCTCCCCAACTGCCGGCATCTCGCCACGCCGGAGATCATCCGCCGCACCGCGGGGCGGGCCGAGCAGCTCGGCTACGACTCGGTCTGGGTCAGCGACCACGTGGTGGTCCCGAACGCCAGCGTGGACCGCATCGGTGCGGCCATCTTCGATCCGCTGGTGACGCTCGCGGTGGTGGCGGGGGTGACCAGCCGGGTGCGCCTCGGCACCACCGTGCTGATCGTCCCGTATCGCAACGCGGTGGTCACCGCCAAGATGGTCTCGACGCTCGACGCGCTGAGCGGAGGCCGCGTCGTGCTCGGCATCGGCGCGGGGTGGATGGCGGAGGAGAGCGCCATGCTGGGCGTACCCTTCGCGGAGCGCGGCCCGATGACCGACGAGTACCTGGCCGCGATGCGGGAGCTCTGGACGAGCCCCGCGCCGTCCTTCGCGGGCAAGTACACCCAGTTCAATGGCCTTCACTTCGAGCCCAAGCCGGTGCAGAAGCCGCACCCCCCGATCTGGGTGGGCGGCCACGGCCGCGCCTCCCTGCGCCGCGCCGCCGAGATCGGGGCCGCGTGGCATCCGATCAATCGCTCGGCGGAGGAGCTACGCGCGGGGCGGGCCGAGCTGGCTCGCCTCTGCGAGGCCCGCGGCCGCGCGGTGCCGCCCGCGATCGCGCTGCGGAACGATCTCTGCGTGCGGCGGCCGGGCCGGCCCGCCGGGACCTCCGTGCGGGGCGGGAGCGTGCTGGTGGGGGAGCCGCCCGCCCTCGTGGAGCGGATCACCGAGCTGGCCGGCTGCGGCGTCGAGCATCTCGTGATCGAGTTCCTGGCCGCCGACGGCCCCGAGCTCGACGACCAGATGGCGCTCTTCGCCGAGCGCGTCCGGCCCAAGCTCGCTTGACCCCGCCCCGGATGGCGGTCCATCGGTCCGGCCATGGCCCGGACCTCGTGCTCTTCCACGGCGGGATGGGCTCGTGGAAGCACTGGATCCGCAACGTCGAGCCGCTGGCCGAGCGCTTCACCGTTCACGCGCTCGATCACCCGTCCTACGGCGACTCGGCAGCGGTCCCGCGTGATACCACCGGCCCGCAGTACCTCGACCTCGTCCACGGGCTGCTCCTCGAGAGGCTCCCGGGCGATGCCCCGCTGCGCTTCGCCGGCTTCTCGTTCGGCGGCGCCATCGCCGCCAACCTGGCCCGCCGGCTCGGCCCGCGGGTCAGCCACCTCTGCCTGGTCTCGCCCGGCGGCTTCCCGATGCGGCGCTTCGGCGACCGGCCGATCCGCAGCTACAAGGAGGCGGGCGGCGACGAGCGGCTCTTCCGCGAGATCTGCCGCCACAACCTGCTCGTCAACATGCTGAGCGAGCCCGCGAGCGTCTCCGAGGACACGGTGGACATCCAGGTGGACTGCGTGCGAAGAACCCGCTTCGATAGTAGAAAAGTCAGCGGGGGCGGGACCCTGCTGGGCGATCTGCGGGAGCTGGCGCAGCGGGGCTGCCGGATCCGGCTGCTCTGGGGCGAGCGCGACGATTCCGCGTTCCGGCCCGCCAAGCTGCTGATCGGCGAGATCCAGGGATCGGTGCCCGGGCTCGACGTGCACCGGGTGCCGAAGGCCGGCCACTGGTCGGCCTACGAGAACGCACCCGAAGTCAACCGCCTGCTGCTGGAGTTCTTCGGCAGTGGCGCAGAGGAGAATCCGGAATGAGCTCAACCCGTCAGCCGGTCGCCGTCGTGGTGGGGGCGACCTCCAAGTGGCAGGCAGATGGCCGCAATACCAAGCTGGCGCACGGCAAGGCCCTCGACGACCGCGACCTGCCCGTCGGCGTCCGCTGGGGCATCGGTGGCGCCATCGCGCAGAAGTTCGCCCGAGAGGGCTTCTTTGTCGTGCTGACGACCCGCCGTGCCGCCAATGCGGATGCGCTCGAGCAGGCCATCCGCACGCAGGGCGGCGCCAGCATGATCGTCGAGCTGGACCTGGTGTCGCAAGCGTCCATCTCGAAGGCGTTCGCCACGATTCGAGAGAAAGTCGGCGATCCGGACGTCCTCGTCTACAACGCCGGCTACCTCGAGGGGCGTGACCTGCCGCCCGACAAGGAGCTGCTGGAGCACGTCCCGGTCGAGATCTTCGAGACCGCGCAGCACATCGCCAGTCGTGGGCCGTTCCTGGTCGCCAAGGAGGTGCTGCCCGCCATGCGCGCGCGGGGAGCCGGCTCGTTCCTCATCTCGAACAATGCGTCGTCGTTGAGGGGACGCAAGCGGCTCACCGGGCAGTCGCTCTACTATCCGCGCGTCATGATGCGCACGCTGGCGCAGGTGCTCACCGAGGAGTACTCCGAGCACGGCGTGCACGTGGCCAACGTCGTGATCGACGGCCTCATCGACTCGCCGGGGACCCGAGCCCTGCCGCGGGCCCAGAAGCAGCCGGAGATCGTCATGGATCCCGTGAAGATCGCGGAGGCGTTCTACTACCTTCACACCCAGGACCGGTCCTGCTGGACGCACGAGCTCCAGCTGACGCCGTTCTCGACCAAGCCGAGCTTCTAGCCCGGACGATTCATGAACGGGCAATACGCGAGTCGGACGGGTCCCGACGCCGCGGGCGCCACCCGTCCGATCCCGGTCGAGCCCGTTCATGAATGGTCCGAGTTGGGGGCATCATGCCGTGCTCAGCGGCGCGGCACGATCTCGGCGTGGGCGGCCGGCTCGATGGCCCCGCCGCGCCGGCGCGCGTAGACCTGGGTGAGCTCGGCGCCGAGCAGGAAGATCAGGGAGGAGTAGTAGATCCACACCAGGAAGACGACGAGGGACCCGGCCGCCCCGTACGAGGAGGCGACGCTGGCCTGTCCCAGGTACAGGCCGATCAGGTACTTGCCGACCCCCAGGAGGGCGGAGGTCACGAGGCCACCGAACCACGCCCACGCCCATCGGATCCGGACGTCGGGGAGGAACTTGAAGATCATCGCGACCAGCAGCGCGATGACCGCGAGAGAGAGCACCAGGTTGAGGACGTGCCAGCCGAGGTCCACGCCGGGGACGGCCCGGACGAGGTACGCCTCGAGCGCGGCCAGGGCCGCGCTGATCAGGAGCGACACCAGGAGGAGGAAGCCGAGCACGAGGACCAGCGCGAGGGACAGGAGCCGGGTGCGGACGAGGCTCCAGAACGCGTGACGGGTCGGCGCGGTGCGGACGTTCCACATGTGGTTGAGGGCGGCCTGGAGCTGGGCGAACACGGTCGTGGCCCCGAGCAGGAGGGTGACGAGACCGATCACGATCGAGGTGACGCTCCGCCCGCGCTCGGCCGCGTGCGTGAGCACGGTGCGGATGGTCTCGGTGCCGGCGGGGCCGACCAGCTGAGCGACCTGATCCAGGAGCTGTTCCCGCGCCGCCGTCTCGCCCCACACCAGCCCGGCGATACCGACCACGATCAGGACGAGGGGCGACAGCGACAGGAGCGTGTAGAAGGACAGGGCAGCCGCCACCTGGAAGGGCGACTCGCCGAGGAAGTCGGTGACCGTCTCGCGCGCCAGCGACCACAGCGCTCGAAGGGGCATCACCGGACCGGCATCAGAGGAGAAGGGCCGCGCCCGGATCAGCGGCGGCCGAGGGCGAAGCCCTCGTAGCCCTTGGCGGCGACCTCGTCGCACTTCTGCCGGTAGACGCCGACGCCGCCGATGTAGGGCATGAAGACGCGGGGCTTGCCGGGGACGTTCGCGCCCATGTACCATGACGGGGCGAGCGGGTAGAGCGTCATGTGGCCCACCTCGTTGACGTGCCGGACCCACACCTCCTGGGCGTCCGCGGTCGGCTCGATGGTGGCGTGCCCCTGGCGGTCGAGGTAGGCGAGGCAGTCGGCGATCCAGTCCACGTGCTGCTCGATCGAGACGATCATGTTGCTGAGCACGGACGGGCTGCCCGGGCCGGTGATCGTGAAGAAGTTCGGGAAGCCGGCGATCGAGAGGCCGAGATAGGTGCGCGGCCCCGCGGCCCACGCCTCCTGGAGGCGCCGGCCGCCCCGCCCGCGGATGTCGATGGCGAGCAACGCGCCGGTCATCGCGTCGAAGCCGGTGGCGAAGACGAGGGCGTCCACCGGGTACTCGGCCTCGGTCGTCCGCACGCCCCGCGGCGTGATGGCCTCGATCGGCGTCTTGCGGAGATCCACCAGCGTGACGTTGTCCCGGTTGAAGGTGTCGTAGTAGCCGGTGTCCACGCAGAGGCGCTTGGTGCCGAGCGGATAGTCGGTCGGGGTCAAGGCCCGCGCGAGCTCCGGGTCGCGGACGATCGCCCGGATCTTCGCCCGGAAGAACTCGGCCGCGGTGTCGTTGGCCTCCTTGTTCGTGAGCAGGTCGGCATACGCGGCCGAGAATCCGAGCCCGCCCCGCCTCCAGCGCTTCTCGTACTCGCGCCGCCGCTCCTCTTCGGGCACCGCCAGCGCGAAGTCCCCGCTCCGGTCGACCACGAAGCCGACCCGCGACTCGCGGGCCTGGCGCCGGAAGTCGGCGTAGCTTGCCTTCACGCGCCGCTCGTACTCGGGATCGAGCGGCGCGTTCTGGGCGGGCATGCTGTAGTTGGGCGTGCGCTGGAAGACGAAGAGATGCGCGGCCTGCCCGGCGATGATCGGGATGGACTGGATCGCGGACGACCCGGTCCCGATGATGCCGACCCGCCGGCCGGTGAAGTCCACGCCCTCGTGGGGCCACCTGCCGGTGTGGTACCACGGGCCCGCGAAGGACTCGCGGCCCTCGATGTCCGGCACCTGCGCGTCCGAGAGGCAGCCGGTGGCCATGATGCAGAAGCGGGCCGACACGCGGTCGCCACGGTCCGTCTCGACGGCCCAGCGGCCGGTCGCCTCGTCGAAGGTAGCGGCGGTCACGCGCGTCTCGAGCTGGACGTCCCGGCGAAGGTCGAAGCGGTCCGCCACGTGGTTGATGTACTTCAGGATCTCGGGTTGGGCCGCGTAGCGCTCGGTCCAGCGCCAATCCTGCTGCAGCGCGTCCGAGAACGAGTACGAGTAGTCCATGCTCTCGACGTCGCAGCGCGCGCCGGGGTAGCGGTTCCAGTACCAGGTGCCGCCGACGCCCTTCCCCGCCTCGTAGACGCGCGCGGCGAGCCCGAGCCCGCGCAGGCGGTGGAGCATGTAGAGCCCGGCGAACCCCGCGCCGACGATCACCGCGTCGAGCATCAGGCCTCCTCGTGCACCGGCACCACGTAGGGCCCCTCGGGGACGAAGGCCACGCGCGGGTCGCGGTGTCGCGCCATGCTGTCCGCGATCGCGGTCGTGAGATCGGTCACGCGCTCCACGCCGGTGAGGGCCGCGTCGTGCGCCTCGAGGCCGTCGCTGTAGAGCCGCACGCGGCCGACCCGCATGGGCTTGAGCTGCATCTGGGTCTGCCACTCGTCGATGTCGGCGTGCGGCTTCCCCGCGATGCTCGACGCGAACCCGTCCGCGCCCAGGTCCACCAGGCGGCGCTGCGCCTCGACATAGTGCTTCGACCCCATGCCGTCCGAGCAGGCGGAGGCGACGATGAGATCGCCGCCCGGCTCGAGGATGTCGAGCGGGCCTACCATGCCCTTCACGGTCTGGTAGTACGTGCGGTCGAGCGGGTAGCCGGCCGCGCTGGTGACCACGGTCTGGAAGCGGCGGCCGACCGGCACCCGCGCGTAGCCGGCGGCGAAGTCCACCGCCCGGAGATGGCTCTGGATCACCTCGCCGAAGTTGATGAAGGCCGGCCGCCGCCGGTCGTCGATCACGGTGTTGAGCGCCAGCGCGCCGCCCAGCATCCCGACGATGGCGAGCTGCTCCTCGTGGAGCGGGTTGCCGTCGAGCACGCAGTTGGCCGCGCGCGGGTGCGCCATGAAGGCGGCGTTGTGGAACGTCGTGATGGTCTCGGCGTGCGCGACGCCGGGCGCGATGACCTTGCGCCCGCCCGACCAGCCCGCCATGAAGTGCGGCTCCACCAGGCCGGTGGCGATCCGGAGATCGGCCTCGACCAGGCGGCGGTCGAGCCGCACCACCGTGCCGCGCCCCGGCGTCCGGCCGAGCAGCACGTGATCCTCGTCCGCCCGGGCGTCGTGGTTCGCCACGGTCACCGTCTCGAGCACCCACGGGTCGCCCACCAGCTCGGCCAGCTCCTGGCCTTCGTTGGGCCGGTGGAGCCCGGTCGCGACCAGCACCGTGATGCCCCGGCGCGGCACGCCCGCGTCCAGCAGGGTCCGGATCAGCGAGGGCAGGAAGAGGCCGTTCGGCACCGGCCGAGTGATGTCGCAGATCAGGATGCAGGCGGTGCGCTTGCCGCGGGCGAGCTCACGTAGCGGCGGGTGGCCGGCGGGCTCGGCCAGGGCGCGCTCGACGGCGGCCAGGGGCTCGGCCAGCACCGGCATCGCGCGCTTCTCGATCACCGTCGGCACGCAGCCGGCGGGCGGCCGGACGGGCAGGGTGGAGCGGCCGTAGAGGAGATCGATCGTCACGGAGGACCTTCCCGCGATCATAGCTCATCCCCTGGGACGCCCACAGGTGTTGCGCGGCATACGCGCGCCAGGGCCGCCAGCGCTCGGCGCGGGCAAGCAGCGCGGCGGGGCTCGGCCGGCGCCCCTTCCGGTCGGCCAGCGCGCGCATCAGGCCGATATCGGCGGCGGGGAACGCGTCGGGCTCCCGCATCTCCCGCATCGCGATGTACTGCGCGGTCCACTCGCCGACACCTGGGAGCGCGCGAAGCTTCACGATCGCCTCGTCGAGGCTCCGCCGGGGACCGAAGAGCTCCGGGTCCGCGATCACCGCGCGCGCCAGGGAGCCGAGCGCGGCCGCGCGCGCCCGGGTCAGGCCGAGGCCCGACAGATCGTCCTCCGCCAGCCGCTCTGGACCGGGGAAGACGTGGGTGAGCCCGTCGAATCCCCGGATCGCGCCGGTCAGCGGCTTGCCGTAGGTCGCCACGAGCTTGCCGGCCAGGCCCACCGCCGCGGTCACGGTGATCTGCTGGCCGAGGAGGGCGCGCACCGCGAGCTCGAACCCGTCCCACGCTCCCGCCACCCGCAGACCCGGCCGGGCCGCGACCAGCGGGGCGAGCGCGGGATCTTCCGCGAGGTGGGCCCCGATCACCTCCGGGTCGGCGACGAGATCGAAGACACGCCGCAGGCGCGCGACGATCGTGGGCAGGGCGGAGAGCTGCGGGAACTGGATCGTGGCCCGCAGCGCGTTGAGGGCGGTGGGGCGCACCGCGACCGTGCCGTGGGCGCCACCGATCTCGATCGTGCGCGCGTAGCCATCACGCGTGACCGTCTCGACGCCGGGAATCGCGCGCGCCCGGAGGAACGCGAGCATGGCCGGCCCGTCGTAGGGCGGGCGATAGGGGAGCAGGATCACGACTTCCCCCGTCGGCCCGGTCGGCGCCGCCCCCCCGCGCCGCAGCGTGCTCGGCGCGCGGCCGAAGAGCCGCTGGAACGTCTCGTTGAACCGGCGGATGCTGCCGAAGCCCGCCGCGAGCGCGACCTCGGACATCGGCAGGCGCGTTTCGTGGATCAGGTGCTTGGCCAGGAGCACGCGACGGGTCTGTGCGACCGCGATCGGGGAGGCGCCCAGATGCCGACGGAAGAGCCGGCGGAGCTGCCGCTCACCCACTCCCAGTCGCTCCGCGAGGGCCTCGACGTCGGCGCCATCGAGCCCGCCCTTCTCGATCAGCGCGAGCGCGCGAGAGACCGTGTTCGACGTGCCGCGCCAGACCCCGAGGTCGGGCGCGGTCTCGGGCCGGCAGCGCAGACAGGGGCGGAAGCCCGCCTCCTGGGCGGCGGCCGCCGACGGATAGAAGACGAGGTTCTCGCGCTTCGGGGTCCGGGCCGGGCAGATCGGGCGGCAATAAATGCCGGTCGTCTTCACCGCGATGAAGAGCCGGCCGTCGAATCGGGCGTCGCGGGTGGCGATGGCCCGGTAACAGGCGTCGGGGTCCAGGTCCATGGGCCCATCATCACGCACCGGAGGCCTCCCCGTCTCGCGGGTTTCGGACCCCGTCGGTGATCGGGTCCGGATCCCGCCAGCGCGCTCGCGCTCGGTCTGGGATCATACGCGCCATGGCGACGGTCGACGTGCTCTGGGCGGCCTGGGACGGCCGTGGGCTCGAGCATCTGCGGCTGTCCATGGACTCGGGGGACCCGGGCGTGCGCGCGGACAGCCTGATCCTCGCGGTCGACGACGACGGCCGGCCGTTCCGCGCGCACTACGTGGTGGAGTGCGACGAGGGCTGGACGGTGAGGCGCGCGCGGATCGAGCTGCTCGAGACCCCGCCGCGCGTCCTCGACATCCGGGCCGACGGCCGCGGTCGCTGGACCGATGCGGCCACCGGCACGGCCCTGGCCCTCGACGACTGCGTGGACATCGACATCTATCCGTCGCCCTTCACCAACACGCTGCCGATGCGGCGCCTGGCGGCCGCGGTCGTCGGCCGGCCGGTGACCCTCGACGTGGCGTGGGTCGTACTGCCCGCGCTGACCATCCAGCCGGCGCGGCAGGAGTACACGCTGCTCGATCGCGGGGCCGCCGGGGCGCGGTGGCGGTTCCGGGGACTCGATTCGGATTTCGTGGCGGAGCTGGACGTGGATGGCAACGGGCTCGTGCTGGATTACCCGGGGATCGCGCGGCGGCTGCTCTAGTCAGGAGACCACCCCTCACCCCCCGAAGCTGCCGGACGAGGTCGCCGGCCACATCCAGGGCATGATCGAGCAGGGCATGGGGGTCATGAAGCGGACGCTGGAGAAGTAGCCAGCGGGGGCAACCCCATCTCGCGTGTGCACTCGCCGAACCACTGGATCACTTCCTTGTGGAGGGGAATCCCGTGGGCGCGACGATGCGCGAGCTCCTCCGCCTCGGACAGCCCCGGGTAGAGCACACGCTCCTGGCCCGGCGCGGGCGCGGCGGTGCGCAGGGTCCGGAGCATGTCGTCCATCGTGTCCTTGAACCGCTCGGGGTCGGTGAACGCCGCGATGTCGTAGGCGGCGAACTGGTTCTTGGATCCGCTCCCCGGATCGAGCATGGTGGGCAGCGCGCCCGCCAGCAGCGTGGACAGCACCTCGGCCATCAGCGCGAAGCCATAGCCCTTGTGCGAGCCCTGCTCGCGGGTGCCGCCAAGCGGGGCCTGGTAGAAGTCGTCGCGGTCGAAGACCGGCTTCTCCTCCATGATCGGCGTGCCCTCCTTGTCGGTGACCCAGCCCGCGAGCAGCGGCGAGCCGATGCGCATCGCCAGCCGGATCTTGTTGCCCGCGATCGCGGAGGTGGCGGCGTCGAAGAGCAGCGGCGCCTCGCGCCGGGCGGGGGCGGCGAGCGCGATCGGGTTGGTGCCGAGCAGGGGCTTCGCCCCGAAGGTCGGGACCACGTGAAGACCGGCGGCGGTGAAGCAGGCGCCCACCATGTCGACCTGGGCGGCCTGCATCGCGAAGTGGCCGATCGCGCCGAAGTGCCCGCTGTTGTGCACGGTCACGATCCCGACGCCGACCCGGCGGGCCTTGTCCATGGCCAGCCGCATCGCCTTCGGCCCCACGATGATGCCGAGGCGCTTGCCCGCGTCGATCACCGCGGTACCGGGGGTCTCGCGCTCGATCGTCCACCCCGGTCGCGGGTCGAGCTTGCCGGCGCGGTAGTCGCGGACGTAGGCCCGCAGCATGTTCGACACGCCGTGCGTCTCGACCCCGCGCAGGTCGGTCATGGTCAGCACGTCCGCGGCGTCGGCGGCGTCCTCCGGGCTCACGCCGAGCTTCTCGAAGATCTGCGTGGTGGTCCGGCGCAGCGCCGCTTCGGAGACCAGCACCTGGTCCTGCGTTGGAACCTTGAAGCGCTCGAGGATCATGAATGGCCCCTCCCGGGAGGCATCCTAGCCGACTTTATTCTTGACCGACCGTTCAAGATTGGCTATGGTCGCCCCCGATGCCGCGCCAGAAGGAGTTCGACCGGGAGGTGGCGCTCGACCGCGCGATGAGCGCGTTCTGGACCAAGGGGTTCGGGGCCACGTCCGTCGAGGACCTGGTGGCCCACATGGGGATCCAGCGGGGGAGCCTCTACGCCACCTTCGGCGACAAGCGCTCCCTCTTCCTCAGCGCGCTGGAGCGCTACCAGCGCGTCGTCACCCGCGAGCTGTTCGAGGCGCTCGAGGCGCCCGGGTCCGGCCTCGCGGCGATCCGCCGCTTCTTCCGCCTCCGGGTGGAGCGGTCGCTCGATCGAAGCCGCCCGCCCGGCTGCCTGGTCACGAATTCGGCGGTCGAGCTGTCGCGCCGCGATCGCGACGCCGCGACCAAGGTGGGCGGCTCGCTGATCAGGCTCGAGGCGGCCTTCCGCCGGACGCTCGAGCGCGCCCGCGCGCAGGGCGAGCTCGCCGCCACCCGGGACCTGCGGGGTCTCGCCCGCTTCCTGACCAGCAGCGCCCAGGGCTTGTCGGTGATGGCCAAGGCGGTCCCGGACAGAGCGGTGCTCGAGGACGTGGTCAAGGTCGTGCTGGCCGCGCTCGAGGCCGGGCGACCGGGTCCCCGCCGGAAGCCGGTGCGGAAGCGCTAGCGACGGGAGCAAGGAGACGCCATGAAAGCGGTCGCGTTCGATGCCTACGGCACGCTCTTCGACGTGTTCTCGATCACCGCCCTCGGCGAGGAGCTGTTCCCGGGCAAGGGCGACGCCCTGGCCCAGCTCTGGCGGCTCAAGCAGCTGCAGTACAGCATGCTGCGCAGCCTGATGGGACGGCACCGCGATTTCTGGCGGCTCACCGAGGACGCCCTCGTCTACGCCACGGGGAGCCTCGGCCTGGAGCTCACCGCCGACAAGCGAGCCCGGCTGCTCGAGGCCTACCTGACCCTCACCGCGTTCCCCGACGTGAAGCCGGGCCTCGAGGCCCTGAAGCGGCGGGGACTCCGGCTCGCCATCCTGTCCAACGGCGAGCCCAAGATGCTGGAGGCGGCGGCCCGGAGCGCCGGCATCATCGAGCTGCTCGACGCCATCCTGAGCGTCGAGGAGGTGAAGATCTTCAAGCCGAGCCCCCGCGTCTATCATCTCGCCCCCGAGCATCTGGGGGTGCGCCCGCCCGAGCTGGGGTTCGTGTCCTCGAACGGCTGGGACGTGGCCGGCGCCGGCTCGGTCGGCCTCGAGACCTTCTGGATCCAGCGGCGGGCCGCCGAGCCGCCGGAGGAGCTCGGCTTCACCGCGGACCACACCGTCGGCACCATCACCGACCTCGTCCCGCTCCTGCGGGGGTAAAGGAGACGCCATGTCACTCGAGGAAAAGCTCGCCGCGATCCGGGAAATGGCCAAGACGCGCCAGCCGCCCGAGGTGCGCGCGGTCATGCACCAGGCCGTCGAGGACCTGCGCGCCTCCGGGATCATGGATCGCGTCGTCAAGGTCGGCGCGCCCGCGCCCGACTTCACGCTCCCCAACGTCGCCGGCCAGCCGGTGAGCCTGGCCGCCCTGCGGGCGCGCGGCCCGGTCGTGCTCTCCTTCTATCGCGGCCGCTGGTGACCCTACTGCAACGCAGAGCTGGACGCTCTGCAGCAGGCCCTGCCCGAGATCAACGCCGCCGGCGCCTCGCTCGTGGTGGTGTCGCCCCAGGTCGCGCGGACCCGGCGCGAGACCGAGGAGCCCAAGCCGATGACCTACGAGGTGCTGCGCGACCTCGGCAACCGCGTGGCCGAGCAGTACGGGCTGGTCTTCACGCTGCCCGAGGCGCTGCAGGCGATCTACACGAAGTTCGGCATCGACCTGCCGAACGGCAACGGGGACGGCACCTGGCGCCTGCCGGTTCCGGCGCGCTTCGTGATCGACCGCGAGGGGATCATCCGTGCGGTCGACGCCGACCCCGACTACACGCGTCGCCCGGAGCCCGCGCAGACGATCGAGGTGCTGCGGGGCCTGTCGGCCCGCTGAAGGAGGCACCACGATGCCCACGCCCGAGGGGCTGGACCCGTCGATCCGGAGCCGGGAGATCGTGTTCGAGGCGGACGTCACCGGCGTCACGCCGTTCCTCAAGCTGGCCACCGCGCATCGCAACGGGACGGGCCACCTGACCTTCGCGTGCGACGAGGGGCCGAGCCTGGGCGGCCTGGGCTCGGCGCCCACGCCGCTCATGTACTTCAGCGCGGCGCTCGCCTTCTGACTGATGACCCAGGTGTCCCGGTACGGGCACATGCTGAAGGTCAACGTGACGCGCATGACCATGCACGTGAAGGCGAGCTTCCGGGTGACCGGCTCGGTCCTCGACGACACGATCGAGGGCGCGATGCTCGGCGCCGAGACCACGCTCGAGCTCGAGTCGCCCGATCCCCCGGACCGCGTGGCCCGGGTGGTGCGTAACGCCGAGCGGGGATGCTTCGTGATGCAGGCTCTCCTCCGCCCGGTGCCGGTGACCGGCCGGGTCGTGCTGAACCACGAGCCCTTGGCCTGACCCGGAGCCCCCGGCGGCACGATTCGCCTCGTTGACCCGGGGGCCCCGGCGGGGCTAGATTTCTTTCCTGGGTGCTCCGGCCCTTCCACCCCGGGGTCCCGAGGAGGCTGGCCATGCTCGGTCTGGGAATGGCGTCGTCACATGCACCGATGATGTTCCAGAAGGCGCAATACTGGCCGCGGGTGGTTGGGCGGATTCCCGCGGAGGCCCGCGAGCAGCTCCCGCGCAGTGCCCGGGAGGAGATCGCGAGCCCGGCCATCATCGAGGCGAACATCCAGCGCATCGAGGCCGGTCTGGCGACCCTGCGCGAGCAGCTCCGGGCCTATCGCCCGGATGCGCTCATCATGATCGGCGACGACCAGGGGGACCTGTTCGACGAGGCGAACAACCCCACGTTCTCGGTCTACACCGGCGAGGAGCCCCTGTGGGGCCGCAGCGCCCGCGACAGCTACGACACGCCGCCGGCCGAGCGGACCAAGCTCGTCTTCCAGCCGCATCCCGGGCTGTCCCGGCACCTGCACCGCGGCCTCATCAAGCGGGGCTTCGACATGGCCAGCATCGGACGCTTCGATCCGCGCGGCAATCCCACGCGCGGCGTCTCGCACATGGTCTCGAACCTGGTGCCGGAGGTGGATCCCGGGCTCGAGATCCCGCTGGTCTGCGTGTTCATGAACGAGTACTACCCGCCGCTGCCCAGCGCGGCCCGCTGCGCGCGGCTGGGCGAAGCCATCGCCGACGTCCTGCGCGATCGGCCGGAGCGCGTGGCGATCTACGCGTCGGGCGGCCTCTCCCACTTCCCGGGCATGTACAACGCGGGCTGGATCGACCAGCCGCTGGACCGGTGGAT
>Ga0268386_10000958_pt1 | contig 19339 bp, 19 predicted proteins | sample RVTome_15_FD_200260 | JGI IMG/M metagenome (GOLD analysis project Ga0268386, IMG submission 200260) | Soil microbial communities from uranium-contaminated site in the Upper Colorado River Basin, Wyoming, United States - RVT150D86... ...
CTTTGACTGGAGCGCCTCGTGAATTCGGCCCCAGCCGCGCGCAAAAGCTCGTGGCACGGCCATCGATCGTGTGATCGCGAAAGTCCTGGCTCCCGCCGCGATCGCCCCGCAGCGCGCCTGCCAGAGGCCTCGAAAACTCGGGTGTACAGTCGCCCCAGCATTCAGGAGTGCGACGTCATGGAATCTCAGTCGACGATCACCGATTCCGCGGTCGAGCCACTTGCCCTTGAGGCGCTCGCGGAGCTGGGCCGCCTCGGCGATGAGATCGCTGAGCTCGCCGTCCACCTGAACGCCGCCGCCGCCCGGCTCCTGGATCTGATCCGTGAGTTCGACGCCCGCGGCGGCTGGAACCATGGCTTCCGCTCCTGCGCTGCGTGGCTGACCTGGCGGGTGGGGTTCTCGCCGACCACGGCCCGCGAGCACGTGCGGGTGGCGCGGGCGCTGACCTCGCTCCTGCCGTCGACACCACCGCGCCATCCACGAGGAGGGCTACCAGGTCGAGCGCGAGGCGGACGGCGAGCTGCGGTTCCGCGGTCCGGCTGGCCAGCTGCTGCCACAGGTGCCACCGACGCCCTGGGTTGCTGATGATCCGCTCGGCGTCCTACGCAGGTGGAACCAGGCGGCGGGGCTGGACTTGCATGCGCACACGGCGACGCCGCAGTGGCTGGGAGAACGCCTGGACGTGGGCTATGCGATCGACGTCCTGCATCCACGCGCACGGTAGAACCTCCCCCCTCCCCGGTTTTTTTCGCTCCGGGCGCCCGCCTGATACGCTTCAGGGAAATGAGCGACGAGTCGTTTCTGCCCGAGCCGGTCGAGGTTCCGCCGGTCGCCCCCGCTGAGCCGCCCGGGCTGTTGCCGCGGGTGCGCGGCGGCCTGTCGCTGCCGCGCGTGCAGGTCGTGTTCAGTCTGGTCGCGGCGCTGCTGTACATCAGCGGCGCGCTCTATGGGTACCTGTGGCCGGGCCGGGCGGTGCGGGCCGGAGATCTCGTCGCCGTCGTGCAGGACGCGCGCTCGGGCAAGGCGGTAGCCGACGCCACGGTGGAGGTCCTCACGCCCAGGGACGCGCTGGTGACGATGCTGGGAGCGACGGGCGGGGAAGCGCGCAGCGAGATGAGGGAAGGCACCTACCGCCTGCGCGTAACCCATCCCCGCTTCGGCACCGAGGTGCGACAGATCCAGGTCATCGCCGGGCAGACCACCGAGGTCCGCCTGCGCCTGACGCCGCGCGCGGCCGCCTCGCGACGCTAATTATTGGGTTTTGCGCAAGTAATGGAAAGGTGCGGAGCGGCCCGGCGGCCCGATGGCACTACTCGATCACCCGGTTCGCCCGCAGCAGCACCGACGGCGGGATCGTGAGGCCCAGGGCGCGGGCGGTCTTGCGGTTGATCAGAAACTCGAACTCGGTCGGCCGCTCCACAGGGAGATCGCCCGGCTTGGCGCCTCTCAGGATCTTGTCCACGTACCCGGCGGCGCGGCGGTACAGGTCGGCCAGATCTGCTCCATAGGACATCAGGGCCCCGGCTTCCACCGCCTCTCGGTAGTGGAAGATGCTGGGCAGTCGGTTCCCGATAACGAAGTTCACGATGCGCCTCCGGTGAGCGAAGTTGGGCGTATTTTGGGCCACCAGCAACGCGTCCGGACGCTCAGCGACGATCCTTGCGAAGGCGTCCGTGTAGTCAGCGGGGGTGTGCGCTGCATAGAGCAGCGTGACGCCTAGCGCCCGTGCGGCATTTCGAGCGCTCAGCCCGACTGGATTCTTCCACTCCTTCTCCGTGCCGAGGTAGCTCACGCGCGAGATCTGCGGCAGGGCCTCCTTGAGGAGCTCCAATCGTTTGCCTTCGATTTCCGGACTGGTGGTCCTGGTCAGCCCTGTGAAGTTCCCGCCGGGCCGGGCAAAGCTCGACACCAACCCCAACTCGACGGGATCGGTGAAGGACATCATCACGAAGGGCACCGTCCGCGTTATTTCCTTCGCACGTCGTGGGATCTCGTCCCCTGGGGCGACAATGACGTCTACCCCGAGACCGACGACCTCCGTGAGGATCGTCCCCAGTCGCTCGAACTTCCCCTCGGCTGAGCGGGGGATGTACTCGAGGTTGCGCCCTTCCTCGTAGCCGAGCGCGCGCAACGAGCCCAGAAACGCCCGCGGATAGGGGTGGATGGGCTCGGGCCCCACCATTTCGGATACAGGTGCGGTCGTGTATACGAGCGCGACGCGGTAGATCCTATCCGCCTGCTGCGCCTCGGCGGCGAGCGGCGCGGCGAGGAGCGCGAGGGCGAAAACGCGGACGAGCCGGCTGGCCCGCAACTTCACGGCACCTCCTGATGAGCGCGGGGACGGCGTGACGGTATGCCTGCCTCCAGCGGAACACCGAACTTACAGCCGCTTCGACTTGGCGGGCGACGGCGGCGAGGGTGCGGCCTGACTCCAACAGTTGAACCGCGCGACGACGGCGCTTCTCCAGTTGCTTGGAGGTCCCGGGAGGTCGCATGCCCTATCGTGACGGACGCACTTCGGAATCTATGCATTTCTGCAAATTTCAATAGAACGTGAAGACGCCCTTGCCGGTGGTCTGGCTGTCGAAGAGCTGGTAGGCCTCCTCGGCCTGGTCGAGCCGCCAGCGGTGGGTGAGCAGCCGCCCCAGCGGCACCTTCCGCTCGGCCACGAAGCGCGCGCACTCCTCCTGGCCGGTGTTCGAGAACGTCCACGAGGCGTGCAGCGTGATCTGGCGGCGGAGCAGATCGCGGCTCACGTCGAGCGTGACGTTGCCGCCCTCGCCCACGTAGGCCACGCGGCCCCAGGTGTCGGCGCTGCGCACGGCCTGCGCGCGCGCTTCGGGGTTGCCCGAGCAGTCCATCGTCGTCTCGGCGCCCTCGCCGTCGGTGAGGTCGTGGATGGCGCGCACCGGGTCGGTCTGGCGCGGGTCGATGACGTGCTCGGCGCCCAGCTCGCGGGCCAGGGCCAGCCGCTCGGGGGAGACGTCGACCGCGATCACGCGGGCACCCATGGCGCGGCCGAGCATGGTGGCGCTCAGGCCGACCGGGCCCTGGCCGAACACCGCCAGGGTGTCGCGGCCGGAGACGTCCAGGCGCTTGAGGGCACCGTAGGCGGTGCCGGTGCCGCAGGACACCGCCGCACCTTCCTCGAAGGAGATCGCCTCCGGCATCGGCACCAGGGTGAAGGCCGGCACCTTCATGAAGGGCGCGTGAGCGCCGTGGCCGGTCATGCCGTAGACGGTGATGCCGGCCCGGCAGAGCTGCGACCAGCCGACCCGGCAGTGCTTGCACCGCCCACAGCCCTTGTAGTGGTGGTTCATCACGCGCTGGCCGACCAGCCCGGGGTCGACGCCGGCGCCGACGGCCGCCACCACGCCACACGGCTCGTGGCCGCCGATGACGGGGGTGCCGGCGCCCCCCAGGCCGAGCCCGCCCGCCGCGTTCCCCGTCGCCCGGTAGGGATGCAGGTCACTCCCGCACATCCCCGACGCCTTGATGGCCAGCACCACCTCGCCCGGTCCCGGCGTGGGATCCGGAAACTCCTGCACCTCGAGCTTGCGATTGCCGAGAAACACGACTCCGCGCATGACGTCCTCCTTGGCCGCCCAGACGTTACCACGACGGTGGTACGATCTCGGCCGATGACCAGTCCCATCATCACCGAGTCGGTCCGGCGGCTGGTGGACGGCCGGGACCTGTCGCGCATCGAGGCCGCGGCGGCGATGGACGCCATCATGTCCGGCGCCGCCACCAACGCCCAGATCGCCGCCTTCCTCACCGCGCTGCGCATGAAGGGGGAGACGGTCGAGGAGCTGATCGGGTTCGCGCAGGTCATGCGGCAGAAGGTCGTGCGCATTCGCACGCGGGGCGACGAGGTGGCGGCGCTGACCGGCACCGACCGCGAGATGCTCATCGACACCTGCGGCACCGGCGGCGATGCCACGGGAACGTTCAACGTCTCCACGGCCACCGCCTTCGTGGTGGCGGGGGCGGGGCTGCGCGTGGCCAAGCACGGCAACCGCTCGGTGTCGTCGCTGTGCGGCTCGGCCGACGTCGTGGAGGCGCTGGGCATCAACCTCGAGCTCCCGCCGCCCAGGGTGAGCCGCTGCCTGGACGAGGTGGGGCTGGGCTTCCTCTACGCGCCGCTGCTGCACACCGCGATGAAGCACGTGATGCCGGCCCGCCGCGAGATGGGCATCCGCACCGTGTTCAACATGCTGGGCCCCCTCACCAACCCGGCCGGCGCCAACGCCCAGATCATCGGGGTCTACGCGGCCGCGCTCACCGAGCCGCTGGCCCGCGTGCTGGCCGAGCTGGGCACCGTGCGCGCGTTCGTCGTGCACGGGGCCGACAACCTCGACGAGATCTCCAACACGGGCGAGAGCCAGCTCTCCGAGGTGCGCGACGGCGCGGTGCGGACGTTCACCGTGCGGCCGGAGGACTTCGGGATGCCGCGCGCGGCGATCGCGGACCTGCGAGGCGGCGACCGCGAGCAGAACGCCCAGATCATCCGCGCCCTGCTGGAGGGCGAGCCGGGGCCCCGTCGCGACATCGTTCTCATGAACGCCGCCGCCGCCCTGGTGGCGGGTGGGAGGGCGCGCGACCTGAAAGACGGCGTGGGCCTGGCGGCCCAGTCGATCGACAGCGGCGCCGCCCGGGACAAGCTGCAGGCGCTGGTGGCGTTGAGCCAGCAGCTGGCCCAGGGAAAATAAGACCGCGCCCACAGGGGCGGGTGGGCGCGGTCGAGTCGGGCAGGTGTCGAGGCGCGGAGGCCCGGCCTCACTGCACGACCGGCTCCGTCCCTCTGTCCGCCTGAGCTCACTCTGTGCGGAAAGCAAGAGCCGTACCGACGTCGAATTCCTTGCCGTTGCCGGGCGCGCGGGGGGGACGCGCTGCAACGCGTTACCGAATGTTGACACCGGCCGCGGGTCGGAGATAATCCCTTACCTTCTCGACCCGGTCACGCGAAGGACGGCTTCAACGTGATTCCCGGCTTCGCCTACTCGGCGCCGTACGAGGACCTCACGGTCAAGAAGAAATAGGAGGCGACGATGCGGCGATTCGTCCTCCGGCGGGCGGCCTACGCCGCGCTGTCGTTGTTCCTGCTGTCGATCACCATCTTCCTGTTCGTGCGGGTCACCGGCGACCCCACCGTGCTGCTGGTGGAGCCGGGCGCCAGCAAGGCCGACCTCGAGGCGCTGCGCACGGAGCTCGGGCTCGACCGCTCGCTGCTCGTGCAGTACGGCACGTTCGTGCGCGACCTCGTGCGTGGCGACTTCGGTCGCTCGTTCTACTACCGCACGCCGGTGCTCGAGCTGTACATTTCACGGCTGCCGAACTCGCTGCTGCTGGCGGCGGCCGCCATGGTGTTCTCGCTGCTGATCGGGATCCCGAGCGGGATCATGGCGGCCGTGCGGGTGGGCGGCTGGTGGGACCGCGGCGGCAAGATCTTTGCCTTGCTCGGGCTGTCGATGCCGTCCTTCTGGGTGGGGCTGCTGCTGATCCTCTTCTTCTCGGTCTACCTGGGCTGGCTGCCCTCGTCGGGCTCGGGCACCGCGCTGCACGTGCTCATGCCGGCCTTCGCGCTCGGCTGGTACTTCGCGGCCGCCCACATGCGCCTGGCCCGGTCATCCATGCTGGAGGTGCTCGGGTCCGAGTACGTCAAGCTGGCGCGCCTCAAGGGCCTGCCGGAGGCCCGCGTCATCGCCAAGCACGCATTCAAGAACGCCCTCATCCCGGTCCTCACGCTGGCCGGGATCAACCTGGTGCTCATGGTCAACGTGGCCGTCGTGGTCGAGACGGTCTTCGCGTGGCCGGGCATCGGCCGGCTGCTCTACGAGGGCATCGCGTTCCGCGACTTCCCCGTCGTGCAGGCCACCGTCCTGCTGGGCGGCTCGATGATCGTCGTCGTCAACCTGGTGATCGATCTCCTCTACGCCGTCATCGATCCGAGGATCCGCTATGAGCGTTAGACCGGCCCCCGCGAGTCCGGACCCCGTCGTGTCGGCCCCGGTGATCCGGCGGCTGCCGGCCTTCCGCACGGAAGGCCTGCCGATGCTGCCGATCGCCATCCTGGTGACGCTGGCGCTCCTGGCCGTCTTCGCGGAGCTGATCGCGCCCTACAACCCGGAGATCGGCTCGCTGTCGCAGCGCTTCAAGCCGCCGGCGTGGATCGCCGGGGGCAGCACCGAGTACCTGCTGGGCACCGACCACATCGGGCGCGACGTGCTCTCCCGGCTGATCTTCGGCGCCCGGGTCTCGATGATGGTCGGCTTCACGGCCGTGATCATCGCCGGCGTGCTGGGCAGCACGCTGGGCATCCTGTCGGGCTACCTGGGCGGCTGGGTCGACCAGGTGATCATGCGCGTGACCGATACCTGGCTGGCGCTGCCGGCACTGACCTTCGCGATCTTCCTGGCCGCCATCGTGGGGCCGAGCGAGTGGAACATCGTGATCATCCTGGGCGCCGTCTACTGGACGCGCTACGCCCGCGTGATCCGCGGCGAGGTGCTCTCTCTCAAGGAGCGGGACTTCGTCCGCCTGGCCATCGTCGCGGGCTGCTCGAAGTGGACGATCATGCGCCGGCACCTGCTGCCCAACGTGGCGAACACGGCCATCGTGCTGGCCACGCTCATGCTGGGCGTCGTCATCGTCAGCGAGGCGGCGCTGTCGTTCCTCGGCGTCGGCGTGCCCCCGCCCAAGCCGGCCTGGGGCCTGATGCTGGCGGACGGCAAGAAGGGCCTGATGGCCGGCTACTGGTGGCTGACGGTCTTCCCCGGCGTCTGCATCGTGATGATGGTGCTCGCCGCCAACCTCCTCGGCGACTGGCTGCGCGTGAAGCTGGACCCCCAGCTGCGCCAGCTATGAGGAGGGAACGGTGCCACGCCGCACCTCGACCCGGCCACCCGCGGCTCGAGCCGGGCGGGCGGCACCCGCTACAATGAGTCGCGCACTGCTCGAGCTCGATCGACTGTCGGCCCACTACGTGACCGGGCGGGGCACCCGCGTCGTGAAGGCGGTCGACGAGGTCTCGCTCACGCTGCAGAAGGGCGAGACACTCGGCGTCGTCGGCGAGTCGGGCTCCGGCAAGACGACCCTGGCGCTGGCCATCCTGCGTCTGCTGCCGACGGCGGCGCAGATCGTGAGCGGGGCCATGCGCTTCGACGGCGAGGACTTGCTGGCCAAGTCGCCGGCCGAGATGCGGAGGATCCGCGGCAAGCGCATCGCCATGATCCTGCAGGACCCGATGGCCTCGCTGAACCCACTCTTCACCGTGGGCGACCAGGTGGGTGAACCGCTGCGGGTGCACGAGAATGCCTCGCGCCGGAGCGCGCGCGAGCGAGCGGGGGCGCTGCTGAAGTCGGTGAAGATCCCGGCCGCCGCCCAGCGGCTGCGCGAGTACCCCCACCAGATGTCGGGCGGCATGCGCCAGCGCATCGTGGGCGCCATCGCCATCTCGTGCGAGCCGCAGCTGCTCATCGCCGACGAGCCCACCACCAGCCTGGACGTCACGATCCAGGCGCAGTACCTGAAGCTGCTGCGGGACATCCAGCGCGAGCACGGGCTGGCGCTGATCTTCATCACCCACAACCTCGGGATCGTGGCGCGCATGTGTGACAGCGTGGCGGTCATGTACGCGGGGCGCGTGATCGAGGCGGGGCCGGTGCGCCAGATCTTCAACATGCCGGTGCATCCCTACACGCGGGCGCTGATCGAGTCGATCCCGCGGATGGGGGGCGGCCCGGAGCGGCTGACCGCCATCGACGGCCAGCCGCCCGACCTGGCGATCTTGCCAGCGGGCTGCTCGTTCCAGGCCCGCTGTCCCCGCGTGATGGACCACTGCCGGGAGGAGGCGCCCCCCGCGTTCGACGTGGCCGCGCAGCACTCCGCCCGCTGCTGGCTGGCCCGGCCATGACGACGCTCCTGGAGGCGCGCAACCTGACCAAGCACTTCCCGCTCCGGCGCGGCCTGTTCGGGTCCGACCCCGGCGCGGTACGGGCCGTCGACGGCGTGTCGTTCGCGATCGAGGCCGGCCGCACGCTGGGTGTCGTCGGTGAGTCGGGCTGCGGCAAATCGACGACGGCCAAGCTGGTGCTGAAGCTCGAGGAGCCCACGGCGGGCGAGATCCGGTTCGAGGGCCGCTCGCTGCAGTCGCTGGATGCCGCCGGCCTCCGCCAGTACCGCCGCTCGGTGCAGGCGGTCTTCCAGGATCCGTTCGCCTCGCTGAACCCGCGCATGCGCGTCGGCGCGATCATCGCCGAGCCGCTCGTCACCAACGAGAGGATCGACAAGGCGAAGGCCAGCGAGCGGGTGGCCACGCTGCTGGACATGGTCGGTTTGCCGGCGCGCTCGGCCGATCTCTTTCCGCACGAGTTCTCGGGCGGGCAGCGCCAGCGGATCGCCATCGCCCGCTCGCTGGCGCTGTCGCCCAAGCTCGTCGTGCTGGACGAGCCGGTGTCCGCGCTCGACGTCTCGATCCGCGCGCAGATCCTCAACCTGCTGGTCGACCTGCAGCGCGATCTCGGACTGGCCTATCTGTTCATCGCCCACGACCTGGCGGCCGTCGCCCACATGAGCCACTCCATCGCGGTGATGTACCTCGGCCAGCTGGTCGAGTACGGCCCGGCCAAGACCGTGGCCACCGATCCCAGGCACCCCTACACCCAGGCGCTGTTCTCCGCCGCGTTACCGTCGCATCCGGACGAGACGCGCGACGAGATCATCCTGACCGGCGAGGTGCCGAGCCCCGTCAATCCCCCCTCCGGGTGCCGGTTCCACCCGCGCTGCCCCCATGTGCTGCCGCGCTGCGCCCCCGACGTCCCGCCGTTGCGCCCCGCCCACGGTCGCGAGGTCGCCTGTCACCTGTTCGAATCGGCGTCCTGACCGTTCCGGAAATCGGGTTGCCGGGGGCGGACGATCGGATCTACAATGAGGCCGGTCGTCGCGGTGGCGCTCAAGTCTCCGTCGTCGTTGCTCTGATGCTCCCGAAATCGGCGCTGATCGCGATGGAGCCGTCGACCGAGAGTTCTAGAACACCGACAGAGGAGTCGAGTGAACGGACGCCCGCCGCGGTACCACCGCATCGCCGAGTCGCTGCGCGAGCGCATCCGCGGCGGCGAGTGGACGGCCGGCGCGCCGTTGCCCAACCAGCGCCGGCTCGCGCGAGACTTCGGCGTCACGCTCATGACCCTGCGTCAGGCTCTCGAGCTGCTGGAGCGCGATAGCCTCATCACGCGGCGGCACGGCCTCGGGACCTTCGTCGCCGCGCCGAGCATCGACTACGAGATCACCAAGCTGCGCCGGTTCGCCGGCGACCTCTCCGCGCAGGGCGAGTCGGTGTCCACTCGGGTGCTCGATGCGCGGCCGACCGTGGCCGACCGCCGCGTGAGCGCCGGCCTGGGCCTGAGGCCGCGGGCCCGGGTGGTGATGGTCGAGCGGCTCCGGCTCGTCGACGACCACCCCATGAGCCTGCAGCGCTCGTTCCTGCCCGCCGGCATCGGCGAGGACGTGCTGACCTCCGACCTCGCCGAGACGCCGCTCAGCCAGGTGCTCGAGTTCAAGCTGGGCATCGTCGTCGTGCGGGCGCGCGAGGCGGTGTCGGCGATCCGTCTGGGGCCGCGCGAGGCGGGCGCGCTCGCGTGTCCGTCGGGCGCGCCCGCCTTCGAGTCCGAGCGCGTGTCCTTCGACGCGGCCGGCCAGCCCGTCGTCTTCGATCGCGTCTTCATCCCGGGCGATCGCTTCCGGATCACCCGGGACCTGCACTACGACTCTCAGCCGCCACTTCGAGGAGCGACAACGACATGAAGATCCTGGTCATGGTCAAGCAGGTGCCCGACACCGCCACCCAGGTGAAGATCGCCGGGGGCGGCACCCAGATCGACACCGCCGGCATCACGTGGATCGTTTCACCCTACGACGAGTTCGCCGTGGAGGAGGCGCTCCGCATCAAGGAGAAGCGCGGCCAGGGCGAAGTGGTGGCGGTCTCGCTCGGCCCCGATCGCGCCAAGGAGGCGTTGCGCTCGGCGCTGGCCATGGGCTGCGACCGCGCGATCCACGTCAACGATCCCGCGCTCGCCGCCGCCGACACCCTGACGACGGCCCGGGCCCTCGCCGCCGTGATCAGGCAGGAGGCGCCGCAGCTCGTGCTGTGCGGGCGGCAGGCGATCGACGACGACATGGGCGCCGTCGGCGCCCAGCTCGCCGAGGTTCTCGGCTGGCCCTGCGCGTCCTGGATCATGGAGGAAGCGGTCGACGCCGACGCCAAGAGCGTGCGCGTCGGGCGCCAGGTCGAGGGCGGCCTCGAGATCTTCGAGCTGCCGCTGCCCGCCGTGCTCTCGGCCCAGAAGGGCCTGAACGAGCCGCGCTACCCGACGCTGAAAGGGATCATGGGCGCCAAGAAGAAGGAGGTCAAGGACGTGAAGGCCGGCGACCTCGGCCTGTCGTCCACGACGCCCGAGCTGAGCGTCACCACGCTCGAGGCGCTGCCCGCGCGGCCGCCGGGACGCGTCATCCAGGGCGAGACCAAGGACGCCGTGAAGGAGCTGGTCCGCGCCCTGCGCGAGGACGCGAAGGCGATCTGACAAGGAGATCATGAACATGGCTGGCGCGTTCTGGTGCCTGGTCGAGGACGATCGCAGGGGGATGCCCAAGAAGGTCATGGCCGAGGTCATCGGCGAGGCCGCGCGCCTCGGCGGCCCGGTCGAGGCGGTGTGGCTCACCGACGCGGCCACCGACGACGGGCTTCAGCAGCTCGCCGCCTGGGGTGCCGGGCGGGTCTGGCTGCTCGAGAACGCCGGGCTCGCGCCCTACCGGGGCGAGGTCTGGGCGCCGCCGGTCGCCGAGCTGGCCGCTCGCGAATCGCCGAAGGCGATCCTGGCGCCGGTGACGAGTCGTCAGCGCGAGCTCATGGCGCGCCTGGCCGCCCGCCTCGGTGTCGGCCTCGCGGCCGACTCCGTCGCGCTCGCCATGAACGGCGACACGCTGGTGGCGACGCGCCCCGTGTATGCCGGCAAGCTGCTCTCGAAGGTCACCTGGGCGAAGCAGCCGTGGATGGCGACGCTGCGGCCGAACGTGTTCAAGCCGGCCGAGGCCCAGGCCGGCGCGAGCGCGACGGTCGAGCGCCCGTCGCTGACGGTGCCGGCCGCGCAGATGAAGTTCGTCGAGCGCCGCGAGGAGGCCGCGACCGGGCTGCCCGAGCTGACCGAGGCCGAGATCGTGCTCTCGGGCGGCCGCGGCATGAAGGGCCCCGAGAACTACGTGATCCTCGAGGAGCTGGGCGGCGTGATCGGCGCCGCCGTCGGAGCGTCACGAGCGGCGGTGGACGCCGGCTGGCGGCCGCATCGCTTCCAGATCGGCCAGACCGGCCGGACGATCTCGCCCAAGCTCTACATGGGGTTCGGCGTCTCCGGCGCCATCCAGCACCTGGCCGGCATGCGCACCTCGAAGGTGATCGTGGCCATCAACAAGGACCCCGAGGCGCCGATCTTCAAGATCGCCGACTACGGGATCGTGGGCGACCTGTTCGAGGTCGTGCCGGAGCTGACGAAAGAGTTCAAACGGCTCCTGGAGAAGTAGGAGTCCGAGGGGGGCGTCGCCCACCTCGGCGAGGAATCCATGAATCTGCAGCTGACCGACGAGCAGGCGATGATCCAGGCGATGGCCCGGGAGCTCGCCGACGAGCACATCCGCCCCATCGCCGCCGAGATCGACCGCGAGGCCCGCTTCCCGCACGAGACGGTCAAGCGGATGGGCGAGCTCGGGCTCATGGGCATCGCGGTGCCGGAGCGCTGGGGTGGAGCCGGCGCCGACGCCGTGTCGTACGTCCTGGCGCTGGAGGAGATCGCCAAGGCGTGCGCCTCCCACGCGGTCGTCATGTCGGTCAACAACTCGCTGTACGGCGACCCGATCGCGAAGTTCGGCACCGACGAGCAGCGCGCGCGCTTCCTCAAGCCCGTCGCCTCCGGCCACGCCCTCGGCTGCTTCGCGCTGACCGAGCCCCAGGCCGGCTCCGACGCCTCCAACCAGGCCACGACCGCCCGGCGCGACGGCGAGCACTACGTCGTCACCGGGCGTAAGCTCTTCATCACCAACGGTCGGGAGTGCGCGCTTGCGCTGGTCTTCGCCCAGACCGATCGAGCCCGGGCCCACCGAGGGATCAGCGCGTTCGTGGTGGAGAAGGGCACGCCGGGATTCTCCGTGTCCAAGACCGAGGACAAGCTCGGCATCCGCGCCTCCGACACCGCCGAGCTGGTCTTCGAGGAGGTCCGGGTGCCGGCCGCCAACCGGATCGGCGAGGAAGGACAGGGCTTCCGGATCGCGCTGACCGCCATCGACGGCGGGCGCATCGGCATCGGCGCCCAGGCCGTCGGGATCGCCGCCGGCGCCTACGAGCGCGCGGTGGCCTACGCGCGCGAGCGCAAGGCGTTCGGGGTCCTCATCGGCCAGCACCAGATGGTGCAGTGGATGCTGGCCGACATGGCGACCGCCATCGACGGCGGGCGCCTGCTGTGCTGGCAGGCGGCGACGCTGAAGGACCGCGGCGAGCCGTTCACCCGGCCGGCCGCCATGGCCAAGCTGTTCTGCGCGGAGATGGCCATGAAGGTGACGACCGACGCCATCCAGGTCCACGGTGGCTACGGCTTCATCAAGGACTACGAGGTCGAGCGTCACTTCCGCGACGCCAAGATCACCGCGCTCTACGAGGGCACCTCGCAGATCCAGAAGCTCGTGATCGCGCGCGAGGTGCTCGGGGCATGATCGCCAGGGTGGCGGGGAGGAAGCGATGAGTCGCGAGCCCGAGAGGCCCGTCCGGTTCGAGTCGCTGTCGGGTATCCCGGTCGAGCCGCTCTACACGCCGGAGAGCCTCGGCGACTGGTCGTACGCGGAGAAGCTCGGCCGGCCGGGCGAATACCCGTTCACCCGTGGCGTCTACCCGACGATGTACCGCGGACGCCTGTGGACGATGCGGATGTTCGCCGGCTTCGGCCGGCCGGAGGACACGAACGAGCGATTCAAGTATCTGCTGGCGCAAGGGCAGACCGGGCTGTCGACCGCGTTCGACATGCCCGCCCTGATGGGGTACGACGCGGACCATCCGCGGGCCCGGGGCGAGGTGGGCAAGGAGGGCGTGTCGATCTCCACGCTGGACGATTTTCAGCGGCTGTTCGCCGACATCCCCCTGGGCGACGTGACGACCTCGATGACGATCAACTGCACGGCCTCGGTCGCCCTGGCCATGTACCTGGCCATCGCCGAGCAGCAGGGCGTGGCCTGGGACCGCCTCGGCGGCACCATGCAGAACGACATGCTCAAGGAGTTCATCGCGCAGAAGGAATGGATCTGTCCGCCGGAGCCCGCCGTCCGCATCGTCACCGACATGATCGAATTCACGTCCAGGCACGTGCCGCGTTTCAACCCCGTGTCGATCTCCGGCTACCACATCCGTGAGGCGGGGGCGACGGCGGTGCAGGAGCTGGCCTTCACCCTGGCCGACGGCCTCGGCTACGTCGAGGCAGCGCTGGCCCGCGGGCTCGACATCGACGCCTTCGCGCCGCGCCTGTCGTTCTTCTTCGACATCCACAACGACTTCTTCGAGGAGATCGCCAAGCTGCGGGCCGCCCGGCGGATCTGGGCCCGGTTCATGAAGGAGCGTTACGGCGCCCGGAAGCCGGAGTCGATGCGGCTGCGCACCCACACCCAGACGGCCGGCGTGTCGGCCACCGCCCAGCAGCCGCTGAACAACATCGCCCGGGTCGCGCTGCAGGCGCTGGCGGCGGTGCTGGGCGGGGCCCAGTCGCTGCACACCAACTCGTACGACGAGACGTGGGCCCTGCCGACCGAGGAGGCGGTCACCGTCGCGCTGCGCACCCAGCAGATCCTCGCCGAGGAGACCGGGGTGCCGATGACCGCCGACCCGCTGGGCGGCGCCTACTACCTGGAGCGCATGACCGACCAGATGGAGGCGGCCGCCCTGGAGTACATCGCGCGGATCGACGCGATGGGCGGCATGGTGCGCGCCATCGACGAGGGCTATCCCCAGAAGGAGATCGCCGACGCCGCCTACCGGTACCAGCTCATGGACGACCGCGGCGAGAAGGTGACCGTCGGTGTGAACAAGTACGTCCTGCAGGACGAGCGGCCGATCAGCTACCTGCGCATCGACGAGCGGGTCGAGCTCGACCAGATCGAGCGGGTCGGGCGCTTCAAGGCCGGACGTGACATGGCGAGGGTGGAGCGCCGGCTCCGACAGCTCGCCGACACCTGCCGGACCGGCGGCAACGTCATGCCGGTGCTGGTCGACGCGGTCAAGGACTACGCGAGCCTGGGCGAGATCTCCGACGTCTACCGCCAGGTCTTCGGGCTCTATCGCGAGCCGATCATTTTCTGACGCGAGCGATGAAAAGGCCCCATCTGCGTCGTTGGCTCCTTCGGCCCTCCCTGCGGCGTACGCGGCGTACGCCTCAGTCGGGCACTCAGTCGCCGCCTAGCATCTGGAGCCTTTTCATCGCTCGCGGGAGACGTGTCATCGATGATGGATCTCAGAGATACGGCGAAGGAGACTGAGAATGAGTGACCCGATCCGGATCCAGAAGACCACCAGGAAGAAGGAACGCCCGAAGGACAAGGACCTGGCGTTCGGCACGGTCTTCACGGACCACATGTTCGTGGTGGACTTCGAGGAGGAGAAGGGCTGGTACGACCCGCGGATCGAGCCCTACGGGCCGCTGCCGCTGGATCCGGCCACCGCGGTCCTGCACTACGGTCAGTCGCTCTTCGAGGGGCTCAAGGCTTTCCGCGGTACCGACGGCAGGATCCGGCTGTTCCGGCCCGACAAGCACGTCGCCCGGCTCAACCGCACCGCGCACCGCATGTGCATCCCGGCGATCGATCCCGAGCTGGTCCTCAAATCGTGGACGACGCTGGTCGACGTCGACCGCGAGTGGGTGCCCTCGGCGGTCGGGACGTCGCTCTACATCCGCCCGACCGTGATCGCCAGCGAGCCGTTCCTCGGCGTGCGGCCGGCCCGGCAGTACCTCTACTACGTGATCCTCTCCCCGGTGGGGCCGTACTACCCGGAGGGTCTCGCCCCCACCCGGATCAAGGTGATCGACGACTACGTGCGGGCGGTGGCGGGCGGGCTCGGCGAGGCGAAGACCGCGGCGAACTACGCGGCCAGTCTCTACGCCGCCGAGGAGGCCAAGCACGAGGGCTTCACGCAGGTGCTGTGGCTCGACGGCGTGGAGCACAAGTACATCGAGGAGGTCGGCACCTCCAACATCATGCTGCGTATCGGCGACGAGGTGATCACGCCGCCCCTGGCGGGGACCATCCTGGCCGGCGTCACCCGCGACTCCGCGCTGACGCTGCTGCGGAGCTGGGGCGTGCGGGTGGCGGAACGCCCCATCACGATCGACGAGGTGGTCGCCGCCGCCGCCACCGGCACCCTGCGCGAGGTCTGGGCCACCGGCACCGCCGCCGTCATCTCGCCCGTGGGCGAGCTGGCGTACAAGGGCCGCCGGCTGGTCGTCAACGAGGGCCGGATCGGAGAGCTCGCCCAGAAGCTCTACGACACGATCGTCGCGATCCAGTACGGTGCGGCGCCCGACCCCCACGGCTGGACCGTGGTGGTCTAGGACCGCGCGATGGCCGCCGACTGCGTGTTCTGCAAGATCCGCGACGGGGAGCTGCCGTCGATGCGCGTGTACGAGGACGATCGCACGCTGGCGATCATGGACATCAACCCGCTCACGTCCGGCCACTGCCTGGTGATCACCAAGACGCACGCCCCGACGCTGTGGGACGCCGGTGTCGAGGATCTGCAGGCCGCCATGGCCGCCGCCCGGAAGGTGGCGATCGCGCTCAGGACCGCGGTGAAGCTGGACGGCCTGAACATGCTCCAGGCCAACGGCGCCGCCGCGTTCCAGTCGGTGCCGCACTACCATCTGCACCTCATCCCGCGGTGGCACAACGACGACAAGGGCTTCGACTGGCCGGTGGTGCCGGGCGACCGCGCGCAGATCCAGGCCATCGGCGAGCGGCTGCGGGAGGCTCTCGGCTCGTGAGCGAGCGGCCGGTCCGCATCGTCGTCGCCAAGCCGGGCCTGGACGGCCACGACCGCGGGGCCAAGATCGTCGCCCGGGCGCTGCGGGACGCGGGGTTCGAGGTGATCTACACCGGTCTCCACCAGACGCCGGAGCAGGTGGTGGCCACCGCGCTCCAGGAGGACGCCGACGCCATCGGGCTCAGCGTGCTCTCCGGCGCCCACACCTATCTCTTCACCCGTGTGCTCGACCTGCTCCACGAGCAGGACGCCGACGACGTGGCGGTGTTCGGCGGCGGCATCATCCCGCCCGAGGACATCGGGGCGCTGAAGGCGATCGGCGTGAAGGAGATCTTCACGCCGGGCACGTCGACGCAGGACATCGTCCGCTTCGTCCGCGAGAACATCCGCGCCGCTGTCTGAGGGCCGGGGGACGGCGCCGATCGGTTGACACGATGGATTTCGAGCTGACCGACGACCAGCGCCGCATCCGTGACGCCGCCCGCGAGTTTGCCGTCGCCGAGCTGGGCGACAAGATCGCCCCCTACGACCAGCGGCACGAGTTCCCCCACGAGATCGTGGCCAAGCTCGGGCCGCTGGGCTTCATGGGCGTGCTCGTCCCCGAGGAGTACGGCGGGGCCGGCCTCGACTACGTCTCCTACGCCCTGATCGTCGAGGAGCTGAATCGCGGCGACGCCTCGGTCGGCATCACCATGTGGGCCCACAACTCGCTGGGCACGAACCACATCGCGCTGTTCGGCTCGCCCGAGCAGAAGCGGCGGTGGCTGCCGCAGCTGGCCAGCGGCGAGATGCTGGGCGCCTGGGGCCTGACCGAGCCGGGCTCCGGCTCCGACGCCGCCGCGCTGCGCACCCGGGCCGAGCCGCGCGACGGCGGCTGGGTGCTCAATGGCAGCAAGGCGTTCATCACCAACGCCTCCGTCGGTGGCGTCGCCGTGGTCATGGCCCGCACCGATCCCGAGAAGAAGGCGCGGGGAATCTCGGCCCTCGTCGTCGAGAAGGGTACGCCGGGCTTCACCGCCGGCCGGCCGTACCGCAAGCTGGGGCTGCACGCCTCGGACACCGCCGAGCTGATCTTCGAGGACGCCCGGGTGTCCGCCGACCACCTGCTGGGCGAGCGGGGACAGGGGTTCGTGCAGGCCATGCAGGTGCTGGAGGGCGGCCGCATCGCCATGGCCGCCATGGCGGTCGGCATCGCCCAGGCCGCGGTGGACCAGGCCGTGAAGTACATGAAGCAGCGCTCCGCGTTCGGCCGGACGCTGGCCGAGTTCAACGGCCTGCAGGGCATGCTGGCCGACATGGCCACCGAGGTGGAGGTGGCGCGCCTGCTCACGCTGCGGGCGGCCTGGCTCAAGGACGCCGGGCGGCCGGCCATGCACGCCGCCGCGATGGCCAAGGTCTTCGCCTCCGAGGCGGCGATGAAGGCCGCCTCCAGGGCCGTCCAGATCCACGGCGGCGCCGGCTACATCACGGAGTTCCCCGTCGAGCGCATCTTCCGCGACGCCAAGCTCACCGAGATCGGCGAGGGCACCTCCGAGATCCAGCGCATGGTGATCGCCCGCGAGATCCTCCGGCTTTCGTGACCGACCTGATCGCCGTCGATCGGGTCGGCAAGCGCTATCAGACGAGGTCCGGCCCGGTCGAGGCGCTGCGCGAGGTCTCCTTCGGCGTCGGCGCCGGCGAGTTCTGCACCCTGATCGGCCCCTCCGGCTGCGGCAAGTCGACGCTGCTCGGCATGATCGGCGGCCTGGTGGCTCCCGACACCGGCCGCGTCCTCGTCGACGGCCGGGCGGTCGCCGGGCCCGATCCCCGGCGCGTGGCGACGGTGTTCCAGGACCCGGGCCTGTTCCCCTGGCGGACCACGCTGGAGAACGTCGAGTTCGGTCTCGAGCTGCAGGGGGTGGCCCGCGCGCGCCGCCGCGCCGTCGCCACCGACCTGCTCGGTCCGCTCGGCCTGCGCGAGTTCGGGGCGAAGTACCCGCGCGAGCTCTCCGGCGGCATGCGCCAGCGCGTCGCCATCGGCCGGGCCCTGGCCATCGACACCCCCATCGTCCTGATGGACGAGCCGTTCGGCGCCCTCGACGAGCAGACCCGCCTCCTGATGGGCGAGTGGCTGCTGGATATCTGGCGCCGCACGAGCAAGACGGTGCTCTTCGTCACGCACAGCCTGCACGAAGCCCTCGCGCTCTCGACCCGTGTCGTCGTCATGACCGCTCGCCCCGGCTGCGTCAAGAGCGTGCTGGAGCTCCGGATGCCGTACCCCCGAGCGATGGAGTCGAGCGCGATGGTCGGTCTGCGGGCGCAGCTCTGGAGTGAGATCAAGGACGAATCGCTCCGCGCCATGGGCGAGCCGTGACCGGATGAGCGTCCGCGTTCCCGCAGTCCGCCTGGCGATCCTGATCACCGCGCTGGTCGCGTGGGAGGTCGGCGCTCGAGCCTCCAACCCGTTGCTGTACGTGCCGCCGTCGGCCGTGGTGCCGGCGCTCGGGCGCCTGCTGGCGCTCGAGTCGTATCCCGACTTGCCGGCGAGCCTGTTGCTGACGCTGCGGGAGATCGCGCTCGCCTATGCGCTGGCGATCGCGGCCGGCGTCGGCGTGGGGGCGGCGCTGGGGCTCAACCGGCTGCTGGGGCGGGCGTTCGGGCCGATCGTGGCGGCGCTGTACGCGGTGCCGGCGGTGGTCTGGTACCCGTCGCTGATGCTCTTCTTCGGGCTCGATGCGGCCTCGAAGATCGCCTTCGGGTTCTTGCTGGGCTTCTTCCCCATCACCCTGGCCGTGCTCGCCGGCATCCGGCAGGTGAACCCGCACATGCTGACGGTGGCCCGGGCGTTCGGCGCCCGGCCGGCGGCGGTCTTCGCCAAGGTGATGATCCCGGCCATGCTGTTCACTCTCGTGGGCGGGCTGCGCACGGGCCTGGCGCTCACCGTCATCGGCGTCGTCGTGGGCGAGATCCTCGGGGCCAAGGCCGGAATGGGCACCCTCATCAACCACGCCTACGGTCTCTTCCGCACCGCCGACTACGTCGCCCTGGTGTGCGTGACGCTCGTGCTGATCGTCGGCTCCGACGCGGTGGCCAGCGTGGTCGAGCGCCGCGCCCGGCGATGGACCGAGTAGCCGTGGCCGACCGGGGACGAGTGGTCGCGCTGCAGGCGGTCACCCTGCTGGCGCTGCTGGGTCTCTGGGAGGGCGGGGCGCGCGCGGGCTGGGTGGATCCGCTGTTCGTGCCGGCGCCGAGCGCGGTGGTCGGGGCCTTCGGGCGCATCGGCCGGGACGCGCTGGCCGG
>Ga0268386_10000959_pt1 | contig 19332 bp, 16 predicted proteins | sample RVTome_15_FD_200260 | JGI IMG/M metagenome (GOLD analysis project Ga0268386, IMG submission 200260) | Soil microbial communities from uranium-contaminated site in the Upper Colorado River Basin, Wyoming, United States - RVT150D86... ...
GGTGCGCGGCGACCAAGGCGTCCATGTCGATCGCCTCGTATCCCGAGCCGGCGAGCCACCGCATCTGCCGGGCGAACTGCCGCACGCTGACCGTGTACCGGCGGAACGCGGGGTGCGGATGCGGCGACACCTCGTGGTACATGAGGATGGGCACGGCGACGTCAGGCATCTCTCGCCTCCTTCACCGCACGCACGGTGATCAGCACCTCGTAATCCGGGTCGAAGTGCCTCAGCTCCTCCGGCCGCAGCTCGCTGTTCGACAGACCATACAGGAACGCGGTGGCGGCGAGGACGTTGCCATGCGCCTCGACCTGGACGTCGCCCCGCGGAAATACGCCCTCGAACAGCCGGCGGGCCGAGAGTGACGTGAAACGCCAGTAATCGCCCCACGCGTCCATGTCGTAGCGGATAATCTGGCTGATGCCCGGTACCGTCGCGAGCACGACTCCGCCGGGCCGCAGGATGCGGGCCAGCGTGCGCACCGCGGCCTGGACGTCCATAATGAACGGCAGGACCTGCGTCAGAATGATGCAGTCGAATGTGTCGTCGGGAATCTCGGGCGCATCGGTCAGGTCGGCGATGATCGTGGCTTCGGGGTTCCCCGGAAGCGGATGGAGGACGTCGGACCGCACGACCCGGTCGCCGCCGAACCTGCGGGTATAGGCGCCGTCCCGAGCTTCCAGCACGTGACCGGCGACGTCACCGGCATTCCGTTCGAGGAAGCTCTCGATGTAATGACGGTCGATCGGAAGCCCCCCCCGATCCCAGCCGAAGTTACGGCCGAACGGAGTCAGGCGCCGGAGACTCCCGAACCGGACTCTCGCCGCTCGTCGCCCCCCCGGGAGGTGCGCGGAGAGCCACGAGCGCAGGCCCGCCGGAAGGGTGGCGCGGGCGAGCCATCGCGCGCGCTCGATCGCCCGCCCCGTGAGGCTGAACGGCCGGAGCTCCACCCGCACCGCCCACCACACCGACCCACGCGTCCGCCCCTGCTCCGTGAGGTACTGGCGCAGCCACTTCAGAAAGGCGTGCCGGGCGACCTCCCGCGTGCCGGTCGCCTTGGCGATCGCATAGCAGGAGTCCTCGTGCTGGCGGTAGCGATGCCAGGTCTCGCCGGAGACGTAGGCCGGGTAGCGAAGGAGCAGCTTTGCGAACAGGGCCGTGTCCTCATAGACCCCGGTGAAGCGCGGTTCGGAACCACCGACACTCAGCGTTGCGTCCCGTCGCAGCAGGACGTCCGAGGGGCAAGGCGGGGGTGCTGTGCGTCGGAGAAACGGGAGCAACAGCGAGGGCGGGTCGTAAATCCGACCGTCGGGCAGCTTCAGGTCGATGACGTAGTCGCGCTTGTGGTCCTCCGGATGGGTGGTCCACCCGAACCAGTAGAGCGGCGCGCCGAACAGCAGCGCCGCGTGCGGATGCGCCTCGAGGAGGGCGACCTGGCGCTCCAGTTTCTCCGGTAGCCAGACGTCGTCCGAATCGAGCGGCGCGACGTACTTTCCGTTCGCGTGTTGCAGGCCCAGATTGCGGGATGCGCTCATTCCCAGATTGCGATGCTGCGGATGCTGCAGGTACCGAATGCGGTCCGGATCGCGCCCGGCGTAGCGACGGGCGATGGCGCTGCTGCCGTCGGAGGAACCATCGTCCACCAGTAGCAGCTCCCACCGCGGATAGGTCTGCGCGATCACGCTGCGGATAGCCTCAGCGAGAAAGCGCTCGGCATCCAGGAAGATCACGACGACCGACACCAGGGGTGTCGCCCCCGCGAGCTCAACACCGGGCATTGGAAGCGGGCGTCTCATGGCTTGGGAGCAGCAGCACGCGGATGGGCAGAAAGCATGCCAGAATACTCACCCCTGGATTGGTGGTAGATGCCATCGTCCTTCAAGAAAGAGTTGTAAGTTCCACCCGGAGGATCGCTTAGCTAGGCTCCCTGAAGTTCCTGCGTTGTCTGGAGGAATATACCACCGCCTCAAGGGTTAAGCCCCCAGCGCCCCGTGCGTCGCCAAGGTCCGTCGACGCTTCTGCGGTGTGGCGATGGAAAAGCGGCCGCCGCCCCCAAGCTTCAAACTCGCGTTGACTCCCGCGATGAAGCACGGGTATGTTGGCTTCCTTTCGGAGACCGTCGAGTCTCGATCCAGCTTCGGTTCACGGACGGCGTCCGCGTGTCGCCGCGAAGACGCCCGCTGCAGCTGTTGTTTCCGCGATACGGACTGGAACTCTCTGAAACGCGGTGGCGACCCGCAACGCGGCTTGGGGAAGAGCGAACATTGAGCCCGGCTAGCAGATTGGATGCGTCCGGCTCAACTAGGCATCGCTATGCACAGCTGCGCTATGTCCACGTGGCTGTGCCATTGATTGTCGTGTCAAGTCTGGTATCTGCCAACTTCATCTCGCCCTCATTCTATAGGAGACTGGTGGTCGAAGACGGCGCCGTGGAATACGCCACCGCAGGCGTCTATCTCATCGGTTTTATCTGGGGCCTTGGTCTGGCGGGAAGGCTAAACGTAAAGGGGAACTTTGCCTGGCTCGTTTTGTACGCTCTTATGTCATTTGGTTTCCTCTTCATCGCTCTGGAAGAGATCAGCTGGGGTCAGCGGATCTTTCGGTTTGGGACCCCCGAGTTCATCGAGGAAAGAAATATTCAAGGCGAGATCGGACTTCACAATCTATCCGGCATCCGTCTTCTGTTGCATCCCGCGTACATCGTCATGGGTTTTGGTGGAGCGTTCGGAAGCCTCATCCTCTCTCGGTTGGGCGTTTCGTCAGAGGTTCTCGGGCGGCTTCTCCCTCCGCCCCACCTCTTTCTCTATTTTGCGCCGTGCTTTGCTTTCTATCTTGCCGCTGAGATCATCAGTCCCTTTACGACCATACGCTACATAGGAGAATTGGGTGCACTGTATGGGGGGAAGTTGGATGATCCCCAAGGTGTCCTAGCTCTACCTGCTTACCTTCTCGACGTCGTCCGCGACTGGGTCCCGATGTGGAGCGCTACGGGCGGAAAGAACTTCACCTTCTGGCGTCACCAGGAACCGGTGGAATTATTGCTCTCCCTTGGATTCTTGTTCTTTGTCATTTCCCGTTGGGGAGAAGAATAAGAGCTCAGTCGTGAGTCGAGAGCACGGCCAAGCGGGGGAGTTCTTCTCGACGGGCAGGGAGGAGAGTGAAAGGCGAGGTAATCGCCCCGAGCCTGACGGAGGCACAGCGCCTAGGACGCGCTCATACCCAGGTTGCGATGCCCCGGATGCTCCAGGTACCGCACTGCCGTCGGAGGAGCCGTCGTCCACGGGCAGCAGCTCGCACCGCGGATAAGTTTGCGCGATCACGACCTGGGCTGGTGCCGGAAGCAACACTCCTCCCGGGTTTCCAGGGCTCCGTGCAACACTTTCCCAGGCGGGTAGAGTCGATGGACTCCCAGTATACTGGGGCGCCCGGAGGTGCGGTTCGTGCGACGGATCGATTTCGTTCTCGCAGCGGCGGTCGGCGCAGTCGTCCTCCTGACCTGGCTGCCCCGGCTGACGGGGCCCATCGACCTGCGCTGGGATGGCGGCGTCTACTATGTCCTCGGCACCACCCTCGCGGACGGCACGGGCTACCGTCTGCTCAACGAACCGGGAGAGATCGAGGCCAACCAGTACCCGCCATTGTTCCCTGCGATCATTGCACTGCATCAGAGGCTGGCCGGCACAAGCAACCCGACGTCGGTCGGGCAGCAGCTGCGCCTCACATTCCTGCTATTGTCGATCGCCCTGGGACTGGGGGCGTTCGCACTGTTCCGCTGCTATCTGGCGCCGGGGCCGGCGGTCGCGGCGGCCGCCGTCTGCATGCTGCACACGTCGGCCATCTTCGTGTCGGACATCGCGTTCGCAGAGCTTCCGTACACCCTCGTCACCGTCCTGTTCTTCATCGTCTCCAGGAAGGGTGTGCCGGCGTGGTCACGCGAAGCCTTTGCCGGACTTCTCGGGGTAGCGGCCTTCCTGCTGCGTACGTCCGGCATCGCACTGCTTGCCGCTTGGGTGGCCGGCGGCCTTCTCCAGCGACGTCTCCGGGTGGCGGCAGTCCGCTTTGCTCTCGTCTTTCCCTTTGTGCTGGGGTGGCAGATCTACGTGGCTGCCGTCGAACGTGGGCCCTCGTACATTGTGCCGAACTACACGTATCAAAGAGCCGACTACCTCTTCTATAACGTCAGCTATGCGCGCAATGTCACATTGCGGGACCCCGAGCGCCCCGACGCCGGGCGGCTATTGGTGGCCGGGCTGGCGGAGCGCCTGGCAAAGAACCTTTTGACCGCCCCCCGTCGCACAGGAGAGACGATCAGTGCCCAACGGGACTACTGGCGCAGGCCGATCGCACGCTTATCTCGAATCCCGGCCGTCGACGGGTTGTTCCGTCCCAGGCTCGTCGACATTGGCCTCGCTCTCCTGGGAATCGTGGTTCTGGGGGGGCTCGCCAGACAGTTCTTCGGTGGCGATTACGTGATGCCGTCGTATGTCTTCCTGTACATCGGCATTATCGGCCTCACTCCCTGGCTCTATTCCGATCGGTACTGGTTCCCGCTCGCGCCCATGATGATCGTCGGCCTGTCTCACCTCTGGGCGGGGATCCAGGAGGCACTCGAGGCGCGTGAATGGCATGGCGTGCGGCGGTGTGGACACCACATGGTCTTGGCGGGAATAGGGGTCATTCTGCTCGTGCAGGTGATGAGTCTCTTCGACTTCTTTCGCGAGCGGCACCAGCCGGTCGTCTACAGTGACTTGCAGGGCCAGACCGTCTCGTACCGCCTCTTTTACTATCGCGACACCTACCGGGCGCTCGACGCCGCAATCGACTGGCTGCGACAGGACGCTCCTCGTGGGGCGATCGTCGCGGCATCCATGCCGCACTGGGTATACCTTCGCAGCGACCTCAAGGCGGTTATGCCGCCGTTCGAGCGCGATCCCATGAAGGCGCTGCACCTCCTGGAGACGGTTCCGGTGAGCTACCTCCTGGTGGATGGCCGCACCGGCAGCTTCACGCGTGAGTTCGGCCTTCCGGCCGTCCGCTTGGCGCCGGATCGGTGGGAGTCGGTCTTCGCCGACGTCGAAGGAGAGGTCGAGATCTTTCGGCGCGTGACTCCCTGAGAGGGCCTTCCGCTGGCAGCGGCCATTTCCTTGGGACTCGGGCCCCGCGTATCACACGCATATATTGGAGGTTTCGCCCGCCGCGCCTCGGCCCGGCCATGAGTCTTCGCCCCTGCCGACGGTCATGAGCGAGATCCTTCTCGTCGCCCCGGTTCCGACGCATCCCAGTACCACCGGGGCCAGCGCGCGAGTTCGGTACATGGCCGAGAGCTTGCTGTCCCTCGGTCACGAAGTGCACTTCTTGCACGTCCAGCAAAAGCTCAGGACGCCTCGCCAGGACATGCAGCGGTATTGGAAGGATCGCCTGCACGAGTTCCGCGGTCTCTCGGTCGCCAGCTGTATCCATCGCGGCCGCCGGAAGCTGCTGAGGGTGGTGGCCAAGACGTTCCACCTCAACCCCCCGGTCGATAGCTATTTCGACCCGGCATTGTCCGTCTACGCGCGCGAGTTGCTCGAGCGCTGTGCTTTCGATGTGATCATAGTTTCCTATGTCTTCTACTCCCGGCTCTTGGAATCCATCACGTGCCCTGTGCTCAAGATCATCGATACGCACGACGTATTCTCCGACCGTTATCTCCTCTATCGAGAGCACGGCCAGCCGGGCGAGTTCTTCTCAACTGGGAGTGAGGGGGAGAGGCGGGGCCTCGAACGGGCCGATGTCGTGCTGGCCATCCAGGAACGGGATGCGAGTCACTTCCGATCGCTGAGCCGGACACCGGTGACCGTGGTTGGCCACCTGGCTCCGGTCGTCAACGCGACGGCCGGATGCGCGGCGTCGCAGGCTCCGGCCATGCTGTTCGTAGGTAGTGCGATGGGCATCAACGCCGTGGGGGTGGCCTGGTTCATCGAGCTAGTGCTTCCGGCCGTGCGCGAGCACCTGCCCGATGCCGAACTGTGGCTGGTCGGCGGCATTTGCCGCCGCATCCGCGGCGCGGCACCTGGCGTGCGTCACTTCGGGTTCGTGGACGGGGTGGAGGAGATGTACCGGCGCGCCACGGTTGTGGTCAACCCGCAGCCGTTCGGAACCGGACTCAGCATCAAGTCGGTCGACGCGCTGCGGCACGGTCGGCCGCTGGTTACGACTGCATCGGGTGCTCGAGGGTTGGAGGAGGCCTCGGGAGTTGCCTTCCTGCAGGCCGAGTCGGCCGAGGCGTTCGCCAGCCTCCTCGTGGAATTGCTGCGGGATCCGGATCGTCGCGCGTCGCTCGCCGACCGCGCCGCGGACTTCGCGCGTCGTTATCACGAGCGGAATCTTCAGGCCCTGGCGGAGGTGGTGAATCGTGCCGTCGCTCGGTGATGGGCCGCCGTGGCCGGCTTGTTCTCAGGACCGGACTTTTCAGCCCGTTGCCGGCCGGCGCCCCGCCCCGCTCGCTGAGTTGCAATCGTGACCGGTCGCGTGGTTCACTACGTGGACAGCGACATCTACGGAGGCAGTGAGGTGGCCGCGCTGCATCTGATCGCCTCGCTGGACCGTGCACGCTGGGAGCCGGTGTTGCTGCATCATCCCGACGCCGGGATTGTTCGCCTGGTGGACGGTGCGGCGCTCCTAGGCGTACGCACGAGCGCCGTGCCCCGCGTGGACCGCAGACGACCCTTCGTCGGGTTGTTCCGACTGTGGCGGGCTCTTTGCGCCGAGCGCCCTGCAATTCTCCACGCGCACCTGAGCTGGCCACTCGCCTGCAAGTACGGCGTCCTTGCCGCCTGGCTCGCGCGCGTGCCGGCCATCATCGCTACGGCACAACTCTACGTGGAGCTTCGCGACAATCGGCGTCCCCCTCTCACGCTTAGGCCGCTTCGGCGTATCATCGCCGTCTCGGACGAAGTGAAAGCGCGCTACGCTCAAGATCTCGCCGTGCCGATGCGAAAGCTCGTGGTGGTTCGAAACGGGATCCGGGTGCCGCCTTCCCCCCGCCCACCTGATCCGACCCTCCGCACCGAGCTGATCGGAGACCGGCCGGACTATCTCGTGCTCACGCTGGCGCGGCTCCACCGACAAAAGGGCCACGCGTACCTTCTGGCGGCGGCCGCTCAGGTGTCCGACGCGACCTTTGTCCTCGCTGGCGACGGCCCGCTCCGCGCCGAGCTCGAGGGGCAAGCGCGCGAATTGGGCGTCGCCGACCGGTGTATTTTCCTCGGCGATCGTTCGGACGTGCCCGATCTGCTGGCCGTGGCCGATCTCGTCGTACTGCCGTCGCTCTTCGAGGGCCTGCCGGTCTCGGTGCTCGAAGCCATGGCGGCCCAACGCCCGGTCGTCGCCACCGCGATCGGTGGCACCAGCGAAGCCGTCATCCACGAGGTGACTGGGCTTCTGGTCCCCCCGCGGGATCCCGCCGCACTCGGGTCGGCCATTCGCAGGATGCGGGCGGACCCTGAACTCGCGCATCGCCTCGCGGCTGCAGGCCGCGAGAGGGTGGAAGCCGAGTTCTCGTCCGTGATAACCGCGCGCGATGTGATGTGCATCTACGACGAGGTCATGGCTGATGCCGGGAGCACGCGTGTTGGCAACGCCTGAACTGCCGGAGGGGCAGCTCAACCTCCTGCGCCGCCGGACCGACTGGCGCTTCCTGCTTCCGACCCCGCGGCCGGGGCGCGTGCTCTGCCGGGCGAGCGAGACCCTGACGCACGCGGTGGCGAGCATCGCGGGCGAGGTCATCACGACCGGCCCCGCTGAGGACTGCGACCTGGTAGTGGCCGAAGACCCGGATCCCGATGCGCTGGACGAGCTTCGCAGTGCGCTCCGACCGGACGGCGCGTGCTACACGGAGTGGCGCCCGCGGGTCGGGGGTGCGCGCCGGGTTGAGCGCGCGCTCCGCGAAGCGAGGTTCGAAGCGGTGGCCTGCTATCGACCCTGGCCCGCCTCGGCCGCGCTGCCGGTCTACTGGATCCCTGTCGACTCGCCCGGCGCCACGGCTTATGTGCGTTCGCGGCGGCGACTTCGCGGGGGACGCGTGCGGCGGATCCTGGCGGGTGCTCGCCGGCGTGCGCTGGGCATGGCACGGGCCCAGTACGCGAGCCCGATCTGCGCCGTCGCCCGCCGTGCCGGAGGGCCTCGGTCGGGAGGGTTCGAACCGGAGGCGTGGCTCCGCGAGGGCTGGTTGGACTGGGGCCTGGGGCCGACGCCTTCGCGGCTGTCCACGCTTCTGGTTACGGGTGGACCGCGGAGCATTAGCAAGGTCGTGATGCTGGCCTTCGCCGAGCCGAGCCCGATCCCGCGAGTGGCGGTCAAAGCGCCGCGCGTGGAGAGGGCCGCGACCGGCATCCGCTCGGAGGGCGCCGTGCTCGCCAGTCTGGCTGGACGCTTGTCCGTTCCCGGCGTGCCCCGTCTGCTCTTCCGTCGGGAGATCGAAGGCGTGCCGCTGGTGGGGGAGACCGCCCTCGACGGTCGTCCTCTGGACAGCGTCCTCGCGCCCCGGAGCCTCGGGGCCTGGTCAAGGCAGGTCACCGACTGGCTGGCCGGGCTCGCGGGGGAGGCGCCCGCACGGCCCTCGGCCGATTGGCGCGCCATGGTCGTCGAGCCGATGGTCTCCCGATTCGTGGAGCGATTCGGAGGGGTCGTGGACCGCGGCCTTCTCCGAGAGGCCGAGGACCTGGTTCGCGAGATCGGCGATCTCCCACCGGTTCCGGAGCAGCGTGACCTCGGTCCGTGGAACGTGCTCGTGACGCCGGCGGGTGAGCTCGGCGTGCTGGATTGGGAGTCGGCCGAAGTGGACGGGTTGCCCGCCCTCGATTTGCTCTACTATCTAGCGTATGCCGGGTTCTACGTGGACCATGCCAGGGATCTCGAGAGCCGTGTCGCGAGCTATCGTCGGTCTCTCGACCCGTCGACGCCGACCGGCGCGGTCCGCCGTGAATGCCTCGCGCGGTACGTCGATGCCCTCGGTCTCGACACGGCGGATCTAGGACCGCTGCGGGTGCTGGTGTGGATGATCCACGCGCACTCGGATTATAGCCATGCCGCTGACGACATCGGGGAGCCGCCACCCCCGGCGGTTCTCGTGAGAAGCCTGCATCTTGCCCTGTGGGCTGAGGAGGTGCGCCACGTCGCCAGGGGGGCGACCGGCCACAGCGTCAGTCGCTATCCAGGAGCTCGAGCCGGCATGTGACCAGGCCGTCGTCACTTGCGGCCCGACCCAGGCCTGGCCCCGGCCGCGCGACGACCTCCAGCTCGAATGCAGCCGGCACGAAATCGTGGATGGTGCCGAGCGGACCCGCCAACCAGAACCCCATCACGTACATTCCCGGGTTGAGATGCAGCTCCGGTAAGTGGAGCGTGACCTCGTGTCGGCCAGGCTCCAGCCGCAACGTGCGCCCAAGCGCGATCGTATCGGCGTTGACTAGCTTTGTCCCCTGCATATCATAGAGGGTCACCGCCAGGCTGGCGACGGTGCACGCGGCCGCGGCCTCGATGGCCAGACTGATCGTTAGCGGCCCGTCCGGATAGGGCTGGCCCCCGGTTTGATCGAGATCGCTCCAGTACCGGGCTCCGACCGTGCGAGCGACAGCAGATCCCCTGCGCTCGACGCTCGACAGGTCGATCCAGGCGCCGGCCGAAGAAGGGGCCTTCGTCCGCGCCAGATATTGCGCGACGACGCTCGCGGTAGAGCCGATGGTGATGGGACGTCCGCGCTCGAGCAGGACGGCCCTCATGCAGAGTCGCTGCACCGCGTCCATGCTGTGGCTCACGAAGAGCACCGTCCGGCCGCCCTCTCGAGACACGTCCTGCATCCTTCCGAGGCATTTCTTCTGGAACTCTGCGTCACCCACCGCAAGCACCTCATCGACGATCAGCACCTCGGCCTCGAGATGCGCGGCCACCGCGAACGCGAGGCGGACCTGCATGCCGCTCGAATAGCGCTTGACCGGCGTGTCGAGAAAGGGTCCGACCTCGGCGAAGGCCACGATCTCATCGAACTTCCGATCGATCTCGGCTTTCCGCATCCCGAGGATCGCCCCGCTCATGTAGACGTTCTCGCGCCCGGTGAGCTCCGTATGGAAGCCGGTGCCCGCCTCGAGCAGCGAGCCCACCCGGCCTTGGATCTCGGCCCAGCCTTCGGTGGGCGCGACAATCCGCGAGAGGATCTTGAGCAGCGTGCTCTTGCCCGCGCCGTTGCTGCCGATGATGCCCACGACCTCGCCGCGCCGGACCTCGAGCGAAACATCGCGTAGCGCCCAAACGGTGTCCTCGTCCTCCATGGTACCCCGGCGGAACGGCGCGCGTACCAGGTCAACGAGATCCTCGCGCAGGGTCTGGGCCGCGCGCGCATGTCGGATCCGGTAGCGCTTGCCAAGGCGCTCGACCCGGATCGCGCACTCGTCCATCATTCAGACCACATCGGCGAAAGAGCGTTCCACCCGCCGGAAGTAATAGAGCCCGGCCGTAAGCAGAATGGCCACGGCGGCGACGGAGACAGCGAGCCTGGCGCTTGGCGCGGGGGCGTCGGCCACGACCATCCAGCGGAAGCCATCCACCACGCCGGCCATTGGATTGAGCCCGAAAAACGGGCGCCAGCGCTCGGGAACGAGGCTGCTGGAGTAGACGACCGGTGTCACGAACAGCCAGATCTGAACCAGAAAGGGTATCGCGTAGCGCACGTCACGGTAACGCACATTGAGCGCCGCCAACCAAATCCCGGGCGCGAACGCGGTGGCCATCGCGAGCAATCCGAAAGCGGGCGCCGCCAACAAACGGAACGACGGCGCGATACCGTAGCTGACGAGGGCCAGGAGCAGCAGGATGAAAGCGATCGCGAGATCGACAAGTCCCGAGATCACCGCCGCGAGCGGCAGGAGGAGCCTGGGGAAGTACACCTTCGTAAGCAGTTGATGTTGGTCCACGAGGCTGTTGCTGACCTGCGTGAGGGCGTTCGCGAAATACGTCCATGGGACCAGCGCGGCGAGCGCGAACACTGGATAGGGCAGTCCCTCTGAATCCAACCGGGCGAGCCGGCCGAACACGACCGTGAAGACGAACATTGCGAGCAGCGGTTGCAGGACCGCCCAGGCGGCGCCGAGCGCCGTCTGCCGATAGCGCAACTTGAGGCTGCGGAGCACAAGGAAGTAGAGAAGCTCGTGCGTGCCGGCGAACTCGCGCAGGTCGAGCGGCGCCCAGCCCTTCAGGGGGCGGATGACGACCACGGGCCTCGCGACGGGTCGGAGCATGTGCATAAACTATCCTGCCGTCGGGGTCATTCCCAACCGGTTCGGAAGGTTGCCGTCCTGCAGGACCGCCGCAGGCTCGACGGGATCGGCTGGACCGGAGAGCTCCCGCTGAGTACGGCGTGTACTATGGTTCTGATGCCGACCGGTGGACGACCGGTGATGCCTCGTGGAAGAAGGTATCACCGTCCGAGGGTCCGATATACAGCACTTCGGCGCTGGACGAAGGGAACACCTCGCGGCCAAGCAGCCGGGCGTGAGCCCGCAGCCACGCCTCTGGCGCGGCGGACCCGCCGAGATGATGGATCTTGACGAATGCCACCCGGCGGTGGCCGGCCAGGAGCCACTCGAGATCGACCGGCACTTCGCGAAGGCCGAGCTGGGCCACCCACGACGCCAGCCTGATATCGTCCCTCGAATAGCGTGCCATCCCGATGACCCCGGTGGGGATCGAGGTGACCAGCACCAGATCGTCGGGGTGCATCCAGGACTCCAGCCGGGCATTAACCTCCCGATACGGCTGCCATGGCCGAGGAACGCTCGCGATAGCGACTGCACGACTGCCCGGGAGCCAGGCGAGCAAGATCGCGCTCAAGAAGGCGAGATGGAGCTTCAGCGGAAGCTGGCTCATGCCGAGCGCGGCCAGCAGCATCGCGGCCGGGAGACCCGGAACGACGTAGCGCGGGATCTCGGTGGTGGTCGTGTGACGAAGGAGATCGAAGACGAGCGGGCCCCCGCACGCCGCGGCCAACCATCCCCAGATCAGGAGAGGGCGGTGCGAAAGCATGCGACGGACCGATCGCTGCCGGGCGATCCCGACAGCCAGCAGCAGAAAGAGCAGCATGATCAGGCGATCCGCCCGTCGCCATCCCCCTAGGAGGCTGCTGCCGGAAAGCAGGCTGCCGGCGAGGACGAGGGGTCGGCGCAAGGCCCTGGGCCAAGCGAGCTCGCCGGGGAGCCAGCCAGCGCTGATTCGCCAGCGCGCCAGGCTCGCCGGCACTTCGAGATACCACGGGAGCACCGCCAGGACCGTGAGGGCGGCAAGCACGGCCAGCCGACCACGAGGAGTACGTCCGACGAGCCAGAGCCATGCCAGACAGGCCAGCCACACGAAGGCGAAGAAGTAGTGGGTGAGGAGTCCCGCCACACCGGCCAGAACCCACAGCGGGGCAACCCACGGGCGGCCGCCCCCGCCCGAAAGCTTGAGGGTCGACCACGTCAAGCCCAGGGCCAGGCACCAGAGGAGCGAATACATGCGGCCCTCGGCCGAGTAGAAGATCGCCACGGGGGAGAAGGAGAACAGCAGACAAGCGGACCAGGCCACCCTCGACGGGCCCAGCTCCCGCCCCAGAAGCCAGAGAAGAGGAAGGGACAGGACGGCCCACCAGACGGAAAAGAGGCGCAGCGCGGAATCGCTCGTGCCGAACCCGCGAGTCCATCGGTTCAGGAGCAGGTAGTAGAGCGGTGGATTGGTGTCCGACAGAAGGACCGCACGCACCACGCGTCGGATCCCGACCGGGGGGTCCTCGTGTTCGGCGTAGCGGCGGAAGAAAGCGGGGGACTGGGGTTCGCGCGGTTCGACGAAATCGCCGAGCGAAGGGTTTGCATCGGCAGCCGGGTGCTCCAGGCTGTGCCCGGTTGCCATGGCCAGGGAGAAGATCTCGTCGGCCCACAGGCCGGGCCGGAGGGCCGCCGCGATCCGGCCCACTGTCGCTGCCAGCACCAGGGCCAGCACGATTAGCATTGGCCACGACCGGACGGGCCCGGTCACGCCGGGTCCTGGGGCCGGCTCATCGACATGGCCGAGATGAACAGCGACGAGAATAACGTGTTGCACCCCAGGATGACGAGGGTCGCTGCGAAGGAGACCCACTCGGGATGTGGCAGCGGCAGGAGGTCGGAGCGCAGCCACCGGGCCACGATGACGATCAGGATCGCCCCTCCCGCGAGGATGAAACCGGTGCCCAGCAGCAAGGCGGTCTCGAGTTTGAAGTGCCGGTAGAAGGCGGCGAGGAACCGATTGTCCAGGTCGAAGCGGCGGCTCCACGAGTAGGTCTTGGCGTGGAGCCCGAGACTTAGGATTTGGAAGCCGACGACGCTGAAGATCGTCGCGAATATCCCCGTCACCCCAGCTGCCGGCCGTCCACCGAAGTGCAGGACACCCAGCAGCACCGCGAGATGAACGAGGAAGCCGAGTGCGAGCAACGTGACACCCGGCGCCAGGAAAAGCTTGTTCGGCGAATACAGCAGCATCATACGGAGACTACGCCACCCATCGCGGAAGGTCCGCAGCTTCGACTCGCCCTTGCGCGGAGCCAGCACGATCGGGATCTCCTTCACCCGGAGACCGGCGAGACCGGCGTTGATCGCGAGCTCCAGGTTGAACTCCATCCCGGGACTCACCGGCCGGATGATCTCGTACGTCTCCCGGGAGAACGCCCGGAATCCGCAGTAGACGTCCGTGTACCGGGTGCCGAACACGAGGTTGAGAATCCTGGTGAGCGCCGGATTCCCGAAGTACCGATGCAGCGCCGTAATGTGTGTGTCGCCACCGCCGCCCAGAAACCGACTGCCGGTGACAAACTCGTAGCCGTCACGATCGAGCGCCGCGATGAACTTGGGAATCAGTGTGAAGTCGTATGTGTCGTCGGCGTCTCCCATGACGAGATAGTGCCCGCGCGCGCTCGCGAACCCCTTGAGATAGGCATATCCATATCCGCGCAGCGGCTGGTGCACGACCCGCGCTCCCATACGCTCGGCAATCGAGACCGAGGCGTCGGTCGAGCCGTTGTCGCACACCACGATCTCGCCGTCGATCGCGGCCTCGCTGAAGGTTCGGCGGATCTTCTCGATGCAGGGGCCAATCGCCCCTTCTTCGTTGAGGCAGGGCATGACGACCGACACCAGTGGGATCTGGCTCATTCCCAGCGGGGGCGGGTATCGGCCACCGCCGGGCCGAACCGCATCCAACGGAGGCCGCCCGCGACGACCCCCGCCGAGTAGGCCAGTCGCGCGGCCAGGACCGCCGGTGTCATCAGGAGGGGCTCGAGACTGCCCGCCTTGAGCCAGGAGTGCAGGATGTAGACCGTGCTTCCGAGCGCAAGCGGGAGGCTTGCGGCCACGAGCAGGGCGGGGTAGCGGTAGACTCGGGCGAAGCGTGCCGCGCCGGTCGAGGCCTTGCTCTCGATGGCGCTGTAGCCCCACCGGTAGTTTCGTCGCAGCAGGTTCCCGAATCCGGGACGGTTGTAGTGGAAGGCGACGGCGCGTGGCTCGAAGAAGATCCGTCCGCCGGCCTGACGCACCTCGGCCTGCCAGGCCAATTCCTCGTGAGCGTACGCCACCGGATGCTGCTCGGTGAAGCCGCCGGTACTTGCGAAGACCGCGCGACGCACGCTGAGGTTGCCGGGTGGGTGATTGGGAACCTCGCCGGCCGGCCGGCGGGAGTGGACGTGATACCAGCCGCAGTAGTAGTCGCAACGCGCCGTGACTGGCAGGCCGGGGGGGAGCTCGAGCGAGCCCCCTACCGCCACGGATCCCCTATCGTGAACGGCGAGCAGCGTCTGCAGCCAGGCCGGCCCTGGCTCGCAGTCGGCGTCGAGGAAGACGACCGGGTCGCCAGACGCGGCGCGCGCCCCGTGGTTGCGCGCAGCCGCGGAGTTGCCGCCCGCCGCGGAGCGCGGGAGGCACAACACACGCGCCCCCGCCGCGCGGGCGGCGACCGCGGTCCGATCGCGTGACCCGTCATCGACGACGAGGACCTCGATCTCGAGACCGGGCTGGCCCTGCGCGAGGACGGCGCTCACCGTGCGAGTGATGGACCGCTCCTCGTCACGAGCCGGCACAATCACCGAGACTCGCCGCACGAGCTGTGGTGCCGGCATCGCCTCGGCCTGCGACCCGGGGTGGCGCTCAGCCATTGTGGGCGCGCGTATGGCTGATCGCTCGCATCTCTTTGTAGAGCTCGTCCACCGAGCGCACGAAGGTTTCCCACCCCAGGGTGTTCTGCGCGTACGCGCTTGCGGCGGCGGCCAGTCGGGCCGCCCGCTCGGGATCGCGGAAGAGGGTGGTGATCGCCTGAGCGATTTCGTCTGCCGCCGGACGAACGAGGACCGCGCGCGTCTCGTCCAGCAGCGTGCGATGCGTTGGGATGTCAGTCGCCACGATGGGTCGGCCGGCGGACAGGTAGTCGAAGATCTTGAGCGGCAAGTTGCCGCCTAAGGCGCGCGGGGAGACGAGCACGTCGGCGAGCGCCAGAAATGCCGGGACTCGATGGCGCGGCTGACGGTCGATCAGGCGCACCGCTCCCGCCTTCAGAAAGCCCGGCGTGCGCCCCAGCAGCTCCCTGCCTCGCGTGCCCTCGTTCCCCACCAGCACGAACACGGTCTCCGGCAGCTCGGCCAGCACCAGAGGGACAGCAGCCAGCAGGTCGGCCAGCCCTTGATAGTTCTCGAACGTGCCAGCGTAGACGACGACTGGGCTGCCCGCGGAGATCGACAGCTCCGACCGCAGCGCCGCGACCTCCCGCGCCTGCGGCCGGGCGAGCAGGCCTGAATACCGCCATTCGCGCACGCGGGTGCCAGGGGCGATCCGGCGCACGCGCTCCGACAATCCACTGCTGCTGGCCACCAGGTCCACGTTCTCCAGCAGCCAGCGCTCGCAGCGGTGCAGAGCAGCTTGCGCTGCGCGTCCGCGGAATACCCAATGCTCGGTCAGCTGCTCTGGCAAGCTGGACTGCATGTCGTAGACGAGGGGCAGACCTGCCCAACGAGCCAGAAACACGGCGGGAAACGCCGCCTCCTCCACTGCGTGCACGCAGAGATAGCGCGCCGCCTTCAGGCGAGCGCGCAGTCTGGCGATTAGAGTGCAGTCGAGCAGGACCTTGCGCACCGAGAATCCGACCGGGACATGGCGGATCCGAAACGGGTTGCGGGCGCGGAAGATGCTGAGGCCTGGGATCTCGACGTCCATTCCGAAGGGGTAGGTGACCAGGTCGGCGGCGTAGGACAGCTGGCCGAGGGCTTCGAGGAGCTGGCGCAGGGCGATGGGTGTGCCACGATCGGCGTAGAAGGGCTCGGGCGCGACGACGAGGACACGGCCGGGCACACCCTCTTCCGCGAGGGTCGGGGTCCGGCCTGAGGGGGATGCATCTTCCCGGATCAGAGGATCTGCTACCGCTGGCTTCTTCGTGTTTGGATCGTCATGCCCATATTCTCGCTTCCTCTGGACCGGCTGTCCAATTGGAAAATGGTCGGCGCCGGTTTAGGTCCTCCTCGCGCGCCGCGGGGCGTAGCCCCGGGTCCCGGTCGATGCCCTTCGCTGGTCATGGTCACTGAGCCGACATAGACTGTGGTCGGTGCCCTTGGGGGTGTGCTCGTAAGGAAGCTCTATAGACCCCCATTTCGCCTTGAGAACAGGGCGGAGGGTTCATCTCGGATGGTTGAGCCAAATCGTTGAAACCGCAGATCCTGGTGGTGGAATCGCACTCAGGAGGTCGTCGGTTCGATCCCGATCAGCTCCACCACCTCTATCCTTCTATCCCATAACCGCACTGGCCATGATCGGGCGTCCCGGCTTGGTGAGCCGTCGTCGGCCTCCACGCGGGTAACGGCGTGCGCGTCGAGATCGTCGCCGTGGATCGGATCCGGGCGCCGTGGGCGAAGGCGGCCTTGCAGGAGTACCTGAAACGGATCGGGCGGTATTGCCAGGTCGCACGCAAGGAGGTCCGGCCGGCACGCGGGAACGGCCCGCGGGCGGTGGAGGATGAGGGCACGCGGCTCCTCACCGCAGCCGGTAGCGGGCCCGGCACGCGGCTCGTGGCGCTCACGCCGGGTGGCGAGACCTTATCCTCGGAAGGGTGGGCCGGAATGATCTCGGCGTGGCAGCAGGACGGCGTGGGTCGCGGCGTGTTTCTCGTCGGGGGAGCCGGCGGGCTGTCTCCGGCGGCCCTGGCGAAAGTCGACCGGAAGCTCTCGCTCGGTCCCCAGACCCTCTCCCACGAGCTCGCCCAGGTCGTCCTGGCCGAGCAGATCTATCGAGCGTTCACGATCCTTCGCGGCGAGCCCTATCACAAGTGACCATCGAAGCCTGACCTTTCCGTCGAGCATGAGTGTCGGTCGCCGGCTCCTCCTGCGCGCCTCGCAGAGCGCCCGGCTGCGCGAGGCGTTCCCGCGGCTGCCGTTCGCGAACCGCGCGGTGCGCCGGTTCATGCCCGGTGAGCGCGCCGGGGACGCGCTCGACGCGGCGCTCGACCTGGAGCGCCACGGCCTGACCACCGTGCTCACGCAGCTCGGCGAGAACGTCACCGAGCCGGCCGAGGCCGATCTGGTGGCGGACCACTACCTCGGCGTGCTCGACGAGATCGAGCGCCGCGGGCTGGACGTCGAGATCTCGGTCAAGCCGACCCACCTCGGCCTGGACCTGGACGCGGATCCGACGCTCGTCCGTCTGGAGCGGCTGGCCGCGCGCAGCCGGGCCATCGATCGATGGTTGTGGATGGACATGGAGTCGAGCCCGTACGTCGATCCCACCCTGGATCTCTACCGGGCGCTCCGGGCGCGCCATGCGAACGTGGGGGTCTGCCTGCAGGCCTACCTCTATCGGACCGCCGACGACCTGTCGGCGCTCCTTCCCCTGCGTCCCGGAATCCGGCTCGTGAAGGGGGCCTACAGCGAGCCGGAGGACGTGGCGTATCCGCGGAAGCGGGACGTGGACGAGCGTTACATGCGGTTGGCGGAGGCGCTACTGGACGCTCAGCGCTCGGGAGCGGTCCGCGCCGCCTTCGCGACCCACGATCCGGGGCTCGTCACGAGGATCCGTCGGCGGGCCGAGGAGAAGGGGATGGAGGCCGGGGAGCTGGAGTTCCAGATGCTGTACGGCATCCGCTCCGCGCAGCAGCGCCGGCTCGCTGCCGACGGCTGTCGGACCCGGGTCCTGATCAGCTACGGCGAGGCGTGGTTCCCCTGGTACATGCGCCGGCTGGCCGAGCGGCCGGCCAACGTATGGTTCGTGGCTCGCAGCGCGCTTCCCTGGTGAGCGGGCGGCAAGCCGGATTCTTCGACATGGTGCACGCCATGGTGCGCCGGATCCCGGCGGGAAAGGTGACCACCTACGGGCACGTCGCCGCCCTGTGCGGCAAGCCGCGTGCGGCGCGGACGGTGGGGTGGGCCCTGCATGCGCTTCCCGAGGAGACCGGCGTCCCGTGGCAGAGGGTCGTCAACCACCGGGGTGGGATCTCGGTCTGGAAGGTGGGCGTTCCGGCCGAGCTTCAGCGCGCGCTCCTGGAGGACGAAGGAGTGGAGTTCCGCCTGAACGGGACCGTGGACCTCGAGCGGTGGGGCTGGCGCGGGCCGGGGCATCAGAGCTGAAGGCGCTGGGTCCCCCGGCAGGGCTGCCCCTGTTCGTCTACGGGACGCTGCTGGACGCCGGATTCACCTCCAGGCTCCTTGAACGACCGCTCGACAACGAGCCCGCGCGTCTCCTCGACTTCGAGCTCCTGAGGCTGGAGGGCCTTTCCTACCCGACGGTGTTCGAAGCGCCGGGAGACGTCGTGTCAGGAGGGCTATACCGCCGTCTGACCGGCGAGGACTTCGAGCGGCTCGATGCCTACGAAGGCGTGCATGAGGGACTCTACGTCCGGATCGAGGGCCGTGCGGTCGCGGGGGAGGCCGGTTCGGGAGGCGGTCCCGAGCCGGTCTTCGTCTACGTGGTGACGGAGAAGACGCTGCGTAGGTACGGCGCCCTGTAACAGCCGCGGGCTTTTGCCCGCCCTCCACGGCCGGAATAGCTTCCCTCCGCGAATGTCCGACACCGGAGCCCTCCGCGTAACCCTGCCCGACGGCTCGGAGCTCCAGATGCCGTCCGGGTCCACTCCGGCCGACGTGGCCGCCAGGATCGGTCCGGGGCTCGCCCGGGCCGCCCTCGTGGCCGAGGTGGACGGCCGTCCCTGGGACCTGTCACGGCCGCTGGAGGGCGACGTGCGCCTGCGGATCCTGACCGAGCGCGACGAGCCGGCGCTGGAGGTGTATCGCCACTCGACCGCGCATCTCATGGCACAGGCCGTCCA
>Ga0268386_10000960_pt1 | contig 19325 bp, 19 predicted proteins | sample RVTome_15_FD_200260 | JGI IMG/M metagenome (GOLD analysis project Ga0268386, IMG submission 200260) | Soil microbial communities from uranium-contaminated site in the Upper Colorado River Basin, Wyoming, United States - RVT150D86... ...
GCCAATGGCCACCCCGGCCAAGCGCGGTGGCGGGGGGCTCCTCAAGGTGCTGTGGTGGCAGTCTCCGACCCTCCTCAATCCGCACTTCGCGGTCGGCACCAAGGACCAGGACGGCTCGCGGGTGTTCTACGAGCCGCTGGCGTCCTTCGACCCGGACGGCAACCTGATCCCCACCCTCGCGGCGGAGATCCCGAGCGCCCAGAATGGCGGGCTCTCGAAGGACGGCAAGTCGGTGACCTGGCGGCTCAAGAAGAACGTGCAGTGGCACGACGGCAAGCCCTTCACCGCCGACGACGTCGTGTTCAACTGGGAGTTCGCGGCCGATCCCGCGACGGCCGCCACCACCATCGGCAACTACAAGGGCATCGACCGGATCGACAAGGTCGATGCCCACACCGTGAAGATCACCTTCAAGGATCCCAACCCGTTCTGGGCGGAGGCCTTCTGCGGCGCCGCGACCGGGCAGATCATCCCCAAGCATCTCTTCGACGCCTACCGGGGCGGCAAGTCCCGGGAAGCGCCCAACAACCTGAAGCCGGTCGGCACCGGTGCGTATCGGTTCGTCGACTTCAAGCCCGGCGACATCGTGCGGGCCGAGCTCAATCCGAGCTACCACGTCCCGAACAACCCGTTCTTCGACCGGGTGGAGATGAAGGGCGGCGGCGACGCGGTCTCGGCCGCCCGCGCGGTGATCCAGACCGGCGAGTTCGACTTCGCCTGGAACATGCAGGTGGAGGACGAGATCCTGCGCCGGATGGAGCAGGGCGGCAAGGGCCGGGTCGATATCGCGGTCGCCGGCAACATCGAGCACATCCAGTGCAACCAGACGGATCCGTGGACCGACGTCGACGGCGAGCGCTCCAGCATCACGAAGCCGCACCCGTTCCTGACGGATCCGGCCGTCCGGCAGGCTCTGAACCTCCTGGTCGATCGCGCCTCCGTCCAGGAGCAGATCTACGGGCGGGCCGGCCGGACCTCGGCGAATTTCCTGAACGCCCCATCGCGGTACTTCTCGAAGAACACCAAGTGGGAGTTCAATCCGGACAAGGCGAATCAGGTCCTCGAGGCGGCCGGCTGGAAGAAGGGGTCGGACGGGATCCGGGCCAAGGACGGCAAGAAGCTCAAGCTCGTCTACCAGACCTCGATCAATGCGCCCCGGCAGAAGAACCAGCAGATCGTCAAGCAGGCCGCGGCCAAGGCCGGGATCGACATCGAGATCAAGTCGGTGGTGGCCTCCGTGTACTTCTCCTCCGATCCCGCCAACCCCGACACCTACCGCCATTTCTACACCGACATCCAGATGTACACGACCACCATGGGCGCCCCGGACCCTCAGACCTTCATGCGACAGTTCCTGTCGAACGAGATCGCCTCGAAGGAGAACAAGTGGTCGGGTCGCAACATCACGCGGTGGCGCAACGAGGAGTACGACAAGCTGTTCGCCGCCTCGCTGACCGAGCTGGACCCGGTCAAGCGCGCGGCGCAGTTCATCCGGATGAACGACCTGGTCATCCAGAACGTGGTCGTGATCCCGGTGCTCTGGCGACTCGTCCAGTCCGCGATCTCGCTCAAGCTCAAGAACACGTCGATCTCCGGCTGGGACTCCAATCTCTGGAACCTCCGCAACTGGGTTCGGGAGGCCTGAGGCCGGCGGCCCGGGGGCGGGTTCCCTGACGCCCCCGGGGCGCCCCGTATGCGCAAATACGTCCTCCGCAGGGTGGTGCTCTCGATCCCGGCCCTGGCCGGTATCAGCCTGGTGCTCTTCACCATCCTGGCGCTGGCGCCCGGGGATCCGTTCGAGGAGCTGGCGACCAACCCCAACGTGCCCCCCGAGGTGGCCCAACGGCTCCGCCAGCAGTTCGGTCTCGACGATCCGGTCGTAGTGCGCTACGCGCGGTGGTTCACCTCGATGGTCCGCGGGGACTGGGGATTCTCCTTCGTGAGCCGGGTGAACGTCGACGTCCTGATCCTGCAGCGCCTGCCGGTGACGCTCTTCGTGCTCGGCTCCGCCCAGATCCTCGGCCTGCTGGTGGCCCTGCCGATCGGGATCTACTCGGCCACCCGCCCGTATTCGATCTTCGACCAGCTGGCCACGACCTTCGCCTTCATCGGGTTCTCGCTGCCCACCTTCTTCACCGGCCTGCTCCTCATCCTGCTGTTCAGCATCCACCTGGACTGGCTGCCCTTCATCTTCCGCTCGGATATCGAGGCGACCGGCCTGGCGTGGGCGGTCGAGCACCTCAAGCAGGCCATCATGCCCATCACGGTGCTCGCCCTGTTCCAGGCCGCCTCCCTGATGCGCTTCGCCCGCTCCGCCGTGCTCGACGTGATCCGGCTGGACTATGTCAACACGGCCCGGGCCAAGGGCCTGTCGGAGCGCGTGACGCTGCTCAAGCACGTGGTACGAAACGCCCTCATCCCGGTGATCACGCTGGTGGCGCTGCAGCTCCCGGGGATCTTCACCGGCGCGGTCATCACCGAACAGATCTTCCGGATCCCCGGGATCGGTTCACTCCTGATCGCGTCGATCCTGGCCAATGACACGCCCGTCATCATGGCCGTGACCTTCGTGTTCTCCTGCCTCGTCGTGCTCTTCAACCTCGTCGCGGACGTCCTCTATGGCTGGCTGGATCCGCGGATCTCGTACCGGTAGGCGGAGGGCGGCGGGTGGCCCGTAGCAGCGTCGAAGCCCAGGTCCTGACCGCGGAACGCCTCGTGCCTCGCCGCCGGAGCGACTCGCTCGGGGCCGAGGCCTGGCGCCGCTTCCGGCGCCATCGGCTGGCCGTGGCGGGGGCGGCCGCCCTGACGATCATGGTTCTGGCCGTGCTCACCGGCCCCTTCGTCTATCGCGTCCCCATCGACGAGATCGATTTCAAGGCGAAGCTGCAGGCCCCGTCGTGGGCTCACCCGTTCGGCACCGACGACCTGGGCCAGGATCTCCTGGCCCGCATGCTGTACGGGGGCCGTATCTCGCTCGCGGTGGGCGTGACCGCCATGCTCATCGCCATCACGTTCGGCACCGCCATCGGGTCCCTCGCCGGGCACGCGGGCGGCGTCGTGGACAACGCGCTCATGCGCGTCACCGACCTGTTCCTCTCCCTGCCGCAGCTGCCGCTCCTCCTCCTGATCGTGTATCTCTTCCGGGACCTTCTCAAGGGCCTCTTCGGCCAGGAGGCCGGTGTGTTCATCCTGATCGTCGCCGTCATCGGCGGCCTGCGATGGATGCCGGTGGCGCGGCTGGTGCGGGCCCAGTTTCTCTCTCTGCGGGAAAAGGAGTTCGTCGAGGCGGCCCGCAGCCTGGGCGCGGCGCCGCTTCGCCAGATCGTCCGTCACATCCTCCCCAACGCGCTGGGGCCGGTGATCGTGGCGGGGTCCCTGGATGTGGCGGTGGCCATCATCGCGGAGTCCTCCCTGTCCTTCCTGGGGCTGGGCTTCCCGCCGGACATCCCGACCTGGGGCCGCATCCTCTTCGACGCCAAGGACAACCTCGACTTCGCCCCGCACTGGGCCATCTTCCCGGGCACCGCCATCTTCCTCACCGTGCTCAGCATCAACTACATCGGCGACGGCCTGCGGGACGCCTTCGACCCGCGAAAAGTCCTCTCGTCTCGCAAAGCGGGGGAGGACACGCAGGTTGCCAACGCTGGGGCATCTCCCGTGGGGCCCACAAGTTAGCGCCCTATCGGCAGACACGCTGAAGTCCCGTCGCAACGCCGGCCGTCACCCTCGCCGACCAGGAGACCTCCGTGACCGCTCGTGACCTGTGCTTTGTCCCCGCCACCCAGCTCCAGCGGCTCTATCGCGCGCGCAAAGCCTCTCCACTCGAGGTCATGCAGGCGGTGCTCGCCCGCATCGACGCGGTCAACCCGCGGGTGAACGCCTACGTCACGGTCGCCCGGGAGTCCGCCCTCGCGGCGGCCCGGAAGGCGACCGCGGCGCTCACGCGCCGGGGTGCGCTCGGGCCGCTCCACGGCGTCCCGGTCTCGATCAAGGACCTGACCCCCACCAAGGGCATCCGCACGACCTGGGGCTCCCGGATCTTCGAGCATCACGTGCCGGAGGAGGACGCGCTCTACGTGGACCGGCTCAAGCGAGCCGGGGCCATCGTGATCGGCAAGACCAATACGCCCGAGTTCGGGGCCGGCGGCAACACCTTCAACGCGGTCTTCGGCGCCACCCGCAATCCGTGGAACCCCGCGCTCACCTGCGGGGGCTCGAGCGGCGGCGCCGCGGTGGCCCTGGCCACCGGCATGGCCCCGCTCGCCCAGGGCTCGGACCTGGGCGGCTCGCTGCGGACGCCCGCCGCCTTCTGCGGCGTCGTCGGCTTCCGCACCTCGCCGGGCCTCATCCCGGTCTACCCGTCGGAGCTGGGCTGGGACTCCCTCAGCGTGACCGGTCCCATGGCCCGCACCGTGAGCGACGTGGCCCTCATGCTGGCCGCGATGGCGGGCCCCGACGACCGCGCCCCGCTCTCCTACGACGTCGACCCGCGGCAGTTCACCGCGGCGGTGAAGCGCCCCTCCATCAAGGGCTGGCGGGTGGCGTGGACCCCCGACCTCAACGGGCTGATCCCGGTGGATCACGAGGTGGCCGCGGTCGCCGAGCGCGCCACCGCCGTGTTCCGCTCCCTCGGCGCGAAGGTCGAGCGGGCGTGCCCCGATTTCGCCGAGGTCAACGACATCGTGCTGGCCACCCGGGGGCTCGGCATGGTGGCGCGCCACGCCGACAAGCTCGCCCGCTGGGAATCGGAGATGCAGAAGGGGCTCGTGTGGAACATCAAGCAGGGGCTCTCGCTGACGCCCGAGCAGATCGGCAACGGCGAGAAGCTCCGGACCCGCCTCTGGCATCGGGTGCGCACGTTCATGGAGACGCGCGATCTCCTGGTCCTGCCGACGGTCGCGATGCCCCCGTTCCCGGTGGAGCAGCCCTACCCCACCGAGATCAACGGCAAGGCGCTCGACAACTACACGCAGTGGTTCTTCCTCACCTACGGCATCACGGTCACCGCGCTGCCGGCGATCTCGGTGCCGTGCGGCTTCACGAAGAGCGGGCTCCCGGTGGGCCTGCAGATCGTCGGCCGCCGCCGGCAGGAGGCCGCCGTCCTCCGGGCCGCCGCCGCCTTCGAGGCCGCCGCGCCCTGGGCGGACCGGATCCCGCCGGTCGTCTCCGCGGTATCATCATGAGGTGACCGACCGTGTGACGATCCTGGCCGGTCTTCTACTCGCTGTTCGACGCGTGAGGCGGGCTACTGGATGCCGATACCCACCGCCCAGAGCTGCATGATGAGCACCAGGTTCCGGTTGGTGGGCATCACCTTCGCGAGCTTCACCTCCTCGTAGCGCTCCTCGCGCCCCTCCCCGTCCCAGGCGCGCGTCACGACCTGCCGGTCGCGCACGTCCACCTGGGCCCGCTTCCGACCGCGCTCGTCCCAGAGGACGAGCGTGCCGTTGTCCGGCCGCGTCTCCCCGGTCATGCTCGGCTGGCCCCCCTCGTACCAGGCGCGGATGGCCCCGCGGGGGGAGCCGTCCACGAAGTTGAGCTCGAAGCTGCGCCGGCCGTTGGGATGGAAGCCCACCATCGGGCCCTGGCGGACCGGCCCGGCGGGCGTGGCCTGCTCGCACCAGTGGAACTTCCCGGCCTCGTTCTCGGTGCCGCCGCGCGTGCTGCCGGGCGGGCACGTGATGGACTGCGCGGACGCCGGAAGCGGCGTGGCGGCTATCAGGACCAGGAGCGAGCACGCGAGGGCGGAGCGGATGATCATTCGGCGATCCTCGTCGCGGCCACCCGCAGCGCCGTCGAGGTTGCCCTCAGCGCGCCAGGCGGCGCAGCGGGGCCCCCGTGAGCCGCGTGAGGATCCACTGCCGGCGCAGCTTCGCGCCCAGGCGCTTGTAGAAGCCGATCGCGGGCCGGTTCCAGTCGAGCACCGCCCACTCCAGACGCCCGCACCCGCGCCGGACCGCGATGCGCGCCAGGGCCCGGAGCAGCGCCTTCCCCGCCCCGGTGCCCCGCTCGTCGGGCAGCACGAAGAGATCCTCGAGATAGAGCGTCGGCCGGGCGAGGAACGTGGAGTACGTGAAGAAGTAGAGCGCGAACCCCACCGGCTTGCCGCCCCGCCGGCAGATGATCGTCTCGAAGTAGCGCCGGCGCCCGAAGCCGTGGGCCCGGACCCGCGCGGTCGTGGCCTCCACCTCGTGCGCGAGGCGCTCGTACTCGGCGAGGCCGCGGATCAACGTCAGGATGGTGGGCACGTCCCGCTCGGTGCCCCGCCGGATCACCAGCGCCCCGCTTGCCATCACGCGGCCGCCACCTCCAGCAGCATCTCGATGTGACCGCGCACCCCCTCGTCGTAGCCGTGCCGGCCGCAGTTCCGGAACACCCACCGCCCGATCATCCGTCGCAGCACGGCGGTCATCGTAGCAGATGGCGCTCCAGGAAGGCGAGGGCGCGGCGCTCCGCCCACGAGGCGCGCCCGAGCGCTCCGTCGAGGAACCCCACGTGCCCGCCCTCGGCGACGAAGGCCGCCTCGAGCCAGGGCGAGCGCTCCACCACCGTGGTAGGCAGGCACGCGGCCGGCATGAACGGATCGTTGATCGCGTTGATCAGGAGTGTGGGGCGGCGGATGCGATCGAGATACGGGGCGCTGCTCGCCCGCACCCAGTAGTCCCGCTCGTCGGCGAACCCGTTGATCGGGGCCGTGAAGAATCGATCGTATTCCGTGAAGGTGTGCGCCCGGAGCGCGGCGGCCACGTCCACGCGGCCGTCGTAGAGGTGCCGCTTGGCACGGATCTTGGCCTTCATGGTACGCAGGAAGCTCCCGGTGTAGACCGCGCGGTTGAACCCGCGGTCGAGCACGCGGGCGCAGGCGGCCAGGTCGAACGGGGTCGAGATGGCAGCCGCCGCCCGGATCTCGGCCGGGGCCGCGTCCCCCTGCTCGCCGAGCCACTTGAGCGCGACGTTGCCGCCGAGGGAGACGCCCACCAGGCCGATGCGCGGCGCGCGCTCCCGCTTGGCGAGCTCGCCGATCACCCACTCGAGATCCGACGTCTCGCCCGAATGATAGAGCTTCGGCAGCCGGTTGACCTCGCCGCTGCACGCGCGGAAGTGCATGACCGCGGCCCGCCAGCCGAGGACCCCCGCGCCCCGCAACAGGCCGCGCGCGTAGTGGGATCGGGCCGAGCCCTCGAGGCCGTGGAGGATGACGAGCAGCGGGCCCTGCTCGGGGGCGCCCACGAGCCAGTCCAGGTCGAGGAAGTCGCCGTCCGGCGTGTGCAGGCGCTCCCGGCGCAGGGGAGGCCGCGGCCAGCTGCGGAGCAGCGGCCCCCATAGCGTCTGGAGGTGTCGGCCTCGATACCAGAACGGAGGGCGGTAGTCAGGGTCCGCGGCCATTCGTCTAGCTCTTCAGGCTCTTCAGCTGCGGGGGCCCCGAGATGGCCCCGCACTCCCCCCGTCGGCGGACACCCGGTTACTTCTTCAGGCTCTCCAGCTGCGGGGGCCCCGAGATGGCCCCCGCACTCCCCCCGTCGGCGGACTACCCGTCTACTTCTTCAAGCTAGCGGATACTCGTTCGCCTGCCTAGCCTTCCTGGCCTTTCAGGAGCAGTCGGACGACTTCGGGCGCGATGGCGCGGGCGCGGGCGTCGAGGTCGGCCTCGGTCAGATTAGCGATGGGATGCGGCAGGGCCAGGAAGCGATACTCGGGGACGCCCCAGGACTGGGCCATGGCGTGGCCGGTGCCCTCGAACACGTCGGTGACGATGGACGCGGCCGGGAGGCCGACCTTCTCGAACACGATTCCGTCGAGCACACTGCCCGACGAGCAGGACCCTCAGTCGCCGATGCCGGCGACGACGACGTCGACGGTACGCTTGGCCTCCTCGATGATCTCCGCATGCGCGGGCACCCCGGAGTTGTGCTTGCGCCACATCCGGGTCTCGGCGGCCCCGTACTCCTGCTTCAGGATGTCGCCGATCTTCTGCAGGAGCTTGTCCGAGTTGTACTTGGTGTTCTCCACCAGGCCGACGCGCTTGCCCGTGAGCGAGTCCGGCCGCGCCACGTAGGTCAGCGGCTGGCGCCGGGGCTCGACCGTCGGATCCAGGATCTCGAAGTTCGCCATCATGCTCTCCTCTCTTTGATCACCGTGGTCACCGCCTGCGACGAGGTACGGCTCGCCCAGCCCGGGATGTAGCACGAGAACGAGCCGGCGCGGCCACCCGCGGCCACCACCAGGATATCATCCGGGGTCAGCACGAGAGGCCGGGTCGCGGTCTCGTCCTCGGGCCTGATCGCGCCGGGCAGCCGGGCGGTCCGCTTGAGATGGGCGATCGTGTTCGTGGTGTGCTCGAAGATGTACTTGCGAATGTCGGACTTGGACCAGCCGTCCGCCGCGATCGTCCGCATGTGCTCGCCCGCCAGCACCACGCAGTAGTTGGGCTGGCCCGCCATGCCGGGGTAGCGCATGGCGTCGCACATGGTTCCCAGGACACCCTCCGCGGTACCCGACAGCTGATTGTAGACCTGGTGCGGCCCCAGCGCCGCCATCACGGTCACCGCGCTGTCCTCCGGCCGGCAGCCCCGTTCCGCGTGAAGCGGCGTCCAGGGGCTCTCCGCTTCGTTCTCCGCGATCACGTAGGTGTACTTGCCGGGGTGACCCACCGTGCCGCGATCGAGGCGCCCCGGAATCGTGCCGATCACGTTGCGCATCACCAGGCGCACCGCGCGGCCGACGGTGGCGTTGGAGCGCCAGCCCGGCCCGAAGAGGTTGTCGCCGCAGTTGAAGTCGAGGCGCCGCCCGATGGGGCCGTTGACGATCATCAGCACGCCCGCGCCGGCGGTGGAGGTGGCCGGTCCGTGATAGCCCCAGCGCGGGTCGGAGATGCCCTCGACCGCTGCGAGCACCACCGGCATGTGCTCGGGCCGGCAGCCCGCCATCACCGCGTTGATCGCCACCTTCTCGGCGCTGATCGCCACCTGGCGATTCGTGATGAAGGCCACCTGGGCGGCGGGCTCGAGCCCGACCGCGTCCAGCATGGCGCGCACCGCCGGCTCCGTGGGCGGCACGACCGGCAGCCCGTCGGTCCACCCCCGCTGGTAGCAGAGCTCGATGGCCTCGTGGAAGTCCTCGACGGCGTACCGCTGGGAGGTGATCTGCGTGGTCATCCCCTTCGTCCTCGGTTGCTGCGGTTCACGGCGCGATCCCGGTCCGTCCGAGTCACCCTATGGCCAACCCCGCGTCCTGTCAAGGGTTGACACCCCTCCCCCGCCCTCGGAAGATGGCCGCGTGAGCGACCCGGCGCGGCGTCCGCACGTGGTCATCGTCGGCGGCGGATTCGGCGGGCTCTACGCCGCGCGGTCGCTCGCGCGGAGCTGGGCGCGGATCACGCTCCTCGATCGGCGCAACCACCACCTCTTCCAACCTCTGCTCTACCAGGTCGCCACCGCCGCGCTCAACCCCTCCGACATCGCGACGCCGCTGCGCTCCATCCTGAGATCCGCGGCCAACGTCGTGGTGTTGCTCGCCGAGGTCCGGTCGGTGGACCTGGCCGGCCGGCGCGTGATCCTGGACGAAGGCGAGCTGATCTACGACGCGCTCGTCCTGGCCGCGGGGGCGGGCAACTCCTACTTCGGCCACGACGACTGGGAGGAGCTGGCCCCGAGCCTCAAGAGCCTGGAGGATGCGCTCGAGATCCGCCGCCGCGTGCTGCTCGCCTACGAGGACGCGGAGCGCGAGCGGGACGGGGCCGAGCAGCGGGCGCTGCTGACCTCCGTCGTCATCGGCGGTGGGCCGACCGGCGTGGAGCTCGCGGGCGCGCTCGCGGAGATCTCGCGCGAGACCATCGCGCGGGACTTCCGGCTCATCGATCCGACGAAGGCGCGCATCGTCCTCGTCGAAGCCGGGCCGCGGCTGCTCGCCGGCTTTCCCGCGCCGCTGTCCGCCCGCGCGGGTGCCGCCCTGGCCCGCATCGGCGTGGAGGTGCGCACCGGCGCGCCGGTCACGCGGGTGACGCCCGACGCGGTCTGGCTCGGCGGCGAGCAGATCCGCACGCGCACGGTGCTGTGGGCGGCGGGCGTGGCCGCCTCGCCTCTCACGCGCTCGCTGGGGGTCCCGCTCGATCGCGCGGGCCGGGTCCTGGTGGAGCCGGATCTCTCGGTCCCCGGCCACGGCATGGTCTTCGCCATCGGCGACATGTCCGCCTTCCCCGGACCCGACGGGCATCCGCTCCCGGGTCTGGCCCCGGTGGCCATCCAGCAGGGGCGGACCGCCGCCGCGAACGTGCGGCGGCGCCTCGCCGGCCTGCCCACCCGGCCCTTCCGCTACCGCGACCGGGGCAGCATGGCCACCATCGGCCGCGCCGCCGCGGTCGCGGTGGTCGGGCGCCTCCAGCTCCACGGCCTCCCGGCGTGGCTCGCGTGGCTCTTCGTGCACATCATGTTCCTGATCGGCTTCCGCAACCGCTTTCTCGTCCTCTTCGAGTGGGCCTGGGCCTATCTCAGCTTCCAGCGCGGCGCGAGGCTCATCACCGGGCAGTGGCGACCCCGGAGATGACTCGCCTCCTCGCGAGGGGTGGGCGGGCCGCTTCGGCGGCGCGCAGAAGACACGGTTTCGCGGAGGCCCCCCCGGCCCGCCCCGCGCCGTTGTATGCTCGAGGATGTGAGACCGCTCCGTTGACCGCCCCGGCTCGCCCTCCCTTGGTCGCCTACTTCTCGATGGAGTACGGCCTGCACGAGGAGTTCCACTCCTACGCGGGAGGCCTCGGCGTGCTCGCGGGCGACTTCATGAAGTCCGCGGGCGATCTCGGCCTGCCCGTCGTCGGCCTCGGACTCCGCTGGAGCCAGGGCTATACCTCCCAGCACATCGGCGCCGACGGCTATCCCTACGACGAGTGGACGGACCAGAAGCCCGACGGGCTCACCGACACCGGCGCGCGCGTGCGTGTGCGGGTTGCGGCGCGCGAGGTCGAGTGCCGCGTCTGGCGCGTGGATCGCTACGCGATCGCCCCGCTCTACCTGCTCGAGCCCACCGATCCGCGCGACCTGTGGATCACCCGGCGCCTCTACGACCCCCAGCCGGACTGCCGCATCGCCCAGGAGATGCTGCTCGGCATCGGCGGGGTGCGGGCGCTGCGGGCGCTCCACCTGCCGGTCGAGCGCTACCATTTCAACGAGGGGCACGCCGTCTTCGCGGGCATCGAGATGATCGCCGACCGCATGGAGGCGGGACAGACCTTCCGGGAGGCGTGGCTGGCCGCGCGCAAGCGCATCGTCTTCACCACCCACACCCCGGTCCCGGCGGGCAACGAGGTGCACCCGCTCGCGGACCTGCGCCGCCTCGGCGCCGGTTGCGAGCTGGTGCCGAGCGAGCTGACCGAGCTGGGCGGTGACCCCTTCAACATGACCGTCGCCGGCCTGCGCCTGGCCCACCTGGCCAACGCGGTGGCCCAGCTCCACGGCGAGACCGCCCGCGCCATGTGGGCGCACGTGAAGGGCGCGGCGCCCATCATCGCCATCACCAACGGGGTGCACGCCGGCACGTGGCAGGACCCGCGGATCCCCGCCGCGCTGGCGAGCGACGAGCGCCTGCTGGCGGCCAAGCGCGCGCTCAAGGCCGAGCTGCTCGCGGAGGTGCGGACGCGCACCGGGGCGCGGCTCGATCCGACCGCGCCGACCATCGGCTTCGCGCGGCGCGCCGCCACCTACAAGCGGCCGGACCTGCTGCTGCGCGATCCGGAGCGCTTCGCGGCCCTGGTCAAGCGCCACCGGGTCCAGGTCCTCTTCGCGGGCAAGGCGCATCCGGCGGACCACGAGGGCAAGGCGGTGATCGCCCGGCTGGTGGCCGAGCTGCGGCAGTGGCCGGAGAGCGTGGCGTTCCTCGAGGACTACGACATGGCCCTGGGCCGCCTGCTCACCCGCGGCGCCGACGTGTGGCTGAACAACCCGCGCCGCCCGATGGAAGCGAGCGGCACCTCCGGGATGAAGGCGGCGATGAACGGCGCGCTGAACCTCTCGGTGCTGGACGGTTGGTGGCCCGAGGGCTGCGAGGACGGCGTCACCGGCTGGGCCATCGGCGACGCGACCACCCCCGCGGATCCGGACGCGCGCGACCTGAACTCGCTCTACGAGACGCTCGAGCGGGAGGTCCTGCCCGCCTTCGCCGATTCGGCGCGCTGGACCTCCATGATGCGGGCCTCGATCAGGATGGGGGTGGAGCGCTTCAGCTCGGACCGCATGGTGCGCGAGTACTTCGCCCGCCTCTACGCGCCCGGCGCCCGCTCGCGATAGCCTCGGCGATCTCCGCGCGCGCTCAGGCCTCGATCCGGAGCGTGACCGAGCGCGTGGCCCCGAAGGTGGGGATCAGCACGGAGTGCTTGCCCGCGCCGCCCGCCACCACGATCATGATGTCGGTCCACGCCCGCGCGAGCGGAGCGAGCGTCTCGGGCGGCCGGTCCTTGAACCCGGCCGGGTGGATCACCGCGAAGCGCTCCAGGTTCGAGGGGTCGAAGCGCGACAGCGGCACCTGCGCCCGCTCCCAGAGCGCACGCTTGAAATCGGCCTTGCTCCAGCCTCCGCCCGCCACGGTGGCCGCGTGCTCCGGCCCCAGCACGACCAGCGGTTCGCCGCCCAGGTAGATGTTGTTGGAGCCGACGGTCGCGGCGGTGCCCGCCACCGTGGTGAGAACGCCCTCGGGGGTGGACGAGCCGTGGTCGTTGATGTTGTGCGGGCTCTCGGAGGCGCACACCGTCACCGTGCTGACCCCGGCCGGAAATCCGCGCTCCACCGACAGCGACTCCCAGGGCGAGGCGGCCTCGTTCTCGGCCACGCAGTAGCTGTACTTGCCGGGATGCCCCTGCGTCGCGCGGTCCTCGCTCCCCGGCCGTGCCCCGCCCGTGTTCTGCAGCACCAGGCGCAGGGCGCGCCCGATCACCGCGTTGGCGCGGGAGCCCTGCCCGAGCGCGTTGCCGGCGCCGTTGATCCCGAGCCGCGCGGCGATGGGGCCGTTGACGATGACCAGCGGCGAGCACGGGTGCGTGGTGGTCTGGATCGCCTGCAGGTTGAACGCGGGCCGCGCCACCGCCTCCACCGCGGCCAGGATGACCGGGAAGTGCTCGGGCAGCGCGCCGGCCAGCACCGCGTTGACCGCCACGCGCTCCACCGTCGCGCGGCCGAGCCGCGGCGGCAGGATCGCCACCGGATCGCCCGCGTGCCGGCCGGCGCCCGCCAGCATGGCCGCGACGCGCTCGGGGGTGGCCGGAATCATCGGCAGCCCATCGCCCCAGCCGCGCTCCATCATGAAACCCTGGAAGGCGAGCAGGTCGTCGGGCGCGCGATGCCGGGCCACCGGGCCCTCCTCGGCCGACGCGCCGCCGCCCGCGGCCGCGCCGCGCGTGAGCGCGGCCAGGACCCCGTCCACCGCGTTCAGCGCCTTGCCCGCCACGATCTCCTCGGCGACGCCGCCGATGGGATGCGGCACGGTGACGATGCCGAGGTCGGGAAGCCCCTTGGCCTTCGCCTCGGCGAGCGCGAGCGGGCGGAATTCATGCGTGCCCAGGACGACCGAGGCGATCCCCCGCCCTTCGAGCTGCGTGGCGTCGTGGATACTCCACGACGTGCACGACCCTCAGTCGGCGGAGGCGGTGAGGACGGCGCCGCACTGCGCGGCGATCTCGTCGAGAACCGCGGTGGTGGCGCCGATCGAGGCCCCGGGCTTGCGCCACATCCTCACGTCCCGGGCGCCGACCTTCTGCGCGAGCGCGCGGGCGACGCCTTCCAGCAGGACACGGGCATTGGGCTTCGAGTTGTCGAGCACGCCGATGACCGCGCCCGCGAGCGAAGCGGGCCGCGGGGCGAGCGTCCGGGACGCCGCGGACGTCGAGCCGACCGGGTCGAGGATCTCCATGCCGGACATCATACCGCGGCGCGGCGCCGGATTTCCTGCCCGCTCACCGCGGTACGGCACCGCGGGGCACCGAGGGCCGGCCCGGGAGCAGCGCCAGGCCCGCCGCGAGCGCGCACACGAGGCCGGCCGCGAGGAAGGCGCCGTGGAAGGCGGCGAGGAAGCCGTCGCGCGGAAGCCGCGCGTCGAAGAGCAGCGCGGTCACCTGCACGCCCACCGCGCTCCCGAGGGTCCGCCCGAGGAACGCGAGGCCGCCCGCCGCGCCCTGCTGCGCGGGGGGAAACGCCGCCATCATCAGGGCCAGGTTCGGAACCTGGAAGAGGCCGGCCCCGAAGCCCACGAGGGCCAGGGCGGCCCCGACGAGCACGATCGACGTCGCCCCGTTGACACCGCCGATCGCGAGCAGCCCGGCCGCCTCGAGCGCGAGCCCGACGCGCAGCGGCCACCGCGGGCCGATGCGGTCGGTGAGGGCTCCGCCCAGCGGGGCCGCGAGCGCGGTCGCGAGCGGGGTGAGCACGAAGACCGCGCCGCCCACGCTGGGCGAGAGGCCGCGCACGGTCACCAGGAAGAACGGCATGAGCAGCCAGACCGCGAACTGCGCGTACTGCGACAGGAACGCGAGCGCGGCCGGGTGGAGCACGGGCGGGCGTAGTACGTCGGCGACCGCGAGCCGGCGGAGCGTGGGCGCGGCGCCCGCGACGCGGCCGAACTCCGTCAGCGCGGGCAGCGCCAGCGCGAGGAACAGCGGTGCCCGGAACACGAAGGCCGCGGGCCAGCCGAAGCGCTCCACGAGCAGGCCGCCCAGCACCGGGCCGACCCCCAGGCCGACCCCGATGCCCAGGCTCATGGCCCCGAGCCCACGGCCATGCCGCGCCGGGGGCAGCGACAGCGTCACCAGGGCGGGCGCGGTGCCGTAGACCATGCCGCTGCCGACGCCCTGCGCCACGCGCAGCAGCAACACGGCCCCGTAGGACGAGGCGAGCGCGTAGCCCACGAAGCTGGCCGCGCAGAGCCAGAGCCCGGCCGTGAAGACCGGCCCGGGCCCGAGCCGATCCGCGATCAGGCCCGCCGCGAACGCGGTGAACGCGTAGGTGAGGACGTAGCAGATGATGACCCAGCGGATCTCCGCCGGCCCGACGCCGAAGGCGGACGCCATCGCGGGGAGCGCGATGTTGATCGCGGAGTCGAGCGAGACGAGCAGCGCGCCGAGGGCGGCCAGGAGGACGGGCACCCGGCAAGTATACGTGGCGCGGGGCGTTGACCTGGCGTGCCAATCGGGGTAGAAGAAGATACCCCATGTCGCTCGAAGCCCGGCCGGCCGCCACCGCGGAGCGCGTCGTCACGCACGAGCTGACCGCCGATGCCCTTGGCAATCCGGGCGTCACCGTGCTCGCGACCCCATTGGAGCTCGAGCGGTGGGCCGAGAATCAGACGAGCGAGAAGATGGTCACCGGACGTGCGACCGTGACACTGCCGCCACGTGGGTAGCGCGTTGCTTTGAGCCGGCTCCGGTCAGTCACGGGCGGGCCGGCGCGCCAGGAAGTCGCGCACCGCCGCCACCGTGGACGGAAAGGCCAGCTCGTCCCACGGGATCTCCGCGGGCGTCACCCACTCCAGGCGGTCGTTCTCGTGGCAGACGGTCAGGCTGCCGCCCGTCACCATCGCCTCGTAGACAACGATGACCACCGGCGCGGAGGCGTAGGAGTATACGCCGACCAGGCCGCCCAGCTCGACGGTGAGCCCGGTCTCCTCCCAGGTCTCGCGGAGCGCGCCCGCGTCCACCGTCTCACCCCAGTCCACGTAGCCGCCCGGGAACGTCCACTTGCCGTGGGCGGGATGGATCGCCCGGCGGGTGAGCAGGAGGCGGCCGTCCTGCCACGGGATGGTGCCGGCGACCACCTTCTGGTTCATGTAGTAGATGAACCCGCACCCGGCGCACACCATCTCCGGGTGCTTCTCGGGCCCGACCGGCTGCCGGGCGACGCCGGCCCCGCAGAGGGGACAGAAGCGGATCGTATCCGGTGTGAGGTGGCGGTGGGGCGGATGGGCCGCGTCGGCCGACATGACGCGGACCAGTCTATCACGCAGGCCCGCGGCGCCTTGACACCCGGCGGCGCCGCGGGAGAGGCTCTAGCACCAGAGGAGGCGACGCGTCCATGAAGTGGGTCGCGCCCAAGACCGGCTTCGACGAGGTCTTCGACCAGCGCGGCCACGCCCGCGCGCACTACGAGGCCCTCATCTCGATCCTCGAGTCCTTCACCAAGGAGGACGTGGAGCGCCGGGAGCGGCTGCAGCAGCTCACCCTGCGCAGCCAGGGCATCACCTTCACGGTCTACGGCGAGAAGGACGGGCTCGAGCGCATCTTCCCGTTCGACTTCGTCCCGCGCATCATCCCCGCCGCGGAGTGGAAGGGCCTCCAGGACGGCCTGGTCCAGCGCATCACCACGCTGAACCTGTTCCTCGCCGACATCTACCAGGAGCAGAAGTGCATCAAGGACGGCATCGTGCCCGCGGAGCTGATCCTGTCGCGCAAGGAGTACAAGCGGCAGCTCCTCGGCGTGATCCCGGCCCGGAAGATCTTCACCCACGTGGTCGGCACCGACATCATCCGCAACGACACGGGCGAGTACCTCGTCCTCGAGGACAACTGCCGCGTGCCGAGCGGCGTCTCCTACGTGCTGGAGAACCGTAACCTCCTGAGCCGCGTCTTCCCCGAGTTCCTCGGCTCCTACCCGGTGCGCCCGATCAAGGACTATCCGACCTTGCTGCTCGAGACGCTGCGCTTCGTGGCGCCGCGGCGTGGGCAGAGCCCGGTGGTGGTCGTCCTGAGCCCGGGCATCCACAACGCCGCCTACTTCGAGCACTCGTTCCTGGCCCGCGAGATGGGGGTGCCGCTGGTGGAGGGTCGGGACCTGCTCGTGGAGGGCAACCACCTCTTCATGCGGCGCACCCACGGCAAGCGCCAGGTGGACGTGATCTACCGGAGGATCGACGACGACTTTCTCGATCCTCTCTCCTTCCGGCGCGACAGCATGCTGGGGGTGCCCGGCCTGCTCAACGTCTACCGCGAGGGCAACGTGGCGCTCGCCAACGCGCCCGGCGCGGGAGTGGCCGACGACAAGTCGGTCTACGCGTTCATGCCCAACCTCATCAAGTACTACCTCGGCGAGGACGCGCTCCTGCCCCAGGTGCCGACCTACCTCGGGTTCCGGAAGGACGACTTCCGGTACATCAGCGAACACCTCGACGAGCTCGTGGTGAAGACCACCGGGGACGCGGGCGGCTACGGCATGCTCATGGGGCCGTTCGCGTCGGCCAGGGAGCGCGAGGCGTACCTGGCCGCGATGAAGAAGAATCCCGGAAACTACATCGCGCAGCCGCTCGTCCAGCTCTCCACGCATCCCACCCACATCGAGGGCCGGTTCGAGCCGCGCCGGGTCGACCTGCGGCCGTTCATCCTCTACGGCGACCGCATCCGGGTCCTGCCTGGCGGCCTCACCCGGGTGGCCCTCCGCGCCGGCTCCTACGTCGTGAACTCCTCCCAGGGCGGAGGCAGCAAGGACACCTGGGTGCTCGCGCCGCGCGAGCCGTGATCCTCTCCCGCGTCGCGGACGGGCTCTACTGGATGGGCCGCTATCTCGAGCGCGCCGAGAACACCACGCGCCTGCTCCTGGTGACCGAGGAGCTGTCCACCGAGGTGCTCGGGCTCGACGAGCGCCTCGCCCGCTGCGAGTGGGAGGACGTGCGCGCCATCTTCCCGGGGTTCCCGGGCGGCGAGCCGCCGCCGCGGCCCCTGGCCGGCCTCGCCGCCGCCACCCTGCTGGGGCTCTCCATCGACCCCGAGAACCACTACTCGGTCTTCCACTCGCTCAAGAAGGCGCGGGACAACGCCCGCTCGGTGCGCGAGGCCCTCACCCTCGAATGCTTCATCAACCTCAACGAGACCTACCGGGAGCTCGAGGGCCACAACCGCCGCCGCCTCTCCGATCCCGCCACGTTTCGCACCGCGATGCAGACGACGCATCGGGGAATCCTGAGCGCGGTCGGCGCCATCGAGCACACCCTGACCCGCGACGCGGGCTGGTTGTTCCTCAAGCTCGGCGAGTCGCTCGAGCGGGTGTTCCGCACCACCGTGATCCTCCGCGCCAAGCTGCCCGCCCTGGTGGCGGCCGAGCCCAAGATCGACCTGCCGCTGTTCTACAGCCAGTGGCGCAGTCTCCTGCGCGGGCTCTCCTCGCTCGAGAACTACCGGAAGGTCTTCGGTGCACGGCTCGAGCCGATCGACGTGCTGCAGTTCCTGCTCTTCGACCCGCAGACCCCCCGCTCGGTGCGCTACGGGGTTACCGCGGTGAAGGAGTATCTCGACCGCATCTCGAGCGCGAGCGACCTGAGCCAGTCGGTGCGGATCGTGGGCAAGCTGGCCGCCGAGCTCTCCTACCAGGGCCACGACCTGATCCGCGAGGGCCAGAGCCTGTCCTTCCTCGATCACGTCCTCGTCGAGCTGGGCCGCGCCCACGACGCGGTGTCCACCGTGTACTTCGGAACCTGAGCGCCATGTTCGTCGAGATCGAGCACACCCTGTCGCTGACCTACGACGCCTACATCCGGGAGTCCTTCCTCGAGCTCCGGATGCAGCCCAAGACCACCGGGGACCAGACGCTGCAGTCCTTCGTCCTCGCGGTGGGCCCGCCGACGAAGATCTCGCGCTATCGGGACTGGAACCACAACGTGGTCCACCACTTCACGATCGTGCACTTCCACGACCGGATCGAGGTGGTGGCCCGCTCCGCGGTCCGCACCCATCCCGGCGCGCCCGCGCTGGCCGCCGTCACCGACCGGCGCCCCTACCCCGACCCGCCGTACCCGCTCCTGGACTTCCTGGCCTTCGACGGCCCGGTGCGGGCGAGCGCGGGGCTCCGCAGGTTCGCGCAGGGCGTGCCGGCTCCCGCCACCGCGCCGCTCGGCGAGCAGGTGCGCGCCTGTGGGCGGCACATCCGCGAGCACTTCACCTACCAGAAGAACGTGACCAGCTACGACTCGACCAGCGACGACTTCCTCGCGGCGGGGGCAGGGGTCTGCCAGGACTTCACCCACCTCATGCTCGGCCTGCTACGGCTGCGCCAGATTCCCTGCCGCTACGTGAGCGGCTACCTGCACGTGCCGCCGCGCGAGGGCCTAACCGCCCAGAGCCACGCGTGGGTGGAGTTCCACTCGCCGTCCGCGGGGTGGGTGCCCTTCGATCCGACCCACAACCGCGAGATCGACGGTCACTACGTGGTGGTGGGCCACGGCCGCCACTACGACGACGTGCCGCCCAACAAGGGTATCTACCGCGGCAACGCGGACGAGATCCTGCGCACCGAGGTGCGCACCCAGGAGTCCACCCCCAAGGACATCTCGGCGCTCCACGAGGAGATGGAGCAGATCGACGTGCCGGT
>Ga0268386_10000961_pt1 | contig 19319 bp, 14 predicted proteins | sample RVTome_15_FD_200260 | JGI IMG/M metagenome (GOLD analysis project Ga0268386, IMG submission 200260) | Soil microbial communities from uranium-contaminated site in the Upper Colorado River Basin, Wyoming, United States - RVT150D86... ...
CACCAACGCTGGCGGAGCTCAAGTTAGACCTGAAAAAATTTAGAAAGACCAGGGAGAGTCCTCATGTTCCAGAGTTAATCACTTATATCAACGACCAAGAGGGAGTGGGCTATACGTTCCAGGCAGACGGTACTCTGAATGATGTCAGATACTTTCCGGCCAGACGTTACGACGCTTTACGTTGCAAGAAAAGGACAGCGAATCGCCCCAGGATTTGAGTTATCGCGAGCGTGTTTTCCCGGCGCAGAATCCGCAGAATCCTGCACCGGGTTTTGATCGGGATCTTGGTGATCCGCCAAACCCAAACTGCATATTGAATGCGGTCGCAGGAGCGACGGAATTGGCTCGTCCCTTTGGCAATGTCGGACCGACCGGCATTATTGGTCATGACGGTGTTCACGTCGTCGCACCAGCAGGTAGTCAGGTCACAACGCTTCCAGCTTTGACAGGCACGGTTCTTGGAAGACCACGCAAGCAGGGGGACGGGCTGTTTTCACAAGACGTCTTGCTTGATGGCGGCAATGTTGCCATCTACAAAGACCTTGCAACGGTTAGTGTTAGACCGGGCCAGAGGCTCAGGACAGGTAGTGTCATTGGCACTGTAGGAGAAGGTGGTGATTATGCAGGCCTGCACTTTACGCTACTGCGCGGTAGTAGGAACGAAAGAAACTACTACAGAAGCCTGACGAGTACTGGGCAAAGCAACAAGATCAAAGTGGGGATGTTCATTAATCCTCTTGGTCCAAACAGCCCCCGTAAACTGTCCGGGCGTGCCCGTAAACAACGCTGGAGTAAACCCCTCATCCATAGAAAGGAGATGCTAAAGATGCGTTTCCTAGCATTTGATGATGGTGCTGAGCCTTTCTTCCGGCGTTTTGCTCTCAAGACAAGAGAGCATTCAACCCGGCGCCAAACTTGTCCACCGTTATGAGCGTCGTTGTGGTCACTCTTGTGCTCAAGAACTTGCAGTTGATCTTGGAGGAGTTTATGCGAAGAAGCCTGATGACATAGTAGTTGTGCGATTCTGTTCAAAGGAAGCTTTGCCGCTCGCTTTGTCTACCTCCGCCGCTGCTTATCGATATGTGATCTCCATTCTCACTGATTCCTACGGCTACACGCCGGAGCGGGTACTGTTCCTGCGCTCTGAAAGCTGTATTGGATCAGTGTCGGCGGTTACGGCCACAGAGTTCTGGGCAATCCCTCAAGGTGCTGCTCTGCCTGCTTCTGTCGAAACTGTAAAATCCAGTCAAGTTCGGGTGGACTCGTTACCAATGGAGGGACTGATCGGGAATGCGCACAGCTACAAGGCGGCATTACAAAAACTCCCGGAGAGGCTGCGCGCAAACCCGGAAGCGGTAGGGATCGTGCTGGGGTATTACTACAAACAACCAAGTCGCGTGATGAAGCGGAAGTTACGCGAGGTGCAAAGGACGCTGAAGCAGAGCGGGCTTTCAGAAGATCGCTATTCGGTTCGTCTTGCGCCGTGGACTGGCGAGTACGGCGACGATGATCCAGAGCCGAAATATCCAAGCCTTTTCGTGGTTGAGGTTGCAAAACCCAAGGACAGCGCGCGGAAGTAAGGCTTAACAGCAACGAGAACCTGAAAGCCCAGCTGGTGAGCTGGGCTTTTTTCATTAGGTGGCAGACTTGGCAAGGAAGGCGTCGATGGTGCGCAGCAGCGCATCCTGGTCGCGGCGTGGTAAGTTCTCGATAGAGTTGACGCAAAAGACCGTGAGCGATGAGGCGGGCCACGCCAACGTTGCATTCACGCTCACCAGGTACGGCGCCGTACTGGATGAGATGCACACAAGCGCGTCCGACAAGCGCGAGGGATTGTTAAAGTCACGCGCCAAAAACTGAGGCGCGGACTAGTGCTAAATTATTAGCAATGGTTAGACCTGAGAAGGAAACACTTTGTACCCGGCCCAAAAGCTGACAGGTTTTCTTGCGCGTATTATGCGCGTACTAGATGCGACAAGTCGCTATTTGCCAAGGAAAACGCGATTGAGTTGAGATCCAGCATTTGTTCTGTTCCGCTGAGATATGTTATTAGAGACCGCCCACGGGCGCTAAAACAAAGGGTCACGCTAGCCGACACCGGATTGTAGTGTCAAGACATCTTTCTTTGTGCGACCTCAGCGTTCTCTGCGTCTCCGCAGTAAATCCAGGGCCCAAGGAATAAGTTCACCGCGGAGGCGCAGAGAACGCAGAGATTGCGCAGAGTCAAAATAGGAAGTCTGACAGAAAGGTAACGAAACTTGTCCGATCAAAAACCATTCGCCGGCCGCGTCGCCATAGTCACCGGTGGCACACGAGGCATCGGGAGGGCAATCGTGCTCGAACTCGCGAGGCGCGGTGCTGACGTCGCTTTCAATTACGCGAAGAGTGCGGAAGCCGCTGAGGGTTTGAAATCAGAACTTGAATCGTTGGGAGTGCGCGCGTTGTCAGTGCAATGCGATGTAGCGAATACAGAGGCGGCAGCGGAGATGGTAAAGCAGGTGAAGGATGCTTTCGGCCGTATAGACTTCCTCGTCAACAACGCGGGCATTACGCGCGACAACCTGATCCTGCGCATGAAAGAAGACGATTGGGACGCCGTGCTGAACACGAATCTCAAAGGCGCCTGGAATTTCGCTAAAGCAGCGCTCCGCACGATGTTGCGTCAGGACACAGGTGGCTCGATCCTCAACATCTCTTCGATCAGCGGCGAAGTCGGCATGGCGGGACAATCAAACTATTCGGCATCCAAAGCGGGAATGGTTGGTCTCACGAAAGCTCTTGCGAAAGAAGTCGCCAGCCGCAACGTAACAGTTAACGCTTTGGCGCTGGGAATGGTGGCAACGGAAATGGCGGGGAAGTTGGATGAAACCTACCGGGCAAAGATTCGCGAGCAAATTCCTCTCGGCCGATTTGCCGAACCCGATGAAGTGGCGCGCATAGCAGCGTTTCTTCTTTCTGACGACGCTCGTTACATTACAGGCCAGGTGATTCAGGTGGATGGCGGGTTGGCGATGTAAAGGAAATGCGAATTGCGGAATTTCGAATTTGCTCTGTTCATTACATCTCCACGAAATCTGCAATTCGCAATTCTCAGACTACTTTATACTCTTCACATCATCGGGCTTTGCAAAAAGAGTATCTGCAAACTTTTGGTTGTATTGCACCGACTCGTAATTGATCCTCGAGGTTTGCTTTCCATTTACGAAGTGATCGATGACCCAGGGCGCGGTCACGCCATCGATGGTGATGAATTTCAATAGTTGATCCTCTTCAGTTGTTTCAACCTGATCGCCCGTGTCGGGATCCTTTCGAGTACGTTTGTAAATAATCTTCGCCGGCAAACCGTCTCTTGCCCCAAACTCGTATTCAATCCAGAAACCGCTGGGATAAGTAAGCCGTATAGTCTCGTTACGTTTAGCCAGGCCAGCCTCGCGTCGTCCGGCATAAATAATTTTCCCACCTTCTTTTTTCCACCAACCACGCAGGAGAGTTTCCAGACTAGTTTGCATCGCAAGCTTGAAGTTCTCGATCTGGGTGGGAGTTTGATCTGAGATCTTCTTCACTCCACCGTCAAACACCCACCCGGTCTCGCCGACGTTTGTTTGGATATTGCGAATGCCGGAGCCTACAAACTCTGTGCGTTCGCTATCTGGATAGGAGATGTAATCGAGAAAGCGAACGGGAATTTGAGACACGCCATCGTTGAAAGTGGTGTAGAAGCCTTTGCCAATTACGGTCTGCACATTGAGGTATTTAGCGCCACCCAGGGACTCAACTGCCCGATCGATTATCTGCTGGGATTTCTCGTCTACAGGGGTTTGGGCAGTCGTGGATCCGATCAATCCACAGACTAAACAGACGATTAGAACCAGGGTAAAAACTCTAAGGACCATAAGAAATCAGGCCACGAATTCACACCGATGAACACAGATAAGAATTACTTCTTCTTGATCTGTGTTATCCGTGGACATCCGTGGCTGAACGTCAGTTGAATTCGGGTTTGGGTCCACCGTCCGGCTTCACGACGGTTTCGCCATTCTCTACATCGACTCGGAATCGTGAAGACGTCTTCCACAAAGCGGTGATTGGAAGTTTCACCTTTTCATCGATGTGCCGTTTCAAAAAGCGCGCGCCGTAGGCCGTATTGTAACCGTTCTCAGTAAGAAGGTTCACGGCCGCCTCGGTGACATCGACCAACTTCCCTTGTCGCTCCATCTGCCGGCGAAGTTTCTCGAGGTAGAGGCGTGCAATCTGGCGAACCTCATCCATCGTCAGCGGCGAGAAGACGACAATCTCATCGATGCGGTTACGAAACTCCGGCGAGAAGCGCTGTTCCGAAGCCTTCATCACTTCATTCTTTACCGCGCGAAAGTCTGAGGCCGACTTGGTGCCAAACCCCAGGGGCTTTTCAAATTTCTTGAAGCTCTCGGAGCCGAGATTCGAGGTCATTATGATGATGGCATCTGACAGGTAAACCTTCTTGCCACGCCCATCAGTCAACCAGCCTTCGTCAAAACCCTGAAGGAAAAGGTTCATCAAGTAAGGCGATGCTTTTTCGACCTCATCCAACAAAAGCACCGTGTATGGATTCTCACGGAGTTGCTCAGTCAGAATGCCGCCTCGTTCCGAACCAACTATTCCGCGGGGCATACCGATCAATTTCTCGATGCTGACAGTGCCGTCGCTGTACTCTGACATGTCGATGCGAACCATCTTTTCTTCGTCACCAAACATGAACTCAGCAACAGCCTTTGCCAGCTCGGTCTTGCCAACGCCTGTTGGACCAAGGAACAGCAGTACCCCGTCAGGTTTGTAGTGCGACTCTTTCAAAGGACCTTTGTTCAACCGCAAGCGCTGAGCGACGGCCCTGATTGCATCTTTTTGCCCGATAACGCGGCGGCCCAACATCGCTTCAGTCATCGCAAAGCGATCACTGGTATCGCGGAAGATCATGTCGCGCGGAATCCGCGACTCCTGCGAGATGACCTCGATGACGTGCTCCGGCTTTACCACCATTGTTTGTGGTTCATTAATCTCAACCTTCACCGCGGCTGTATCGAGCCAGCCAATAGCCTTGTCAGGCAGATGAAGATTGCGGATGTATTTGGGCGCCATTTCCAGAGCGGTATTGATGGCGTCGTCGGAAATCTTGACTGAATAGTTCTTCTCCAAACGCGGACGAAGTCCGAGCAGGATCTCGCGGGTTTCGTTAATCGACGGCTCGACTACTTTGACCAATCGAAAGCGTCGCGCCAATGCTTCGTCGTCGGCGATGTATTCTTTGTATTCTGAAAGAGTGGTCGCTCCCATGATGCGCATCTCGCCGCGGGCCAAAGCGGACTTAAACATGTTGGCAGCATCCGAAGAAGTGCCGAGGGCAGCACCCGCGCCGATGATCGTATGCGCTTCGTCGATAAACAGAATCAGGTTGTCGCGTTCTTTAACTTCGTCGATGATTCCCTTGATTCGTTCTTCAAACATGCCTCGCAGCATTGTTCCTGCCACGATGCCACCCATTTGTAGTTGAACGATGTGGGAACCCCGTAAACGCGCTGGAACTTTTTCAGGTTCCAGCTCAATCATGCGAGCGAGTCCTTCTATGACAGCGGTTTTGCCGACACCAGGCTCGCCAACCAACATCGGTGAGTTTGCACGCTCACGATGGCAAAGGATCTCGACGATCTGCTGAATCTCTTTTTCGCGTCCGATTGTGGGCGGAATCTTATCGGCACGAGCGAGCCGGTTGAGAGAGACTCCGAAGTGTTTCAGATAAGGCGGAAGCTCAAATTTCTTTCTGTTTAGTTCCTCTTCCTGTTCGCGCTTCTGAACCTGTGCGCGTACGTTTTCGACGACAGCTTCAGGGCTTGCACCCATGGTCCGTAAGACATCGACGAACAGACTGTCGTGACTGCTCAATGCTTCAAATATATCTGTCGCTTCAATGGTTTTGCGACCCTGAGTTCTGGCCCTCTCCATCGCCCGTTTAAACAGATCTGTCGTGTCAGGTCCGATGCGGAAACCCTTTCCGACATGTTGCTGCCGGCTGCTACCGAGGCGTTTTTCAATTGCCATTTTGACCACAATCGGGTCAAGCGATAACTCCCGCATCGCAGAGTTGAACATATCCGGCTCTTCCACAGTCAAAGCCTGAAGAATATGTTCGACCGATACGAAGTTCTGGTCACGACGGCGCGATTCGTTCAGCGCGTGTTCCAAAATACGCTGACCGCTATCGCCAAATTTGTCTTTGTATGAACCTAAATCAACCATATCTTATTTACGTCCGCCACTCGTTATCAGATCGTTTCTTGCGACGGTTGCCGCTCAACTTTCAAACAACTCGCCGCAAGTCCAAGTCGCTGCACTTGGATGTTGTCAGCATAAGCGCCGTTGCGTTTCAATGCAATAACATTCCAGGCGGAGTTTCTCCTGCAATTTCTCTGCCGCGACTCGCTGTCAAAGCCGCAAGGAAGTACAAAAGGCTCAAATGATTGAGCGAAAACATTTGTGATGCTGTGCCTTTTGTGGCTTAGTAGTCGTAATCGTCTCCTCCGGGCATTGGCGGGCCGCCTTTCTTAGGTTCAGGTAGTTCGGTTACAGCGGCTTCAGTTGTTAGCAGCAATCCTGAAATAGATGCGGCGTTCTGCAAAGCAGTGCGCACAACTTTGGTTGGATCGATGATTCCGGCAGCGGCGAGATCTTCATACTCACCGGTAACGGCATTGAAACCCTTGTTTCCCTTTAACCGCTCTACCTCACCTATGACCACAGCGCCTTCGATACCAGCGTTTTCAGCAATGCGCCGGATCGGTTCCTGCAACGCTCGGCGAACAATCTTCACGCCTGTACGAACATCCGGATCATCATAGTGATGGTTATCGAGAACTTTCGAAGCCCGCAGGAGTGCCACACCGCCTCCCACCACAATTCCTTCCTGTGCAGCAGCTTTCGTGGCATTTAGCGCATCTTCGACACGCATCTTGATCTCTTTCATCGCCGTTTCCGTTGGCGCCCCTACTCTCACGACGGCCACTCCACCAGCGAGCTTGGCTACTCGTTCCTGGAGTTTTTCTCGATCGTAGTCAGACGTGGTTTCTTCGATCTGTTTGCGAATAGTTGCCACGCGACCCTGGACCGCTTTGCTATCGCCTCCACCTTCAACGATTGTCGTGTTTTCCTTATCGACGATTACACGTTTTGCGGTTCCAAGATCGTCAATAGTTACGTGCTCGAGTTTGATGCCGAGATCTTCGGTTATTACTTTCCCGCCAGTCAGGATCGCCAGATCTTCGAGAATCGCCTTCCGCCGATCACCGAACGCCGGGGCTTTTACTGCACACACTTTGATCGTTCCGCGCAGACGATTTACGACCAGCGTCGCAAGCGCGTCGCCTTCAATATCTTCGGCGATGATCAGCAACGCACGTCCGGCCCCTGCTGTCTGTTCCAACAGCGGCAGAAGATCGCGCATTGCGGAAATCTTTTTCTCGTAAAGAAGGATGAACGGCTCATCGAGAATTGCTTCCATTCGATCGGAATTAGTAACGAAGTAAGGAGAGGAGTAGCCTCGATCGAACTGCATTCCTTCGACTATATCCAACTCAGTCAACAACGTCCTGGATTCTTCGACTGTTACAACGCCGTCTTTGCCCACCTGCTCCATGGCCTCGGAGATAAGCCGGCCGATCTCGCGATCGTTGTTGGCCGAGACAGTGGCCACGTTTGTCAGTTCTTCCTTGCTCTTAACCTTTTTGGACATGCGCTCCAATTCAGCAACCACCTGTTCTGTGGCCAACTGAATACCACGCTGCAACGCCATTGGGTTAGCTCCTGCCGCAACGTTCTTCACACCTTCGCGAAAAATTGCCTGCGCAAGAACCGTAGCCGTGGTTGTGCCGTCACCAGCTTTGTCGTTCGTCTTGACGGCGACCTCGCGAACCATCTGCGCGCCCATGTTTTCATACTTGTCCTTGAGTTCGATCTCTTTTGCCACAGTGACGCCATCTTTGGTTATCACGGGTGAGCCAAATCTCTTTCCCAGAACAACGTTTCGACCCTTCGGTCCTAACGTTACGCGCACCGCATTCGCGAGTATATCCACGCCTTGAAGCATTGCATTGCGCGCCTCTTCTCTAAACTTCAATTCTTTTGCCGGCACTCTGGTCTCTCCTTATCGAGAATCAATATGCGAAAAGGTTTTTACTCTGTGCAACCTCTATGTCCTCTGTGTCTCCGTGGTTAGCCTTTTCTAAGTTAGGCAACCACAGAGGCACAGAGAACACAGAGGTTGCACAGAGACAAGCTGAAAGTTAGTTCCTACTGCTCTGTCGCCTCTCTGGCCTGCTCGGGAGCGCGTCCGACTTTGACTCGGGCAGGACGCAGCAGCCGATCTCCCATCCGGAAACCGCGACTATATTCTGCAATTACCTTTCCGTCCATGTCGCCGGCTGTCTCTTCAGTGTCGACGGCTTCATGCAACTCCGGATCAAACTCTTCGCCAACGGCCACAATCGGTTCGACGCCCGCGTTGGCCAACGCAGATTGAAAGCTTGTAGCAATACCACGAATACCTTCCAGAATCGCTTCTCGAGGCGCGTTTTCTGAGACAGCGTCGATGGCTCTGTTTAAGTTGTCCATCGCGGGAAGTAATGCTGAAATAAACTTAGCCTTCTCACCCTCAGCGCGTTCATCGGCTGCCCGGTTCAAGCGCTGTCTGGTTTCGTCGGTCTCACGTTGCAGTTGTTGGCGTAACTGGTCGAAGCGCGCTTGAACTTCCTGCAACTGTTTTTCCGCGGCCCTGGTGCGCGACTCGAGTTCTTCAACGTAGGTCGGCTTGAGGTTTGGCCGTTCTACCTCCGCGTTTACGCGTTCCGCACCATCTTCATCAAGGTAGATGCGGCGACGGTCCGTCACTCGAAGTTCGTTTGTTTCTTTATCCATAATGTCCCCGTGCTCAAAACTCGCCACGGATTTGCACGGATTTTCACTGATCAGCAATCCTGATCCGTGTAATCCGTGTTTATCCGTGGCTCAATCATTTCACGAAATCTTAATCTCTATCTTCTTCGGTTTTTGCTCACTTCGTTTGGGCAGGCGGATCTCCAAAACGCCATCTTTGTATTCGGCCCCGATCTTACCCTGATCGACTGATCCGGGGACGCTGAAGGTACGCAGGAATTTTCCGCGTGGTCTCTCAGTGCGATGTTGTTTCGATTCAGAAACGGCGCGAGTGCCCTTAACGATCAGGCGATTCTCATCAACGTCGATTTCAAGCGCTTCACGGTCGATTCCAGGCAAGTCCATCGCGATCAAATAGCTGGAATCAGTTTCGTAAATGTCAGATGCGGGAGTCCAATCGGCCCGCTCAAACTCGTCGCCCGCGCCTGTGTCCGTATGAGTGCGTCGTTGTGTTGCGTCTTCGAAAAGTCTGTTCATCCGATCCTGCAGCACCATCAGATCCTGCAACGGATTCCACTGTTGTGACATGATTCAAACTCCAAAAAATGATTACTTCATGCAGTTGCAAACGCCGCGTCAGTCTTGAACTCCATTGTGTCGCCGCTCGCCGAAACTCTCACGGTTTGACCCGGCAGAATTTCACCCTGCAGAAGCTTTACAGCGAGCGGGTTCTGAATGAGCGACTGTATGGCACGCTTCAAAGGACGAGCGCCATAACTCGGATCGTATCCTTCGCGCATCAGGAGTTCTTTTGCCGAAGAGTCCAGAATCAGCGTTACGCTTCGCTCGCTCAACATCGCGGTCAAACGCTCCAGTTGCACTTCGATTATCCTGGCAATCTGCTCGCGTGAGAGTTGGTGGAATATAACCACGTCATCCACACGATTTAGAAACTCGGGTTTGAAATTCACTCGCAGCTCTTGCAGTACAGCTTCGCGCGCCTGCTTTTCATCACCCGCAGCCGCCTGAATTTCGCGAGAGCCCAAATTGGAAGTCATGATCAGGACCGTGTTCTTGAAGTCAACCGTGCGACCCTTCGAATCTGTCAGCCTGCCGTCGTCGAGAATCTGAAGGAGCACATTGAAAACATCCGAGTGCGCCTTTTCGATCTCGTCAAAAAGAATGACTGAATATGGCCGGCGGCGGACTGCCTCGGTGAGCTGTCCACCTTCCTCATAACCGACGTATCCCGGAGGAGCTCCGATCATGCGTGCGACGGCGTGCTTCTCCATGTACTCAGACATATCGAGCCGGATCATCGCCCGCTCATCGTCAAACAAGAACTCAGCGAGTGCACGAGCAGTTTCGGTCTTACCCACACCGGTTGGACCAAGAAAGATAAAGGAACCTATCGGTCGATTTGGATCCTGCAAGCCGGCACGTGCGCGCCTGACGGCGTTTGCGACGGCGGCCAATGCCTCTTCCTGTCCGATTACACGTTGGCCCAGTCGCTCTTCCATCGTCACCAGTTTCTGCATCTCGCCTTCCAGCATTCTCGAAACCGGAATGCCGGTCCATTTGGCAACAACTTCAGCGACGTCCTCTTCGTCAACTTCCTCTTTCAGCATTACGCCGTCCTGCTGAAATACGGCAAGCTTGTCCTGTTCGGCCTTCAGTTTGCGCTCCAACTCCGGAATCTGTCCGTATTGAATCTCAGACGCTCGTGCCAAATCACCGGCATTGCGAGCCTGATCGAGTTGAAGCCTGAGTTGCTCGAGTTCGGCTTTGGCCGTCCGCATGTGATCGATCGATTCTTTCTCAGACTGCCACTTCGCCTTCATTCCGGAAGAAGTCTCCTTCAGGTCGGCAATTCGTTGCTCGATCTCTTTAAGCCGGGCTTTTGACTTTTCATCTTCTTCCCTCTGCAGGGCCTGGCGTTCGATCTCAAGCTGAATCGTCTCACGTTCCAACTGATCGATCTCCTGAGGCAGGGAATCGATCTCGATTCGGAGTCGCGACGCCGCTTCGTCAATAAGATCGATAGCCTTGTCCGGCAGGAAACGATCTGTGATGTAGCGATTAGAAAGTGTGGCTGCGGCAACGATTGCCGAGTCTTTAATGCGAACGCCGTGATGGACCTCGTACCGTTCTTTTAATCCACGCAGGATTGCGATCGTGTCTTCGACCGTCGGCTCACCGACATAGATCTGTTGAAAGCGACGTTCGAGAGCAGCGTCCTTTTCGATGTACTTCTTGTATTCGTTGAGTGTCGTCGCGCCAACGCACCTGAGTTCACCACGAGCCAGTGCAGGCTTCAACATGTTGGAGGCATCGATAGCACCTTCGGCAGCGCCCGCGCCCACGAGTGTGTGAAGTTCGTCAATAAAAAGGATGATTTGGCCTTGCGCGTTCTCGATCTCTTTTAATACGGCTTTGAGTCGATCTTCAAACTCTCCACGGTATTTGGCGCCGGCAAGCATCGACCCTAGATCGAGTCCCACAAGACGCTTGTTGCGCAGGGTCTCCGGCACGTCGCCCGAAACAATTCGTTGAGCTAACCCTTCAACAATTGCAGTCTTACCGACTCCTGGTTCACCGATTAGCACCGGATTGTTTTTCGTTCTCCGCGAGAGAACTTGAATGGTGCGGCGAATCTCATCGTCGCGTCCGATGACCGGGTCCAGTTTTCCTTTTCGCGCCAGCTCTGTTAGATCGCGCGCATATTTTGAAAGCGCCTGATAGTTCTGTTCGGCATTCTGATCCGTGATCCGCGAGCCACCGCGCATCTGCTCGATTACTTTGAACAGATCTTCTCTGACGACCCCATGTTGCCGAAGGATCTTTCCCGCGTCGCCGTCCTTTTCTTCAACGATAGCAAGCAGCAGATGCTCGGTCGAAATAAACTCGTCCTGCATCTGATCCGCCTGCTTTTGTGACGCCGTGAATATCTGACTCAACCGCGGACTGAAGTATTGTTGACCGCCCTGAACGCGCGGGAAACGAGCCACCGCGGCTTGAGTGTCATTGAGCACAACGGCAACGTTCGCTCCCAGTTTTCCGAGAACTGGTCTGACGATACCCTCGGGTTGTTCGAGCATCACGACGAGCAAATGCTCAGGCTCAACCTGTTGATGTTGATTCCTCTCGGCAAGCTCTATCGCGGATTGAATTGCTTCCTGCCCACGCAGGGTAAACTTATCTAAACGCATCGTAATAAAACCTAAAAACTATTCCGTCCAAAAGAATCGAACGGGCTCGAAATTCGTATCCCAAACTACGACGAGCCCGCTCGCGTTTTACCGATCCATCAAAGCCTCTATCGCCCACCAGTTGCTTCTTTTGCTTTTCCGGTTTCGGCTGTTGTTTCGATTGTCTTGGTCGAGGCTCCGGCTTCAGTTCCGGTAACCTGGATTCGTCGGGCTTTGGTCTCCTCGCGTTTTGGCAACGTCACGCGCAACACACCGTTGTTGTATTCAGCGGTTGCTCCCTCAGCGGAAACTGTTTGAGGTAAAGTGAAAGAACGTGTAAAGGCGCCATACGAGCGTTCGACTCGATGGTAGTTGTCAGTCTCGTCCGTCTTCTCAAACTTTCGCTCACCGCGCAGGGTAATGACATTGTTCTCGATCGAGAGATCGAAGTCTTCCTGTTTCATTCCAGGTAGTTCGGCCTCAAGGACAATCTGATCCTTGTTCTCATAGATGTCGACGCTGGGCGCCCATGCGCCACGGCCAATGCCTTCATCATCAAAGGCACGGGTCAGGTTGGTAGAGAACAAGCGATTCACTTCTTCTTGCAAGCTCCGCAGGTCGCGGAACGGGTCATATCGAACAACAGTCATGACTCTCCTCCCTATGTTCCTTGTTGTCAGTCTCAGCCCCGATTTTCTTCTATTAGATACCTAGCTGAGCGTGGCGTCATAATAAAGGTTGAGTGCAGAGCTGTCAAGTCTAGATTAAGAGCCTCAAAAGTCCATTTGCGAGGCCGCGAAAAAGCACAAAATGCGCCTTAAAAATCGAAGCTTAGACCGGATCAAACAGACCCATTTAGCGCTTTCTGCGCCCTTTTGTGGTTGCAAAGCTAAACTTTTTGAGGCAAAGCGGGGTGGCACGGGCGAGGAGGGCCGCCTTGGAAGTGGCACCCTTACAGTGGCTCTTTGGGTCCTTATTTACTATGTGGGGCGGTTATTGGTGCAGGCCAAAAAATCGCTTGATTGCTGAGAGGATGCCTGCCTTGGAGTCGGAGCCGGTGGCGGGAGAGTCTGTTTGTGAGGCAAGGCCCTGGCGTCGTTCGGCCATGATGAAACTCAACGACTCGACCAGGTTCGGGTTTGTATCAAACACCCTCTTCATGGCGGCATGGCCGATTTCCAATACTTCGGTCTCCTCCAGCGCGAGAACGTTGGCCGTTCTTGGCTCTCCCGTAAACAATGCCATCTCTCCAAAGAAGTCGCCTTCATTGAGAGTTGCGACCGTCCTCGCGCGGCCGTTTTCACTAACCTGAACTCGAACCCTTCCTTTATGGACGACGAACATCGAGGAACCTGGATCACCCGCGCGGATCACCGTTTCACTCGGTGCGAAGACATGACTGACTGCTGCCTGGGCAAGCAAGGTGATTTCGTCTGCCGATAACGGTGCGAAGATATCGACCGCGGAAAGTCTCTCAGCGATAGCGCCGCCATCGCCATCTCTCACTCCCTGGCTGGTGCGACGCTCAACGTAAAGCGTGCGTGTCGGGTAGGCGAAGTTCAATCCGGCGCGACGGAACGCATACCAAATCCTCTGCCGTATGAGTGCGTCGGTATCGTTGTATTTGGCGTAATCATCGAGCCAATATTTCACTTCGTAGTCGACGCCGTGGTCGCCCAGATTCCTGATCCTGACTATAGGAGCGACCTTCTCCGAAACGTTGTCAGCCTCACGCACGGCCTCGCGCACGACGTGGATCGTTTTCGCGGGCGAGTCGGTGTAGAGGGTGTTAAAGAGCACTTGCCGCGCGTTCAGGTTTCCGCGTGGAAAAACCTCGATCGGCTCTCTGGCTGCGTTGCTGTTGGCTATAAGGACAACGTGATTTGTGAACGTTCGTATCTTGATAGCTCTCCAACTAATCTCTTCAACCACGCCGGTATGTCGTTGAGCACCCACTGTTATCACGTCGCCAACCTGAAATGGCCGATCGGCCTGTAATGAGATTCCCGCGAAGAAGTTTCCCAGAGTGTCCTGTAGCGCAAGTCCGAGGATGACGCCGAAGATTGCTGACGTCGTCAAGAGCGCCCCAAGGTTCACTTTCGGAAACAAGAGAGTGAAGGCGATTAGAAAGAGAATCGTAAAAACGACTATCGTGAAGATGTTGCGGAGGAGCGTGGGTGCATCTATCCGTTTTAGCCGAAATGCCAGGCCAAAAAAGAGAGCGTTGAGAGCGCGAACAAACAGGTAGCCTACTATTCCTACCAGAATTAACTTCACTGCATTGACGATGGTCTCGGCGGAAGGGGAAGGACTCGCGCCCATTCGGCTCTCGAGCAACGCCTTGACGTCATCGGCAAGTGACCAAAACAAATAGGTGGCCAGCAAAGCTATTGCTGACGCCGCAAGGAAGAGAATGGTCTTGTTAGTGAAACGAGGACGACTCACCGGGCACTTATGTCCTGGGCTAAAGAAGATCGATTAAGAGCTAATCTTTTATCACCAAATCGAGCCACAAAAAAGCAGAAAGAGCACAAATGATGGAAAGTCGAGTCTTACTACATCGCTCTCAGAAGCGCATGAGGCTGGGAAAGAGACTAATCGATATGAAAAGCACTGACAGAATTGTAACGACGATCGCCGTCAACCACGCAGCGATATTGTAGAGCGGTCCATTGACATGACTGCCCATCAGTTCGCGATTATTCACCAGCCGCAAGATTGCAAAGAGAACGATTGGAAGTAAGAGTCCATTGATCACCTGCGTTACCAGCAACACTCGTATCAACGGAAGGTTTGGAACAATGGCGATCGCCGCGCCGACAGCTACGAGAAAAGTAAACGTGCCCAGGAAGGTGGGCGCTTCTCTGAAGCTTCGTGAAACACCTTTCTCAAACCCCAGCGCCTCGCTTATCGAGTAAGCTGTGGCCAGCGGCAGAACTCCAGCGGCAAGCATCGAAGCCCCAAACAGTCCCAAACCAAAGAGTGTTTCAGCGTACCTCCCGGCCAAAGGCCGCAAGGCGTTGGCCGCGTCGGCTGCAGTTGAAATTTGGATACCCGCCTTATGCAACGTTGCCGCGGTCGATACGATAATGAAAAACACAATGAGAATCGCAAAAACGGTGCCGACCCATACATCAGTTTTGGTTTTTGAATAGTCGTCTGCCGTGACTCCTTTTTCCACTACCGATGATTGAACATAAACCTGCATGTAAGGTGAGATCGTGGTGCCGATAACCGCAACAAACGTGAAAAGAAACGCATGCTCCAGTTTGAACTCGGGTTTCACCAGACCGAGCGCCACCGCAGTCCAATCGGGTCGAGAAAGAAATGCGGAAACAATGTAACCAAGGAAGACGAGCGACATTAGCAGGAAGGCTCTTTCCACTCTCTTGTAAGAGCCTTTCACCACAAGCGACCAGATTATGAACGCCGCCAGCGGCACGGAGACGTAACGCGAAACTCCAAAGAGCTCAGTTGCCGCCGCTATGCCAACGAACTCGGAAACAGTCACACCCGCATTGGCGACTAACAAGGCGAGCATGATTAGAGCTGTCCAACGTACTCCGAAACGTTCTCGGATTAGATCGGCAAGACCCTTCCCGGTTACCGCACCCATGCGAGCGCACATTTCCTGAACAATGCCGAGACTGATTGTGATTGGGATAAGGATCCAGAGAAGGGAATAACCAAAGTCTGCTCCGACTGAAGCGAAGGTGGCGATTCCGCCGGCATCATTGCCGGCGTTTGCGGTAATCATTCCGGGGCCGAGGATCGCCACGTAAGCGAGCAGACGCTTCCGGCGCGCGACTGTTCGGCGCAAACGCAGGCTGACAGCCCGCACCGCTGCTCGTGGTTCTGCCACTTGGAGGTTCTCCGTCCTTCATAGGGCCGCAAAAAAGCACAAAAGCCGTAAGGCCACAAGAGAGCACAAAAAACACAAATGATTAGACCCAGGGCTTAGGTACAGCAAGACAACCTGATCTCTCTTTTTGTGTTCTTTGTGCCCCTTTGTGACTTCATCCGAATAACCGCGGTAGACGTTGTCGCCAGTCTCTTGGCAAAAGGATTTCCATCGCATCGTCTACAGTTATGATCCCGAGTATATCTCCGGATTCGTCGACAACAGGAAGCGCCAGTAGATTGTATTCAGCTATTCTCTGGGCCACCTCTTTTGCAGACTCTTCCGGATCTGCTTGTTGAAATTCGGTGCGCATCACGTCCTCGAGCGGCATCGACGGATCGGCGAGTATCAAACTCCGCAACCCAATAACGCCTAACAACTTCCATGAGTCCTCTGCTTCGACGACGTAGAGGTAGTAGATCATGTTTGGCGTTTCGGCCATCTCGCGCAGTCTTGCGAGTGCCTCGCCGACGGTGAGTGCGCGTGGCAGCGTTACAAACTCTGTTGTCATCAATCCGCCGGCCGTATCGTCTTCATAAGGAAGCAACTCGGCGACGTCGGCTTGCTCGTCGTGTTCCATCAGGCCGAGTAACTCTTCGGCTTTCTCTTCCGGAAGATCGCCGAGCACGTCGGCCGCTTCGTCAGGCGACATCCATTCGAGAATATCGGCGGCGCGCTCCTGGTCCATGTCGCCGAGTATTCTCGCTTGTGTCTCGGCGGGCATTTCCTCGAGTGTCTCTGCCGCGGTTTCATCGTCAAGAGATTCGACGACTTCTGATCCGTGATGGTATGAAAGCGCTTCCGCGAGACGCGCGATCTCGACGGGATGAAGGCGAGCAAGCTTATCGCTCGAGGATTTCAACTGAACCGTGGCGGCATCTGTTGCGAGATATCCCACGTCGGCCCAATCGAGTACTTCTACCGGTCTCCTTGTGCCTGCAAATCCAGAAGGCGCGAGTCGTCTCCAGAGTCCCTGGAGACTTACGTCAGCGCCGGTCACGCGCCAGTCTCCAGCGGCTTCGATGATCTGCACGTCGTTGACACGGACCACTCGCTTGCCATCAACGTCGATCAGTTGTTTGTCAAGCACGTCGCGAGCAAGCAGAACTTCGGTATCGCGACGCACGAAAGGTCGCAAGTCGAGAATGTCTGAGTTCAAGCGCACACCATGTTGATTCAGTTCAGTGATGCGCCATCTTGAGAGGAAGAAATCACGTCGGCGATAACGCGCAACGAGACCGGTCACCGGAGGGTGATCGTCGGCGCCGAGACGCACGATCACGTCCTTCACAGTGGCTACACGTTCGCCTTCCAGGTCGCGTATCGGCCGACCTAACACCTGTGATAGATAAAGCATTCGCTATAGTTAATTCTCCGACCATCTCTCGTGTCAACCGCATCGTTATGTAGGGGCGGCACTCCGTGGCCGCCTCTCTTGGGTCTCACTAAAAACAGGGACACCCTCCGAGCGCACAAGAGGGGTGGCCACGGAGTGCCACCCCTACAAAAACTCTTCCTGATCGTTGATTCAGCTTCGGTTGAAATATTTTTTCGCCAATTCAAGCGCCGCGTCACGGCGGGAGTAAAGATCGGCCCTTCGTAGTGGAGATATTTCATCCGGCTTGATGCCCAGTCCCTCGAGTCTGACACCGGCTGCCGTCCGATAGTCAAACTCGCTTACATCCAAAACGCCGCCGTCGGGCAGCGCGTGCCTGTTTCTAATTGCTAAAACGCAACCACAGGTCTCGGTGCCAATTACGCGCCCGCGACGTTTATTTTGCAGAGCCGCCACTAAAATCTCTGCTGCGCTTGAAGTGTTTTCACTTGTAAGAATAACCAGCGGAAGTTTGATTGGTGACAATCCATGGATGCGCCACAGGCGTTTCGAAAAGGTTTGTAGTTCAAATGAGGCTCCGGAACGATCTGCAAACCTTCCCAGATTGATCCCATCTTCGAAAAAGAGCGACGCTACATCAGCCATCGCCTCCGCATCGCCGCCGCCATTCGACCGCAAATCGAGAACAATACCTTCCGCGCCTTCCAACACCTCCGGAAGCGATTTTGAGAAATCCAGCGCGACACTTTGAGTAAAAGCGTCGATCCTGAGAAGTGCTATTTTCCCTTTTCGCTGGTTACTGAATCCTAAAAGCCTTTGGTTCCAGTAACGTTGCAACACTGCTGACTTCTGCTTTCCGTTGCGATTGGACCAGGTCACCTTTACAAAACTGCCTGCCGGCCCTTCAAAAAGCGCTGCTATAGTTCGATATCTTGCGTCACTATCATGAGTTAAACCTGAAGTCGCCAATCTTTGACTCACGAAGTCAGCGACGGGAAGATCGTCGATACTTACGATTACGTCTCCTTGTCGAATGTCGGTTCGCGCTGCAGCAGAACCCGGTTCGATCTGTATTACCGTCGGAACGCCCTCGACTACACGCGTTGTGAGGCCCACAGTTACGAAACGAGGCTTCCACCAGTCAAACTTTTCATCAGGTGAATAGACTCGTGTGTGAGCGTCTTTCAGCGAGGCGATCATCTGGCGCAGGACATCGTAAAACTCGTGAGTGCCGCTGGCCCGCGCAGCCACGGAACGGAATGCACTGCGTTTCGTTTGCCAGTCGATCCCGTGAAATTTCGGATCGTAGTAACGCTCCCGGATCGTTTCCCAAACGTCATCAAAGACTGCGAGCCGGCCTTCGAGTGTTGCAGTCGAAACTAGCGATGGGTCGTCACGAGAGGCTCGTGAAATACCAATCGTGAACTGAGAAATGCAGAGAGCACATAGTGCAAGGTACAAAGCACCAAGCACCTGCTTGGACCGTGCTCCTGAGTTTGTTCGGTTCCTTCCCATTTCTACCTCGGTGGTTTCCGAAAGTTGTAGCGCAGCATTACGCGCATCGGTACTGGCGTTCCGTTCTTCATTGCCGGGAAGAAATGCAATTGACGAACAGTCGCAACGGTTGTCTCATCTAAACCGAAGCCGGCCCAACGAACAACTTGTACGTCGCCTACTTCGCCATCGGTTCCAATATCAACTACGACATCTACCGTAGCTTCGGCATCCGCTCGAGCCGCGGTGTCCGGATATGCAGGTCGCAATCGACGATAAGGCCGGGGCAGCCGGATACCCTGAACCTCGGCTGTCTTTTCGTCTTCCGGTGCTTCCTCGATCACAGCTTCAGCGATGGTGGTCGGGATTGTTCGTTTAATGCGCTCATCAGAGTGAGCTTGACGAACAACCTCGATCAAGCGGTTCCTCAAATCGTCGCCGGAGAGATATTGTGACAGTCGAGCCTCCGCGCTGGTTGCCTCGTTGTTTTCAAAACTCGCCC
>Ga0268386_10000962_pt1 | contig 19301 bp, 17 predicted proteins | sample RVTome_15_FD_200260 | JGI IMG/M metagenome (GOLD analysis project Ga0268386, IMG submission 200260) | Soil microbial communities from uranium-contaminated site in the Upper Colorado River Basin, Wyoming, United States - RVT150D86... ...
GCTCGTGATGTACATGCCACTCGAACAGCTGCGACCGCAAAGGTCCCGTCGCCTCATCGTTCGGGTCAGCGGGGATCCTGCCGGCGTGGTCCGTGATGCCATTCGGATCGTCAAGGAGATGGATCCTGCGGTTACGGCTCCGGCGCTGTACACGATCGACGATCAGTTGAAGCGCCAGCTCGGGCCGCAACAGTTCGGTGCGGCGGTGATGGGCGCGCTCGGCATCATCGCCGCAATCTTGACGCTGCTCGGCACCTACGTCCTCGCCGAGTCGATGACCGTGATCCGGCGGCGCGAGATGGGCATCCGCGCCGCGCTCGGCGCGACGCGGCGTCAGCTCGGATCGAGCGTGCTGCGCGAGTCGGCCATGCTCGTCGGCCTCGGCCTCGCGGTCGGACTCGGGCTCGCGTGGCTGGGCGCCAGCACGATTCGTGCGTTCCTCTTCCAGGTGCAGCCGCTCGACATCACGACGCTCGCCACGGTGGCGGCGATGATCCTGGTGCTGGCGCTGGCGGTGAGCTTGCGGCCGGCGATCAACGCGACGCGCGTGGATCTCGCGAAGCTGTTGAAGGACGCCTGAATCGTGCGGCTGGCGGCCGCGCATCGATCACCGGACCGCGAACACGACGTCGCGACGAGTGGTGGTCCGGTCGAGCTGAGCTTCAATCGCGAGCCGGTACGCCCCGGGCGGTAGCGGCGCGAGCGGCAAGGTAAACAGATACTCGACCGAACGCGAGGCCTCGAATCGCGCCGGGTCGAGGACCTCGATCGATTCAACCGCGGTCGTGTCGTCCGGAGCACGACGCGGGCGATCACGCGCACCGGAGCCAGGGGGCGCGTGCCTCCTTGATAGATCCGGACTGATGCGATGATCCGCTCGTCGCTCCGAAACTCGCGCCGCAAGGTGGGGACGAGCGACGTGGTCAGATCGGCGATCACGTCGAGGGGAACGGTCGGGACATCGGGCTCTGGGCCGCCGACGAGCACACCCGACATCGATAGACGCTGCCGCGAGTAGTCCGGCACCTCGACGTCCGAGAACACGCTGCCGTCCACACCCAGGCCGGCGGCCCGGGCCGCGACACGCACCTGATATCGGCCAGGACGGATCTCGGTCCGCGAGAGAATCTGCACGGCAGCCGGGGCGTTCGGACGGATGGTGAACCGGGCCTCGCGCCGCGTGGTCGCATGCACACGCCCCTCGACGTCGAGCGCACGCATCTCGACATCGAGCGCCTCGCTGCGCGCGCCGGCCGACGCCGGCAGATCGACCCCGACCAGCCATGCGACTGAAGGCGTGCCGCTGCCAGGCGCCGCGAACGGGATCACCGACACGCCCATCGAGAGATCAGTGCGGGGAAGCAGCTCGGCGAGCCGAGCCGCGGCGCCGGCCGGCTCCACCGGCGGATCCGCGACGGCGAAGTAGCCGCTGCGCGCGCGGACCTGCACGCCAGGACGGCCGACCTGGACCGTCAGCCGCCGGAATCGCCCGTCCATCGGCCCGCCGGGCCGGAACCCGAGCAGGTAGTACGCATCGTTCTCGGCGAGCAGCGGCGCGACCCGGCGCTCCGGGTTGTTCGTGTTGATCACCGCGCGCCCTCCGGTCTCGTTCGAGATGATCTGCAGGAAATCGCGGAAGTGCCGGCCAGGGTCGATGTCGCGGCCGGAGGCCGGCGCGGCGAGTCCGCTCGGATCGACCGCATAGATGTTGACGTTGGCGCGCTCGGCCGCGAGCAGGATTCCCTGCATTCGATAGTAGAGATCGGACATCTTGCCTTGGGCGTCTCCTCCGCCGAACGTGACGAGCATCGGCTGCAGGAGGTCGGGATCGAACGGCACACCGCGGCTCACCAGGAACACGATTTTGCGCCGGTTGGAGACGCGAGCCAGTTGATCGATGACCAGCCGCAACCCGATCACCAGCCGATCGGGACTGGACGACCACTTCAGCCGGTCAACGGCGGCGTGCAGCCGGCCGCGGTCAGTCGTCAGGTCCTGCGCCTGATTGTCGAGTCCTGCCAGCACGATGGCAGTGAGATCCGACGGGCCGAGCCGATCGACGATCGCGTGCCCAATCTGCTTCGCTGTTCGCAGGCCCACCAGGTCGAGCGCGAACGCGTCGAGATAGATGACCACGAGCCGCTGGTCCTCCAGGTGGTTGCTCTGGACATCCAGAGGGACCTTGGGGAACGACGTCGCGGCTGTGCCGGCCGCAGCCGTCAGGTCAACCGACGCGAACGCCACGATGGGCCGCGGCGCGCCGTCTTCGAGAATCCTGAAATCGTCCGCCGACAGGTTGCGGACCGGCAGGCCGTCGCCATCGATCACCGACACGTCGAGCTGGATCAGATCGGTCCGCGCACGAAACGCCTGCTGCTGCCCCGCGACTGCCGGCGCCCACGTGATCCAGGCGGCGACGATCAACACTCCCAACTGGCATACGGCGGGCCAACCAATGATCCGGTGCGGCGACTCTGTCATGCGGCTATCGGATCGAAAACCCCAACGTAATCAAGGCGGTCCGATCGTGCATGGAGAAATTGAGGAGTCTCGACACAGCCGTCTGGCTCTTCAGCCCATGGAGATACTGGACATCCATCCTGAGCCGACCGAGATCGATGGATGCGCCGCCAACGAGCGACATGCTCATGAACGACGTGTCGGACGTGACGTCCTGCGTACCGGAGTCAGACCGGTCGAGCACGCCGTGAAGGCGGAAGCCCGGCGCCATTCCACCGATCAGCGCGCTTTGAACTTTGCCGCCCGAGAACAGGCGCATTGTGCCGCTGACGGGGATTGCCAGCCTCCAGAAGTCGAAGTGCGTTGACCGATCGCGCGTCTGCCGGTTCGTGCCACCCATGCGCAACACTGTCACGTCCAAGCGCACGCCGAAGCGATCCGTCAGCCACCGATCCAAGAACATGCCGGCCGTCAGCGCGCGCCGCCAAGTGAAATCGTCAAAGGGATTGGCGGATTTCAGAGTGGTCTGCGAGACGCCCGCCCGAATGCCCAGGCGCACGGACCGACGCGCCGATTCGCTGCTCTCGCGTTGCTGCGCCGCCGCAGGAGTGGCGACGGCAAGAGACACAACGGCCAGCGCACACACGACAGGCTGCCCCTTTCGCACCACCATGGACCGAAACGAGGCGGTCAGCCACCGCATGAATCACACTCCGCAATAGGGGCGGGCGTACTGGCGACGACAGGATACCTCGGGCGGGCCGTTGCCGAACGACGCATGACGATCGGCGGCGATGCTAATATGCTTTTGTGCGCACCACCATCGAGCTGCCGGCTGACCTCCTGCGTGCCGCCAAGTCGCGATCCGCCGAGCGCGGTGAATCCCTCAAGTCGCTGTTGACCCGCGCGCTGGCCGCCGAGCTGCAGGTCCAGTCGATGCCGCCGGGCGCGAAGAGCCGCGTCAGACTGCCGCTCTTCGGGAGGACGGGCGCGCCGGTGCGCCTCGCGAACGCGGACCTGGAACGCGCCCTGGCGGACGCCGACACCCGCGCGGTACCCACGACACGCACTACGCGCCGCCGCGTCCGGAAGCGGCGGTGAAGCTGCCCGACGTCAACGTCTGGCTGGCGGCCGCCTGGGCGCGGCACGGCCATCATCCAATCGCGAAGAAATGGATGGACGCCGAGGCGGACGACCTGCTGTTCTGTCGCGTCACGGAACTCGCGTTCCTGCGGCTGGTGACGAACCGCGCCGTCACCGGCGAGGACGCGTTGACCAGGCGCCAGGCATGGGACCTTCTGCTGGCGCTGCAGGCCGATCCGCGGATCGGGTTGGCGCACGAGCCGCGCGGGCTGGCGCCGCTCTGGATCGCCTTCTCGAAACGAGACGATCGCAGTCATCTGCTGTGGACCGATGACTACCTCGCCGCCTTCGCGCAGGCGGCCGACGCCGAACTGGTCACGCTGGATTCCGGACTGCGTTCACGATATCCGTCCGTGCGCGTGACGAACCTTCGCTGACGCCAGCGTCGGAAATCATCCAGTGCTGGTTCGCGTGCTAGCATGACGCCAATGGCCATCCAGGTGGTGACGACCACGCCCGGAGATCACGTGCCCACCGCTGATCAACGGGTGGTGACGCACGGCGTTCCGTGGGCGCACTACGAGGCGCACCTCGCGCTCCGCGGCGAACATCCCGTTCCCCGCATCGCCTACCTCGAAGGAGCGATGGAGCTGATGAGCCCATCGAAAGAACACGAGCGCATCAAGTCGTACCTGGGGCGCCTGATTGAGGCCTATGCCTTCGAGCGTGGAATCGACCTGTCCCCCTACGGCGCGTGGACGCTGAAGAACCCTCAGACGGAAAGCGGGCTCGAGCCTGACGAATGCTATCTGGTCGGCGATCAGCATCGCGACGTGCCCGACCTGGCGATCGAAGTCGCCTGGACGAGCGGCGGCATCGACAAGCTCGAGATCTACCGGCGGCTTGGTGTGAAAGAAGTCTGGGTCTGGAAGGCGTCGCGCATCGAGGTGAACGCGCTCCGAGCCGGACGTTACGAGATCGCGACACGCAACGTGCTGTTCCCGGATCTCGATGTCCACGGCCTGTCGTCGTATCTGGAGTATCCGACCGTAACCCGCGCCGTCGCTGCCTTCCGCGACACCCTGAGCTGACTACGGCTCCGCCTTCAACTCACCGACACGTCGAGCTGGATCAGATCGGTCCGCGCCCGAAACGTCTGCTGTGACTGTCCCGCTGCACCCTGAAACAGGCACGTCACCCACACGGCGCAAGCGATCAGCGGGCTGAATCGACAGATGGGTTGGCCAACCGATGACCCACGCCGCGGACTGCTGACTGCTGTCGCCGGAATCACGAGAGCATCGTACGTGCACGCTGATCTTGCCCGTCACCAAGCCCGGCTCGCGGGGCCCGATCAGAATCGCCTGAACAGGCCGAACGTGATGGTGGTCTGGACGCGGCGGCCGCTGGCGGCAAATGTCTCGACGTCATCGAGTGATCCGGAGAGCGTCGAGCGCAAGGCGCCCGGGTCGGTGCTGAAGGAGATGAACCGGACCACCTCGCCGACCAGGAAGCCGGTCGGCGAGCCAGCCGTCGTCACCGGCGTCGCGTCCACCGAGACCGAGCGCGAGTCCTTCACGACGAGCGCTCGGACGTCGGCGCGGAGGCCCCACCCGCCGCGATCGATGCGAACGCCGCCGCCGAACACCGGCGCGAATGACGCCTCGCCGGGCCGGTAGCGGACGACGACCGTGTCCGTCTGCGTGATCGGAAAGACGTCGCGTCCGGTGAAGCTGTACTGACCGATCAGCGTTGCCACCGCGGCGCTCCCGCGGTACGCGACCACGCCTCCACCGGCCGTCAGGTACGGGCGAACCATCCCACCCGAGCCCAGGTTGAGGTTCAACGTTCCGGTTGTCACCACCTGGCCGCCGCCCTCGTCGCTCACCGTCAGCGAGGCAGATGCCGAGGGGGCGACGAAGGCGGACGGCTCCCGCGCGAACAGCGCGGCAAGTGCCACGGGAAACGCCTGTTCCCCTTGACGTAGCGGCGAGAGTGCGTCCCCCGGTGAGTTGCAGAGCGCCCGGCAGGTACTCGAACGAAAACTCGGCGGCGAGCGAAGGCGACAGATGGCGGGCAATTCGTACTCCGATCGAGGCGCCGCGCCCCCAGTCGGCGCCGACACTGGAGAGGGCGGCGTCGATCGCCTGCATGCGCTCGGCGCCGATGCCCGTGTTGAGAACGTCAGGCGCAATCCCGATGAACCACGACGGCAGGATGAGTGAGCTTCTCGGTGTGATCGGCAGCGGAAACGTGCCCTGGCGCGGCGGCAGGTCGCCGCTGCCGTTGCGTGGACTGGTACTGCCGCCGAAACCTCCATGCACCTCGATCTCCCAGCGCCGCGCATCTGTCGCGGCGCTGGTCTGCTGCGCGAAGATGGCGGCGGGGAAGAGCGCGAGCGCCCACGACGAGACGACCAGACGGACGAGGACGTTCGATCTGGTTGGACTCATTGGATTCACTGAATCTCGAAACGCACGTCACGGCGCGCGCGGTGACGTCCGATGGACACTTCGATCGTCAGCAGATGCGGACCGGCGGCGAGACTCGCCGCCTGAATTTCGTACTGGAAATCGTGGCTGCGCGACGCGGCGAACCGTCCGGCCGACAGCGTGGCCGGCATGTCGGCAACGAGGCGATCGTGGCCGTCGACGACGCGGGCGGCGAGCGAAACGGCCGCGGGCGCGCTGCTCCCGCCCTGATACACGCGCACGTACGCCGTCACGCCGTCGCTCCGTGTGAACGTCCGCTGCGTCGTCGGCACGAACGGCAGCAAATCCGCGATCACAGGAGCGTTCCCCGCGATCCGCGCGGGCGTGACGCCGATGGCGACGCCCGACAACGACACAGGCTCGCGTGCGAAGTCCGGTACGTCGAGATAGCCATAGACGCTGCCGCTCTCGGCCCAGGCCTCGCTCGCGGCGCTGGCGCGCAGCTCGTAGCGGCCTGGTCGCAGATCGAGTCGGCCCAGCACCTCATAGCCGACCTCGCCTGACAGGCTCTGATCGGGAGCCACCTTCACGGCCAGCCGGGTCGAGCCGCGATCGTCGCCTTCGGGCGTGAACGCGCGCAGCAGCAGATCGACTGCGTCGCCGGCTATTGGTGTATCGCCCCTGGCCGCGGGCGCGCGCAGACCAACGGTCAGGATCACCGCGGCTTCGCTGCGGCCAGGAACTGCGATCGGTAGGGTGATCAGTTCGAGCGGCAGATCGGTCTTTGGCACCAGTCCCGCCAAGGCGGTGTCGGTGTTCGGCGGCGCACCCATGCGGGCGGCCAGTTCGGGCGGCGGCGGCGCGTAGTAGCCGCGCCGCGCGTTCACGGTCACGCCGGACCGGTTCACGCGGACCTGCAGGCGCCGGAACCGGCCATCCGCACGCGGATTCGGCGAACGATATCCGAGCAGATAGAACGATCCCGTCTCACGGAAGATCTGGCCGATCCGCGACGTGAACTCGTTGGTGTTGATGAAGGCGCGACCGCCGGTGTTGTCGGCGATGCTCTGCAGGAAGTCCCGATAGAAGGTCGGCGACCGCTCGATCTGCTCGATGATGAAGGTCTCCGGCCGCCGGTTGCGCCGCAGCATGTAGCCACGAATACCGTCGAGGCCGCCGGGATCGACAGTGTAGATGTTCACACCGCTTCGCTGCGCCCGCGTCAGCATCTGTCGTGCGAGCCAGTTGAGGTACGGATGATCAGTCCTCGAGACGTCAGGTGTGTCGATGAGAAGCGGGATACCAGTGCTGATATAGACCACTGCCTTCCGGCGTTCCGGGATGGCTGCGAGGCTCTCGACTGCGCGAAACAACGTGTGCATCGCGTCGAGGAAAAATGGCTGAGGGGACCGCTCGCCTCCTGGCACCGGTTCGTATCCACCGGACTCGAAGGCGTCGATCGAAGCCAGCAGCCGAGCGCGGTCGCGTGTGAAGTTCTGAGTCCGCCTATTGTCACGCGTGAACACCACGGCCGCGAGATCCTTCGGCCCGAGCCGATCCACGACATCACGCGCGATCTGCCTGGCGCTCGACGTCATCTGCACGTCGAACGGGATCATCGCGTCATCCATGAGGATGACGACCAGGCGGCGCTCCGAGATTTCCTCGTTGCGCGCGAGATCGGGCGCAACGTCGCGCATCCATGTGGCCGGCGGTACCGGCGGTTCCGGCAGATCGATGTGCCGGAAGTACTCGACGGCCTGCGGCCTGCCGTCCTCGACGATCGTGAAATCGGAGGCCGTCAGGTCGCGGACGGGCTGTCGGGCGCGATCGAGCACCGACACGTCGACCACCACGACGTCGGCCCGGGACAGGAAGCGCTGGAAGTCACCCGGTTGCTGCGCCGCGCTGGCGGGCGCGACCGCCTGCCACGCGACTGTCGCGGCGCACACCCCGGCGAGACTGGCTGAAGCCAAGCGGACGGAGAAGGACATTGCCACACTCCGGGCAGGGACGGGCGTCGGCTGGCATCGGGACTATACATCCGAAGTCGCGTCACGGTACCGCCGGAGGGACGGCTAGTCGCCGAAACCGCTCGGCGAACTCACGGCGGCAGACCCTATGGTTGCGATGAAGGTCGGGAACTCCGCACCAGGCGGTCGATCAAGTCGCAGCGAAAACGGTCGAGGGCCGCCGCGTGCTGCGCATCCCAGCCGAGCGCCAGCGCCAGCGGGCGCGGATCGAAGGACTCGAGCACCCACGCCAGCGTCAGCGGCGAGAATCCGCCGTCCTTGATGGGCGCGTCGCGCAGCGCGGCGTCCAGGTCGAGTCCCGCCTCGAGCAACGCCTGCACGTCCACCAGATCGCGAAGCTCTCGCCGGCCCAGCAACGCCGTCAGCTTCGCGACCAGGATCTCGTGCATCGAATCGACGGCGATCTCGACGCCCGGCTCGATCGTCGTCTGTCGAGGTGGTTCCAGGGCCGCGAATGGCTCAGCGTTCTTGCCCGGGGCATCGCCGAACCTGACGAGCATCGGGGCCAGCAGGTCGGGGTCGAACGGCACGCCGCGGCTCACGAGGAAGACCACCTTGCGCCGGTCGGCGGCGCGCGCGAGCTGGTCGATGACCAGGCGCAACCCGATGACAAGTCGACTCGACGACCACGTCAACCAGTCCACAGCCGCGTGAAGCCGGCCGCGGTCGGTCGTCAGGTCCTGCGCCTGATCGTCGAGTCCGGCCAGCACGACCGCGGTGAGATCCGACGGGCCGAGCCAGTCGACGATGGCGTGCCCGAGCTGCTTTGCGGTGCGCAGACCCACCAGGTCGAGCGCGAAAGCATCGAGATACAAGACGACGAGCCGCTGGTCGTTGAGGTTGTTGCTCTGGACGTCCAGCGGGACCTTCGGGAACGAGGCCGCCGGCTTCGCCGCCTGCGCGGCGAGGTCGACCGCCGCGAATGCCGCGATGGGCCGCGGCACGCCGTCTTCGAGAACCCGGAAGTCGTCCGCGATGAGGCCGCGCACGGGCCGGCCGTCGCGATCGACTACGGAGACGTCGAGCTGGATGAGATCGGTCCGCGCGCGGAACGTCTGCGACTGCGCCGCCGATCGGACGCGACGAGCAGCGCCGACGCGCCGATCAGCGCGCTGACCATCACCGCAAGAGCCGCTGGCCTCGAACGGCCTGCGGTACTCATGCCGGTCCCTCCCGGGGCTGTGACGGCGCGCGGGCGGCGCCAGGCTGCGGTTCACGTCAGAATCGGCGAAATACTCCAAACGTGATGCTCGTTTGTACCCGCCGGCCGTCGGCGCGAAATGTCTCGAAGTCATCCAACGAGCCGGAGAGCGACGACCGCAGCACGCTCGAATCGTTGCTGAAGGAGAGAAGCCGCACATCCCCCCCAATCACGAATCCGGCAGGCGAGCCGGGCGCCGTCGCCGGAGTCGCGTCCACCGTCACCGACCGGGAGTCCTTCACGACGAGCATCCGTACGTCGGCGCGCAGGCCCCAACTGCCCCGGCTCACCCGGACACCGCCGCCGAGCACCGGGGCGAACGAGGCATCGCCGGGCCGGTCCCGCACCACCACTGTGTCGCTCTGCGCAATGGGAAACATCCCGGACCCGGCGAAGCTGTACTGACCCACGAGCGTCGCAAGCGCCGTCGCGCCGCGGTACATGACCACTCCGCCGCCGGCCGCCAGATACGGCCGGACCGACGGGCTCGAGCCCACGTCGACGTTCAGCGTGCCCGCCGTGATGACCTGCCCGCCGCCCTCGTCGCTCAACGTCAGCGACGCGGACGCCGAGGGATTGACGAACGTCTCCGGCTCGCGGGCAAAGAGCGCCTCGAACGCCACCGGAAACGTCCGCTCCCCTTCACGCAGCGGGAACAGCGCGTCGTCGGTGATCGTCAGCGCGCCCGGCAGGTAGTCGAAGGAGAGTTCCGCCGCCAGCGTGGACGACAGGCGCCGAGCGATCCTCGCGCCGATAGCTCCGGCCCGGCCCCAGTCGGCGCCCAGCGTTGACAGGGCGGCGTCGATGGACTGCATCCGAGTGGCGCCGATTGCGTCGTTCAGAATGATCGGGCCGCCTTCCACGAACCAGGTTGGCACAATCGGCGCGGTCAGCGGCGGCGTCGGCAGCGGCAGCGTCCGCTGACGCGGCGGCAGATCGCCGCTGCCGCTCCGCGGGTTGCTGCTGACGCCGAACCCGCCGTGCACCTCGACCTCCCAGCGGCGCCAACCGCCCGCCGCGCCCGGCTGCTGCGCGGCAACTACGGACGGGAACACGGCGAACGCCGCAAACCATACGAGCAGATGAGAAACCAGCTTGCGCGTGTTCAAGGTCGTGGGCTTCCTCATGATGTCGAAGGGGCACCCTCTATGCGTTCCCTGGGCCGCGGCGAATGACTCACCGCAGAGTAAAGCGGACTTCGCGTTTCACCGACGGGCCACCCGAGCGCGCGGCCTCGAGGACGAGCAGATAGCGACCCGGCCCCAGCGCCGAAAGCGGGAGCGTGAAGACGTGATCGACCGGCCTCGCGGGCGCGAACTGATTCGCGTCGTATGGCTGCGGCGCCTCGAACATAACCGATCCGTTGGCGTCGTGGATGCGCGTGGTCAGCACGACCGACTGCGGCTTGTCCTTGCCCCCCTGCGTCATGCGCACGAGCGCGTCGACGCGCTCGCCGCGCCGGAAGGTTCGGGTCGTGGCTGGCACCAGCGGCAGAATGGCCGTCGCCGCCTCTCGCGGACCCGCCGGCGGCGCCGGCGACGGCTGCAGGACCACGCCTGACAGCGCGAGCGGCTCCCGTGCGAAGTCCCGCACGGTGACGCTCGCGAACAACGTCCCCCGGCGCTCGCGCTCCCGGACCTGCGCCACCACGCGGAGGTGATAGAACCCCGGCCGCAGATCGAGACGGCCGAGCAGCTCATAGCGGAGCGTCTCGGACCGGCTCGGACGCAGCACCAACCCGAGATCCGACGCCGTCGACCCCTGAAGACGGCCCGCATCGTTGAACGCGGCGAACTCGGCGCGCACCGTCTCCGTCGTCTCGCGGGCCGGCGCCGGCGCCTCGACGCCGAGCGCCAGCAGCACCGTCGACCGGCCATCGGCGAGCGGGAGCGGCACCGCCGATAGCGTCATCGGTACGGAAGCATCCGGGAGCACGCTGTCGAAGGCCGACGCCCGCCTGTCGGTCGCGCTCGAGCCGCGCATGAGGTCGGGCCGCGCGTAGTAGCCCGTCCGGGCGCGGATCTGCACGGACGGCCGGTTCACGCGCACCCGGACGCGCCGGAATCGGCCGTCCAGCGGACCCGTCGCGGGAAATCCAATCAGGTAGTACCCGCCGTTCTCCTCCAGCAGCTCGGGCACCCGCTGGTGCGGCTCGTTGTCGAGCACGACGGCGCGGCCGCCCGTTTCGTCGGCGAGGACCTGGAGGAACTCGCGCTGATGCCGGCCCGGATCGGGATCGTCTTTGGTCGGCGCGCGCAGGCCCAGCGGGTCGATCGTATAGATGTTCACGTTGGCGCGCTGAGCCGCGCGGAAGACGTCCTGCAGCTGATACAGAATCCTGGCGTGGACGCCTCGCTCCAGTTGGGTGTGGACATTGCCGGTCGGCACGAGCTTCGCCAGATCGAGCGGCTGTCCCGGGCTGATGTAGAAGACCGTCTTGCGACGCTGCGGGACGCGAGACAGATAATCGACGACGTTCTGGAGCGTCAGCAGCGGCCAGAATCCGTAGGTCCTGTCATAGCGATCCACGGCGGCATGGAGCCGCCCGCGATCGGGTGTGTAGTCCTGCGCCTTTGACTGATCGACCGTGTAAACGACCGCGGCGAGATCGTTGGGCGCGAGGTTGGCCACGATCTCATGGCCGATCCGCTTGACGGCATTCTGCGCCAGGTCGACGCTGTCGTCGAGCACGATGACGACGAGCCGCCGGTCTCCCACGTCGTTCGACTCGACGTCCGACGGGATCTTGTCGACCCAGGAAGACTCGGGCGTGACCGATCCGACGTCGACGTATTCGAAGAACGTGATCGGCCGATCCGTGCCGTTTTCCAGCACGACGAAGTCGGCGACGGTGAGATCGCGGACGGGGCGGCGGTCCCGGCCGACCACCGACACGTCGAGCACGACGATATTCGTCCCGGCGCGAAACTGCGGAGGCGGCTGGGACTGCGCAAGTCCGACAGTCCCAGCCGCCAGCGAAGCCAGCAGAGGCCGCCAGAGCTTCACCGTTGTCCGACAAGCGGCGTCACAATCAGAGACCTTCACAGCTTCTCGGTGCTCACGCTTACCGTGACGTTTCTGGGTAGGCAGACGCCGTTGGGGTGAAACTCCTCCTGCCCCGGCTCACCGTAGAAACACGTCCACGGATACTCGTTGCAGAGGATGTAGCAGTAGCTGTCCTCACAGCAGTCGCTGTTGTTATGGCAGTGGCCATGAGAACCGCCGCCCGAACACGGCTCCTCAGGTGGCACACAGGCTGCCTGCGCATTGCAGCTATCACCGCCCGAGCATCCTGAGTCTGTGGTTGGATTGCACTCGTTTTCGTCGGGCGTGTTCGGCCCGCAGTCGGTCGCACAGTAACCGCTCCCTGCGGCCTCTGTCGGTCGTTGACAGATTCCGTCTCCGCAGTAGCCGCAGTCGTCCTCGCACTCGCCGTACTCCTCGCCTGCGTAGCCGTTGCAGTAGCCGTCTCCGCACTCTCCGAGGCAATAGCCCTGGCTTCCACCGCCCTCGTACTCGCCGCAAGTGCTCTCGAATGCCTCGAACGGCGGCTCTGGTATGTACAGGCACGGCTCGTCGCACTCGACCTCCGGGCCGCAGATCTGATCACATTGTTCAGGCGTCCGGCCCGAATCGCTCACCGTCATGACCGCGGTGAGGCTCGTCCTGGCGTTCGGGGCCGCCAACGCGCCGGCATCATACACCCCCACCCACAGCGCCATGATCGCCAGGAACGCCGCGAACCTCCACAAGCTTCTGGATTCCACTGCCATCCTCCCCGGTCCGCAGCCGGCCGCTTGGCCGCCGCCGGCGGCGGCCTTCGCGGGCCGTTCAGGCCGTCATCGCGGATCTATACGTTCGGACCGGTCGAGTTCGACGGCTTCAGCGGTTCGGTTGAACACGCCGTCGCACTCCGCCCGCCCGAGCGTAGAGAAGGGGACGATTCCGGAGCAGGCGCATGACACCAGGACATCAGCAGGGCGGCGGCCTTTCGGCGTGGCGTGGACGGCTCGAAATCGTGGCGCTCGTCGTCTTCATCAGCCTGGGTCTGGTGATGATCTGGAAGCTGGCGCTGAAGGACACAGGGATAGCCTCGACCGCTCGGGTCGCCGGGCGGCAGACGGCGATCAAGCCGCCACCTCCTCCGCCTCCGCGCCTTCCCGTCGACCCCATTTCGATCGCCGGCGCCGTGCTCAAAGGAACCCCATCCGCACCTGTGGCCATCGTCGAATACTCCGACTTCGAGTGCCCGTACTGCGCGACGTTCGTCAAGACGACCCTCGCGGATCTCGATCGGGAGTACATCGTCACCGGCCGCGTGCTCTTTGCGTTCCGGCACCTGCCGCTCGAATCCATCCACAAAAGGGCGTTCAGGGCCGCCGAAGCATCCGAGTGCGCCAACCGGCAGGGACGCTTCTGGGATTTCCACGACACCCTCTTCCAGAACCCCAAGGAGATGGACGAGCCAAGTCTCGGCAGGCGAGCCGCCGATCTTGGACTGAACGTCTCCGCATTCAGCGCCTGCCTCGATGGCCAGGCGACGGACAAGGTTCGTCAGGACGTGGGCGAGGCGGGCCGGCTCGGCGTGCGAGGAACGCCCACATTCTTCATTGGTGTCACCGGTCCGGACGGCCTCGTGACGGTGACCGATCGCATTTCCGGCGCGCGGCCGCTGTCAGCCTTCAAGGAGGCGATCGACAAGGCCATGGCCGCGGCATCTGCCGAAACCCGGTGAGATCGAGTCGGCCAGCGAACACTCCATATCAGGTCCCGTTGTTCACTCTTCGTCCCCCCCCCCCCGGGGGGATCTCGAGCCGCAGCATTCTGGCACGCAGACAGTCCCAGATCCGCTTGACGATCCGGCGCTGGACGGGCACCGGGTAGTTGCCCACTCCAAGAATGTCCGCGAGCGGCGCCGACCGCCGTTCGCCGGCGAGCTTGGCGACGATGAAGGCGTGCTCGCGTGGGTCGTGCGCGACCGACAGCGCCAAGCCTCGTAGCACGGGAATCGAAGTTCCCTCGGGCGACTCGTCGTACAGCGTCGGCGGAGGTGCGGCCGGTTCGATCCAGTCGCCTGCTCCACCGACCAGCCGGCGCCAGCGCTCGCGCTCGCGCTGGAGATCCCGCACCTTGTTTTTCGCGATGACTGCCAGCCAGTGGACGAGCGACGACCGATCCGGCTCGTATGCCGTTGGATTGCCAACGTATACGAGTAACGCGTGCTCCGCCGCGTCGTCCACGACTTCAGTGTCGAGTTCGCGGGTCATCTGCCGGACGGTGCTTCGGAGGATCGGGAGGAGTACCGACGCCAATTCATCGAACGCGCCGAGATGACCGTTGAGCACACGCTCGTGCAGGCGCAGGAGCACGAGTTGAAGGTCCGACTCGGCCCCGCCACGACCGGTGACGGGTAGTTTGTCTTTCATGGGGGTCCCACGTGGACTCAAGCACTATGCGCACCAGCAACAGTACTGCAATCGGCGGACGCTTTCGAAGGGACGTGACGTGAATCGCTGTCCCCTGAGTTCGAATCCGTCATCTGGATTACGGGTTCGTCGGCTCCAAGCCGGAAAGGTGTCGTTCGTGTCATGTCATTCGGCTCGACGAATCCGAAGGTGCTCGACGCGGCAATCCGTCCAACGGCATGGCGAGCAGCCCGCAGTCGTGATCGGCGATCGACGCCACGCGCATCGATCCGGCGATGTGCTGAGATCTGGCTACGAGCAAACCAGGCGAGCCATCAGCGAGGCGGCCGTCCCGATTGAATCAGCCGCTGCACCAGCTCGCGCCGGAATCGATCGAGGCCAGCCGCCTGCTCCTCATTCCAACCCAGCGCCAGTGCCAGGGGGCGCGGATCGAAGGACTCGAGCACCCAGGCCAGCGTCAGCGGCGAGAACCCGCCATCCTTGCTGGGCGCGTCTCGCAACGCCGCGTCCAGGTCGAGTCCAGCGTCGAGAAGCGCGCGGACGTCCACGAGATCGCGAAGCTCCCGCCGGCCCAGCAGCGCGGTCAACTTCGCGACCAGGATCTCGTGCATTGAATCAACGGCAATCGCCACGCCCGGTCCGATCGCCGTCTGCTGAGGCGGCTCGAGTGCGGCGAACGGCTCGGCCACCAGATCGACGATGCACACCTCGGCGCCGTCCGAGACGCGCAGCTCGGCGAACGTCGGCGACGTGCGCAGCGTTCGGACATCGAGCCCGTCCCGCCGCAGCAGCGCCTCCGCATCCACTGCAGACGTGCCGAGGTCCGGTCGCGGGCGCCAGAAGAGATCGAGATCTCGCGTCGTGCGATGCCCGAGGTAGATGCCGGCGAGAGCACCGCCGCCCGTAAGCGTCGCCGGCGGGCGAAGCGCCGCCAGGATTCGCAGCGTGCGCTTCTGCAGACCGGTCAGCTTATCGGGCGCCATCCGCCTGCCGCGCCCAGGCGTCGAGCAACCACGTCCAGAACGGGCGCGAACGTCCCAGGTACGGGTCGATCCGCGCCTGCAGATCCTGGATCGTCTCCAGAGACACGAACTGGAACACGTCGTCCGGTCTGGCCTGACGCATCAGCTTCCCGATGAAGTAGGCGCGAACCTCCGGGTTCTCATGCTGCAGCGTGGACTCGAACTGCGCGAGCGTGAGGTCGGCATCCCAGAGAAAGTACGGGCGACCCTGCGGGTCGGTCATGGAGTCGCGCGGGGTCAGATTCAACACAGCGCCAGCCTACCATCGTCGCCTGTCGGCCGGGCAGTACGCAGCGCGCCTCGCGGTGAGCACTTGGGCGCGCCGACGACGCGCGGATCGAAACTGGAGAGGACGCGCTACCTTCGCGCCGACAACGTCGCGCGGCGGCCATGGCCGATCCGGCAGCTTCAGCAGGAATGCCCACATCGATCGCGACCGGCCGAGATGCCGCTGGAGGCGATCCCAGGACGCGCGGATCATGTCGGGCGTGACGAACAGCCAGACGTCGCGCGTGTTCGCCTCGCGGAGCAGCGCGCCCATCCAGTACGCCCGCACGTCGGGATCGGGATCGGCCAGGTGCGCGCCAAGATCTCCCACGGTGGCGTCCGTCCACCACAGGAAATACGGACGGTGCGCGTCGTCGGTCAACCGCTCGGATGTCGGTGGCAGCGCCGCGAGCATGACGATGACATTGTAGGGCGTGGCCGGGTATGAGACGCCGGATCTGAAGGAGACGCCGGGTCTGAAGACCCTGCCGACAGCGTGCTAGCGCGCGGCGATTTGACTGATGGACGCGTGCGCCGGCACACGCCCGCGGACCGGCGTCATCGCCGGCGCGGACGCGTCCTCGAACTGCCACGCGTCGCGCTGCCGCAGCAGCTCCGACGCCAGCGCCGTGTGCAGCGCGTGGCCGCCGCGATGCACGACGAGATGGCCGAGGATCCAATAGCCGACCAGCGCCATGTCGCCGATGGCGTCGAGCATCTTGTGGCGGACGAACTCGTCCTCGAACCGCAGCGGATTGAGGACGCCGGTCTCGCCGAGCACGACGGCGTTCTCGAGCGATCCGCCGAGCGCGAGGCCGCGCTGCCGCAGCATCTCGACTTCCTTCAGGAAGCCGAACGTGCGCGCGGGCGCAATCTCGTCCACGAACGTCTGCTCGTCGAGATCCACCGTCTTCTGCTGATGGCGCAGCAGCGGATGATCGAAGCAGATTGAATAGGTGATCTTGAACTGATCGGACGGATACAGCGCGGCGCGCTTGTCGCCGTGCTGCACCTGCAGCGGACGCAGCACGCGGATCGTGCGGCGCGGCGCCGACAGATCGCGCACGCCCGCGTCCTGGATCAGATAGACCCACGGCGCGGCGCTGCCGTCCATGATCGGCACTTCCGGATGGTTGAGCTCGACGGCGACGTTGTCGACCCCGAGGCTGTGGAGCGCCGCCAGCAGGTGTTCGACCGTCTCGACCGACGCATGATCGTGCACGAGCCCGGTCTGCAGCTGCTGCGGTCCGCCCAGATGCGTCACATGGGCGGGGATCTCGATCCCGCCAAGGTCGGCGCGCTGAAAACGAATTCCGTAATCGGCTGGGGCCGGCTTGAGGGAGAGGGTGACTTTGCGTCCGGAATGGAGTCCGATTCCGGCGCAATTGACCATTCGGCGTAATGTGCGTTGTGCCGCCATCCAGATACCAGTTACGACCGGCACGTCCTGTAGCAAACGGCCTGCCAGGGTTTCCCGGCCGAAGTATGGTGGCCTAAAACCCTCAATTTATTCAACTTCCCCTCAAAGAACGAGAGGGCGCCGACACCCTCGCCTGGAGCACCGTGTCAGTATGACCACATTACGCGCTGAAGGAATGTGTCAGGCCAGCCACAGATGTCATGAAGCTGCCGCCCGGCCGCCCGTTTGATGCAGACCCAATGCCCCGGCCAGGAACTCCCCCGTGGCCGACCCGCGGCACCGGGCGACCGCCTCGGGCGTGCCCGACGCGACGACTTTCCCGCCGCCAGCGCCGCCTTCCGGCCCCAGATCGATCACCCAGTCGGCAGTCTTGATCACATCGAGGTTGTGCTCAATGACAATGATCGTGTTGCCCTGGTCCACGAGTTTTCCGAGCACATCCAGCAGTTTCCGGACGTCCTCGAAATGCAGGCCGGTGGTGGGCTCGTCGAGCATGTAGATGGTGCGGCCGGTGCTGCGGCGCGCCAGCTCGCGCGCCAGCTTCACCCGCTGCGCTTCCCCGCCCGACAGCGTCGTCGCCGACTGGCCGAGCTTGATGTAGCCGAGCCCGACGTCCTGCAGCGTCCGCAGCTTCCAGGCAATCGGCGGAAAGTCCTCGACCAGGGGCAGCGCCTGGTCGACGTCGAGCTCGAGCACCTCGGCGATCGACTTGCCGCGATATCGGATATCGAGCGTCTCGCGGTTGTAGCGGCGCCCCTTGCACTCCTCGCACGTGACGTAGACGTCGGGGAGGAAGTGCATCTCGATTGCAATTACGCCATCGCCCTGACAAGTTTCGCAGCGGCCGCCCTTGACGTTGAACGAGAACCGGCCCGCCTTGTAGCCGCGCGCGCGCGCCTCGGGCAGCATCGCGAAGAGCTCGCGGATGAACGTGAACAGGCCGGTATAGGTGGCCGGGTTCGATCGCGGCGTGCGGCCGATCGGCGACTGGTCGATCTGGATGACCTTGTCCACCAGGTCCATGGCGTCGATCGCGGTGTGCGGGCCCGGCTCCGCGGCGGCGCGATAGAGGCGCTTCGCGAGCGCGGGATACAGGATCTCGTTCACCAGCGTGGACTTGCCCGATCCGCTGACGCCGGTCACCGCGATGAAGGTGCCGAGCGGAAAGGCGACGTCGATCTGCTTCAGGTTGTTCGCACGCGCGCCGCGGACGACGATCTCGCCGCGCGTCGCGGGACGCCGCGAGGCCGGGAGGTCGATCCGGCGCTGGCGGGTGAGGTATTGCCCCGTCAGCGACTCGCCGGGCGCGGAGAGCAATTGCTGCGGCACGCCCTGGAAGATCACCTCGCCGCCGTGCTCGCCGGCGCCGGGACCCAGGTCGACGAGATAGTCGGCGGTGCGGATCGTTTCCTCGTCGTGCTCGACGACCAGGACGGTGTTGCCGAGATTGCGCAGCTTGCAGAGCGTGGCGAGCAGCTTCCGGTTGTCGCGCTGGTGCAGCCCGATCGACGGTTCGTCGAGCACGTAGAGCACGCCCGTGAGCTGCGATCCAATCTGGGTGGCGAGCCGGATGCGCTGTCCTTCGCCGCCGGAAAGCGTCGCCGCGCTGCGCGCGACCGTGAGATAGCCGACGCCGACGTCTTCCAGGAACCGCAGCCGGTCGCGGATCTCGCGCAGCACGCGCCCGGCAATCAGGTGCTCGCGTTCGGTGAGCTCGAGCGTCTCGACGACCGGCCGCGCCTCGGACACCGGCAGGTTGACGTACTCGGCGATCGTGCGCCCTTTGACGCGTACGGCCAGGCTCTCCGGCCGAAGCCGATCGCCACGGCATGCCGGACAGGGCTGCAGCGCGCGCAGCGGCTCGAGCGCTTCCTGATCGCTCCAGCTGCCCTGTTCATAGCGCCGCCGCAGATTCGGAATGGCGCCTTCGAAGTCGGCGCCAAACGGATCCTTCGCG